>Ga0182015_10001862_pt1 | contig 26870 bp, 21 predicted proteins | sample 712P3MmetaG_FD_120478 | JGI IMG/M metagenome (GOLD analysis project Ga0182015, IMG submission 120478) | Permafrost microbial communities from Stordalen Mire, Sweden - 712P3M metaG | ecosystem: Environmental > Terrestrial > Soil > Wetlands > Permafrost | place: Sweden: Stordalen | collected...
CTTGGTCCAAAACTGCGCGCTCTTCTCCGGGTCTCTGACGGCAAAGCTGAAATGCCAGACCGCGCCAAGCTGTACTTTCACGTCCGTAGCTCCTCGTGACGCATCAAGTCGCGCTTGTACGCGCAGATGATGCGACAGTAACGCGACTTTTACCAAATGCCCCTGCGTTGTGGAATGGAATCGCGAGAAACACGATAGCGCCTCCTGTTCCTCGTTTACGGTTCAGAAGGCGATGCGCTGTTCAACGTATTCGTAGACTTTACGAACTGTTTCGTGTGGTATCGGTGTCGATGGATTAGGTCCTGGGGCTCGCGTCCATCCCCTCCTTGTCGGTTCCTGAGCCAACCAGTCCTTCCCATTGCTGGCCGTCCGGACATTGGGCGGGTCGCACGCGCTCCGAGAAGGCCCTCAAGGTGACCGCCCAGCGAGAAGGTTGGCGCAGCCCATCGGGGGAGAATCAGCCAAACACATTAGGATCAATTCGGCCGGCGTCAAACGCTTCTGGATGCTAGCGGTCTTATAGTACGCGTCTATCTGCCGAACATAATAGGTGGCATCCCGCGAAAAACGCGGCGTGGCTGCTCCGGAGAGAAGCGACAGTCGACTTGCGGCCAGTGGGGAAATCTCATGGTGTTGAACCATCGAGCCAAGCGCATTGACAAGTTGATATTGCAGGGCGTTTTGCCCCCCGAACCACCCTGTTCCCAAGCCAACCGAGATGAATCCGACGATGTCCTTCTTGCGTTCCAGCTTTGCTCCGGACCATTGCCCGTACGTAATCGAAATCGTGCTCACGATTTGTGCACGATGCGCGGCCGCCGAAAGCCTCGACTCTTCGGGGTTGTGCCAAATCAGAACCAACAATGTAAGAACTAAGACGGTAACACGCACTGCTGACATGCCTATCTCCCCGGCGCGAGCAGGGGCGTCTTTCGCGGCCTTCCGCCTCGCTTGCCATTCTCACGAACGGCTGCGGCCTTTGCGTGTGACGGCTCAGCTGGCCGTTCCGATGAACACGACCGGTTGCCAGACGTTCTGAGCGTTGCGGCTGAGACTGCCGACATAGTCGTGATCCTGGTCGATGACGATGACCTCGAGCGTTCCCGCCCGGCCTTCGATCAGGCTGACGTCGCCCGCATACTCGAACGGCAACGTCGCGCCGAACGTCCACGCATTCGCCGGGACGTCATTGTCGCGGTAGTAATGATTTACGCCGTGTGATTGCGAGGCGATGACGAGTTCCAGGTTGCCCGTTACGCCGTAGCTGCTCTGGATCAGCGCCGGCCGCCCCAGCAGATCGCCGTTGCCGATCGCGAGCGTCTCGCGGGCGTACGGGCCGCCGGGCGGCCCTGCAAAGTGGAGCAGCGAGCCACCGTCGTTGATGATGATTTCGAGCGCGTCCAGCGGCGGATTCTGGGCCGGAAGGATCGGTTGGAATCCGGCTGGCTCGATGTCGTAGTTCGTCTGAACGACCGACACCGCCGGGGCCGGCGACGTGAGTTGTCCGATTACCGAACCGGTGCTCCAGATCGGAACGAGGGATTCGGTCGGAGCGAAGAAGTCGTTGTAGCGTTCGAACAGCTGCAGCGACCCATCGTTCATCGCGAGCACCAGATAGAATGTTCCCCGCACGATCGCCGCCATGTCCGAGCGAGACTGGATCAGCGCCGGCGTGCCGACGGCACCGACGAGCGCCGTGCCGCCGTTCTGACCCACGTAAATCTGCGTGAGCCCCCACGCTCCGGACGGATCCCGTCGCAGCTCCGAGACGGCACCCGTCCCAGGGGCGATCGCGACGCCATAAAGATCGCCGGGAAAGTTGTAGTTCGACTGGATCAGCGACAATCCGGCGATCGGGGCCGAGGAGAGAAAGGATCCGCTTTTCGACCATGGCAGGCCGGCGGCGTCGTTGTTCCGCCAGTAGTGAACGATGCCGCCCTGCGATGCCGAACAAACGACCTCGAAATTGCCAACGCCGCCGAACGTACTCTGCACGAAGAATCCCGAGCTCAAGGTTATCGGATCGATGCCGTCGGGAATGACGCACGAATCAAGCGCGTTCGAGTAGTACGATTGCACGGCGATGCCGTTGCTCACGGCGCTGTACGGCTCGCAGACGTCGGCCATCTCGTTGCCGGATGGGTCGCGGTAGCCGGTGGTCCCATCCGTGTCGGTGAGCGCCTCGATCATTTCGTGGCTGATCGTGATGAGGGTTTGATCGAGGCCGAAGTTCGCGGTCGCCCAGCCCCACGCGAAATCGCCACCCGCTTCCCAGTCGTGCTCGCCGAGGCCCGTGTTGTTCCCGATGCTGGGCGGCGTGATTACCAGGTAGAGCGTGATATCGACCGGCGGATCGTTCAGTCCGAAAAATGTTCGCGGAAAAGTGGTGGCAAGGTTGGCGATGCTCTCGACTTGGCCGTCCGTGAAGTTGTTCGCAGGATCTGCGATGTCGATGATCGTCGGAACGCCGAAAAAATAGCCCTCGACCTCCGCGGGAACGTACCCCCACGTCACCTGGATCGGCGGGTTGACGCCGTACTGCGCCGTTGCGGAGAAATAGTCGGTTCCCAGCACGACTTGCGTCTGGCTCACCATGTCGATCGGATCGACCAAGATGCCGGGACTGCGCCATTCGCTGCCCCAAAACAACAGCGTGATGCTCGAAATACCGCTCGGCTGCCGCGACGCCGAAAACACGTCGTTGGCGATGATCACGCCCTCAACGCCCGAGCCCTCCTCATTCACCGGAGGCAGGTAGAGGCGCGCCGACGCGTCACGCCGCTCGAGTTGCGCGGTCCGGCGTATCCAAGCCTCACGCCGCTCGGGTGGCTTCAGTCGCACGCCATGCACAAGCCGCTTTACCGCCGGACGCGACGCACGGCGCGCGGCAAACTCGTCTAGCGTCATTCGTGTCACACTCTGACTGTACAAGCGAGCACCCCAAATGTCAACGAACCCCTCGGTGGAAAATCCGCGAGCGAAATGAGAAGTTATTACGGCGGCTAAAACGTCTGAAGTCAGCTCAATTCACCCGCAAGCTGTCGCGCTGATGCTTTATGCCGCGAAATAACGAAAGCGTAAAAACGACTTCCCTGCATCTGCAGTGATGTGATTCCCGCGATGCTCGTGCGCACTTGACAATTTGCTCCGCACGAGCGCAACGCTGCAGAACGACTTCTGATCTGTAAAGAATTGGCGACTGAGACTCGAACCTCGTTTCACGCAGCGATTGTCGTTGCAGGTGTGGGCACTAAATTTACCCAGGCCACAAAGTCGGTTTAACTTAATGATGGTTCACCGCCGCTTTTGTCGGCGACGGCGCGCACTATGAACACGCCCGCCGCCCGCGGACCTCGACGACGCCGCTAACTCGTGCTGGCTCGGCGCCTGAGGGGGGCGACGACGACGTCATCACGACCGGAGCCCTGAGACGGGAACAGGTTCCGGCAAAGGCGCCGCAAATGGGGTTCCAAGTTGCGGTCGCCGGCGCGGGCAGCTTCGTTGCCGGTGCGACCGTGAGGAGGTCGGCGAAATGGGTGTCCGGTTCGGCGATTCTGGACCAGGGGTCCGCAAGGGATTGATCGCGGCTGTCGTCGGCGGCGGCCTGCTGCTTATTGGCGGCGGACTCCCGGCGAGAGGGGCCGCCGACTACACGGCGGCGCAGGCTGCCGCGGGCGACTCCGTCTATCGGGCGCAGTGCTCGTCGTGTCACGGTGCTCGCCTCCAGGGCGGGGCCGGGCCGGCGCTGGCGGGCGCACCCTTCCAAACCTCGCTGAAGAACAACTACACCAGCTTCGCGCTGCTCGAGAGTTTCATCCAGAAGCAGATGCCGGCCAACGCGCCCGGAAGCTTGAGCCACGCGCAGTACGTCGATGTCTCGGCTTTCATTCTGGCGCAGCAGACCGCGAAAACGAGCGGCTCGCAGATCAGCGCCGAGATTGTCCGCGCCGCACCTGCGACCAGCCACACATTCATGACCATGCCGGCGGCGAGTGACGTCGCGATCACTGATAGCATGCTCATGGGCGCCGGCGGCGATCAGAACGACTGGCTGATGGGCGGCCACACGTACGCCAACGACCGCTACTCGACGCTCGATCAAATCACGACCGACAACGTCGCGAACCTCACGCCGGTGGCGATCGTCCAGACCGGATACACGGCGAGCTTCGAAACGACACCGGTCGTGGTCAACGGCGTCATGTACGCCTCGACGCCGACCGTCAACAACAAGATGAAGATCCTGGCGCTCGACGCCGCGAGCGGCGCGCGCATCTGGGAGACCACCTACAACCTCGGCAACTTCAAGATCTGCTGCGGACCGGTCAACCGCGGGGTCGCGGTCGCGTACGGCAAAGTGTACGTCCTCACGCTCGACGATCATCTCGTCGCGCTCGATGCCCGTACCGGAGCGCAGCGCTGGTCGGTGCAAGTCGCCAATCCGTCCATCGGCTACTCCGAAACGATGACGCCAACGATCTACCAGGGTGCCGTGATCGTCGGCAGCGCAGGCGGCGAATGGGCGATCCGCGGATTCGTTGCATCGTACGACGCGCAGACCGGGAAACAGCGCTGGCGCTGGAACTCGACCGATCCCAAGAGCTTCTCCGGCAATTCCTGGAAGGCCGGCGGCGGGATGGTGTGGACGACGCCCGCGGTCGACCCGGTGCTCGGTCTCGTCATCTTCTCGACCGGCAATCCCAATCCCGATCTGAGCGGCATCAACCGCAAGGGCGACAATCTCTACACCGACTCGATCGTCGCGCTCGACATCAAGACCGGCAAATTGCGCTGGTACTATCAAGAGGTCAAGCACGACGTGTGGGATTACGACGCCACGAGCCCGGTCGTGCTCTTCGACGTCAACCAGAACGGCACCACGATTCCAGCCGCCGGCGAAGCGGGGAAGGTCGGCTGGTTCTTCATCGTCGACCGCCGCACGGGCCGGCTGATTCGCAAATCCGACCCCTACGTGCTGATGTCGAAGAACATGTTCTCGACGCCGACCAAGACGGGCGTGGTCATGCTGCCGGGAGCCAACGGCGGTGCGGAATGGTCGCCCGCGGCCTACTCGCCGAAGACACGGAATGTCTACGTGCTCGGCATGGATCAGCTGATGCGTTTCACGACGCAACCGGAAAAGACCGTGCTCGGCACGCTGCGGCTCGGCAGCGCGTTCATCAACGTCGCCCCGAACGGTCTGCAAGATGGGCGCTTCGTCGCCATCAACACCGACACGGGCAAGATCGCCTGGACGGTGAAGACGGCGCAGCCGTTGATGGGGGGCGCGCTCGCGACCGCCGGAAACCTCGTGTTCATGGGTGAGGGCAACGGCGACTTCGACGCGTTCGACGCGACGTCGGGCAAGAAGCTCTGGCACTACAACCTCGGTGCCGGGGTCAACGCACCACCGATCACCTATACGGTCGGCGGGCAACAGTACATCGCCGTGGCCGCGGGCGGGAACTTCCAACTCGATTACCCGCTCGGCGACGCGATTGCGATCTTCAAATTGTCCGGACCGCCCGCCGCGCCCGCGCAGAAATAACCGCCCGAGAAAGCAGAAGGCCCGGATGGGAACATCCGGGTCTTTTTCTGCCGTGCGCATGAAACGGGCAGCGGCTCACGAGCGCCGCCGAGTACCTTCTATCGCAACACGGTGACTAGCAGTTGACCCTTGAGGCTGACGAACTTCACGCCGAGCAGAAAGAGACGCCCGTCCGCGGTGAACTCGCACGTGATGTGCGATCCGACCCGAACGACGATCACTTGGTTGTCACCGCATTGGACGTCGTAGGGACTGATATCCATACCGGTCAGCTTTTGCTGCAGGCCCTTCGCCACCGCATCGCTGATGTGAGTCGTCTCGATCGCCTGGCCGTCGCCGCGCGCCCGAATCTCCCGTGACCGGTCATCGATCCATAGCTCGTAGGGGATCGAAACCCCGGACACATGCAACGCGCAACGACCATGCTTGCTGCCCGTCAGATCGAGCTCGGCCGGGCACTCGACGCGGCTCGGGCCCGGCGGCAGCAGTTTCGTCGCGATCATAAACGCCCGAATGAACTTCTCCGCATCGGACCGGGCCAGAATCGTTGGCTGCCCCGCCTTATGCTCGTCCACCAGCCGTTTCGTGAGCGGCGCGAATTGGGCGAAGGGATCTTGATGGCGGTGCACCGCCGGATGCTGAACCTCGGTGTGAACCGGCGCTGGACCGGCACACCCCACACCGAGACCAGCCATCGCGGCAACCAGCAAGTACCGGCGTACTGTCGGCATGCCGAGGACTAGCGGTGTCCCCACGCGGGGGCGGGATACTCGGGTTTGGTCTCGGCGATGTCGCGCGGCCACACGGTGACGAGCCGTCCGTGCTGAATCTGCTGCACCAGCATCGGTTTGGTCATGTTCACGCCGCGCGAATCGAACGTGATCGGGCCGTAGAACGTCATCACGTTGAGCTTGGCGAGGGCGTCGCGCACCTTGACCGGGTCGACGGTGCCGGCCGCTGCGAGCGCGTATTGAAACGCCAGGCCGGCCGCGACAGCGTCGGCGTTGTGGTAGTCGGCCGGACGGTGGTAGACGCGCGCGAAGGCCTCGCTGAAGGCGCGCGGCTGCTGATAGAACCCAGGGATTCCCACGTACCGCACGGCGTCCGACCACTGCGATCCGCCGCACACCCCGTTCGCGTCCTCACCCAGCGTCTGGACGAAGTCCGGCGTGTCCGATCCAACCGAGTAGCCGTACAGCTTGGCCTGGACGTTCTGCTCGTGAAGCCCTTTGTGAATCAGCAGCGCGTCCTGAAGGTGTCCCGCGTTGAGGATGATATCGGGATCCGTCGCCTTCATCGCGGAGATGAGGGACGACACGTCGGTCGCATTGGGCGGGTACTTGTTGTTGTAGACGATCTTCAGACCGTGGGCGGTCGCCCAATCGACGCCGCCCGACGCCACATCTTGCGAGAACGCATCGCTCGCATAGGTCACCGCCAGCGTCTGCGGGCGCGGCTTTTGCGCTAAGGCCATCTCGAGGATGCCGACGAGATACTGGCGCGCCGGTGAGAGGACCGCGAACGAGTACGTGAAGCCGGAATTGAACAGCTTATCGGCCGCGCCGTTTCCCTGCACCATCGGGATGTGCTTGCGCTCGGCGATCTGCGCGACGGTGAAGGACGTTCCCGTACCGTAGGGGCCGAGCAGAAACTGGACGTGGTCCTGATCGATCAACCGCGTCGCCAATTGGGCCGCGTTTTCGGGCAGCGACTCGTCGTCGTAGAACTTGATCGCGACGGCGTACGACGTCTTGCCCACTTTGAGCCCACCGTGCGCGTTCACGTAGTCGGCCCAGAACTCGTAGCCTTCCTTCGTCAAGCCGCCCTCTTTCGCGAGCGGACCCGTGAGCGATACCGCCGACCCGAACAGAATCGTCGGCGGCGCGGCCGGGCTGCTCGAGAAAGCGGCGATGCAGAGGGCGAGCACCGCGGCCGGCGCGGCGGTCAGCAGGACGAATCGTCGTGTCACGTTGGTGTCTCCCGTGGCGTGGTCAGTTCTTTGTCGAGCGCGCGAAAAAACTGGTCGAGCATGACCTTGGCGACGCCGGCGATCATGCGCTGCCCGACGCCGGCGACGAGTCCGCCGACGGTCGCATCGGCGTCGTAGGACAGCGACGTTCCGGTACCGGCTTCGGCGAGCGCGATCCGCGCGGCCCCGTCGACGAATCCCATCGTTCCTTTGGCCTTGATCCGCATCGCGTAGGCCGCCGGCGGTTGCAGGTCTTCCAAGCGGACTTCGCCGGCGTAGGCGCCCTTGATCGCGCCAACGCCCATCTCGACCCGTACGGTAAACGCGCCGTTGCCGTCGGCGACCAGCGATTGACAGCCCGGCAGCGTGCGGCGCAGAAGTTCGGGATCTTGCAGCGCGTCCCAGACGCGTTGGCGCGGCGCCGCGATTGCCCGCGCACCGGCGATCTTCACGCGTGCGCTCCCAAGCGGTGGCCGCAGCAGGCCTGCAGTCCCGGGAACACCCCGAGCGCGTTTCCGGACAGCAGCGCCTGCCGCTGCGCTGCATCGAGCGAGAGTTCGGGCGATTCGATCACGGCGCGCGGCCGCGGATCGCCGATCGGAAAGGGATCGTCGGAACCGAGCATCACGCCGTCGGTGCGCGCGACGCGGAGCAGCGCCTCGAGTGTCTTCGGCTCGAAGACGACGCTGTCGAAGTACAGGCTGCTGAAGCCCACCGCCGGGTCGTAGGCCCCGTCGCCGGCTTTGCACAGCACGTCATAATTGCGCGAAAGCCGTCCCATCAATGCGGGGAGTGCGCCGCCGCCGTGCGCGATGACGAGCTTGAGCCCGGGATAGCGCTGGGGAACACCGGCGTACAACAGGCGGCTCATCGCCAGCGCGGTTTCATTCGGACGCGCGACGGCGTTGGCCAAGCCGCGGTCGTGAATGCGTGCATCGTCGCCGCCGCCCGCGAACACGGGATGGATGAAGATCGGCGCCCCAAGCTGCGCCGCGCGTTCCCAGAATACGTCGAGATCGGGATGATCGAGGTCGCGGCCGCCGTCGGCGCTGGGAATCCAGCTGCCGATCATGGCGCCGGCATGGCCGGTATCGAGCGCGCGCGCGAGTTCCTCGGCGGCAAGCGGGCCGCTTTGCAGCGGGACTGTCGCCAGCGGAAGGTAGTTCACCGCGCCGGTCGATGCCTCGGCCAACGACGCCCGCAGCGCATCGTTGAGGAAGGCGCTCCAGGCCGCGCCCTCGGCGGCGGAAAGCGAGTAGCCGAAGATGTCGAGCCAGCCGCCGTTGAGCTGCGCGACGATCGCGCTTCCGGCAAGCCGCTCGCTGCGGGGGCGCAGATCGATCAGCCCCGGCGCGATCGGCCGCGTCCACGGCTCGTCCCCGATCTTCAGGCGTACGCCCCCGTTCGCGAGCTCTGCGATGCGGCAGTTCGGAAAGTCACGCCTTGCGCTCGGCTCGCGCAACCGGCGCAGCAGCTGCTCAGGGACATGGTGGGCGTGGACGTCGATCGCGGGTACGCTCACGTCAGCCCTTCAGCAGTGCCAGAATTTGTACGGGAGTGACCGGCACGTGCTCGACGCGGGCGCCGAACGGTGCCAACGCGTCGCAGATCGCGGAGACGACCGCGCCGGGCGTGCTCATGTAGCCGCCCTCGCCGACACCTTTTTGCCCGAGCAGCGTGAGCGGCGAGGGAGTCTCGTGCTCGACCATCGTCACCTGCGGCACTTCGTGCGCCGTCGGCATCATGTAGTCGGCGAACGTTTGGGTGATCAGCTGACCCGCTTCATCGTATACGAACTGCTCGTAGAGTGCCGCGCCGATGCCGTGCGCGATCCCGCCCATCACCATCCCGCGCACGATGTCGGGATTGATGACGGTCCCGCAGTCGTGCGCGAGCGCATAGCGGTGAAACGCGACCTTCCCGGTGCCGCGATCGATCTCAACCGACACCACGTGGGCCGAGAACGAAAAGCACGGATACATCTGCACTCGTCCGTCGTCGGTGGGCAGGTCGCCGCCGCCCTGCACTTCGATCACGGCCTGCGTCTGCAGGCCGGGTTCCATCCCCGGCGGCAGGCGGTGATAGTGACGATGCGCGATCGTGACCATCTCCATCCACGACACGGATTCGCCCGTACTATGCGTCGACCGCACGGTGTCGCCATCCCACGCGCAGGCCTCCGGCTCGATGCCGAGCCGATGCGCGGCGATGCGCAGCATCTTGTCCTTCAGCTTGCGCGCCGCGCGAATCGTGGCGTCGCCGAGCACGATCGCCATGCGGCTGGCGACCGGGCTCTGCGAGGGAAGCCCGGCCAGCGAATCGGCGTGAATCACGCGGATTAGGTCGGGCTCGATGCCGAACTCCTCGCCCAGCAGGGTCGACACGAGCGTCTCATGGCCCTGACCAGACGACGCGACGCCGATCTGAGCACTGACCGCGCCGTTGCGGTCGATCTTGATCTGACAGCTCTCGGGGAACGTCGTCGTAGTGTTTTTGGGATTGAACAGCGCCTCGAAGATCGCGTTGCCGCCGCCCGGCTCGATGCAGGTGGCAACGCCGATGCCCGCGATGCGGCCTTCCGCTCGCGCGTCGTCGCGCCAACGCCGCAGGGCGTCGATGCCGGCGACGTCGAGCGCCTTCTGAAACACGACCGGATAGTCGCCGCTGTCGTACTCCGTGCCGCTCGGGATCCGGTACGGGAACTGTTCGGGCTGAATGAAGTTGCGCCGCCGCACTTCGAGCGTGTCGATGCCGGTCGCCGCCGCGACGCGATCCATCATCGACTCGAGCACCATATTGGTGGGCGCCTGCCCGAAGCCGCGCACCGCGACCTGGCCGGTCTTGTGCGTCACAACCGCGATCGCTTCGTACTGCACGCTGTGAATCGCATAGGCGCCGACGATCGATCCGACCGGCTTGCCCATCTGCAGCGGCGAGCGTCCCGGGTACGCGCCCTCGTCGTCGATGCTGCGGAGCTTCATGCTGCGCACCACGCCGCGTCCGTCGAAAGCAGCTTCGACATCGAAGATCCGATCGGGCCCGTGCATATCGCCGCCGCGCATGTTTTCGAGCCGGTCTTCGACGAACTTGACCGGCACGCCGAAACGGCGGGTGAGAAAGCCGGCGAGCACCGCATGCTTGATGCCGCGTTTCACGCCGTAACTGCCGCCGACGTCGACGTCGAAGTGCACCCGCACCGCGTTGAACGGCACCCCGAGCGCAGCGGCGAGCTGTTCCGGAAACTGCGGCATTTGAATCGAGGCCCACACGTCGAGCATCGAGACGCCCGGATCCCAGTTGGCCACGACCGAGAACGTCTCGATCGGGACGGTTGAGCTGCGATTCCAACGGTATCGTGCTTTGAGCGTGCGCGGGCTGGCGGCGAAGTCGCCGTCGACGTCGCCCCACACGAACGTCCGCCGGTACATCACGTTGCTGGGCTGCTCGGCGTGGACCCGGATTGCGTCGTCGCGCATCGCGGCTTCGGGGTCGAGCACCGGTTCGAGCGGCGCATAGGTGACCTCGACGAGCTCGGCGGCATCTTCGGCGATCGCGCGTTCCGACGCGACGACCGCGACCACCCATTCGCCGGCATAGAGCGCCACTTCGCCGGCCAGCGGATACCAGTGCACGCCGGGGAGGTCGAGATACTGACGCAGCGGCGTCGTCGCGGCGCGAAGTTCTGGGCCGGCGACGACGCCCAGGACGCCCGGCACGCGCAGCGCCTCCGCCACATCGATGCGAAGAATCTTGGCGTGTGCGTGCGGACTGGTGACGAGCGCAACATGATGCATGCGCGGCAGGGTGATGTCGCCCGCGTACCTGCCGCGACCCAGCACGAAGCGCCGGTCCTCGACCGGCCGCCGGCGGCGGCCGACGAAGCGATGCGCGGCCTGGCCCGGCGATCGCTGCTCGAGGTCCGGTGGCCGCTCGACGATCACGGCGCGAGCTCGGCCGCGGCGCGCTGCACGGCCTCGACGATCTGCTGATAGCCGGTGCAGCGGCACAAGTTGCCGCCGAGGCCGGTGGTGATCTCAGCGACCGTCGGATGCGGGTTTTCGCGCAGCAGCTCGGTGGCCGCCATCAGCATGCCCGGGGTGCAGAAACCGCACTGCAGGCCGTGGCAGGCGACGAACGCATCTTGGAGCGGAGAGAGCGTCGTACCGTCCGGCGACAGCCCCTCGACGGTCGTTACCTCGGCACCGTCGACTTGCACGGCGTACAGGATGCACGAGCGCACGGCCACGCCGTCGAGCAGCACCGTGCAGGCGCCGCACACGCCGTGCTCGCAGCCGACGTGCGTGCCGGTCAGCCCGAGGTCGTCGCGCAAGAAGTCGACCAGGCTGCGCCGGTCGGGAACCAGACGCGCGTACCGCGTTCCGTTGACGGTGAGAGCGATGGCGTGCGTGTTCACGCGACGGCTTCCCGCGCGATGGCGCGTTCCCAGGCCGCGGCCAAGGCGCGCTCGAGCAGCGTCGCCGCGACATCGCGGCGGTAGGTTGCCGTCGCGTGCAGATCGCCGTCCGGGTCGATCGCCGCGCTCGCTGCGGCGGCGACGGTTCGAAAGGCAGACGGCGGGTTCGCGGAGTCGCGCAGCGCCTGCTCGCCGGCCGGGTCGCGAAACGGTGCGCCGCCGACGCCGGTCAGCCCGATGCGCGCGTCCCGCACGCTGCGCGTGGCCAGGTCGACGTCAAGCTGAACTGCCGCGGCGACCAGCGCGAAGTCGCCTTCACGGCGCGCCATCTCGACGAACGCCGTCCCGCGCCCGCTGCCGGGCGCCGCCGAAGCAGCGAAAAAGCGCGCCGCGACGACGAGTTCGTCGCTGCCGAGATCCGTCATCAGGTAACCCAGATAGAAGTCGGCGATGGCCACCTCGCGCGCGTGCTCGGGGCCGGCGATCTCCAGGACCGCATCGAGCAGCAGCGCGACGAGCGGGAGTTCCGCCGATGGATCGGCGTGCACGACGCTGCCGACGATGGTGCCGCGGTTGCGAGTGTGCGTATGGCCGATGTGCGGCAGCGCATCGCGCATCAGCGGCAGCCGGCGCGCGATGATGTCCAAGCGTTCGGCCTCGCGCTGGCGCACAGTCGCGCCGATCCGGACCGCGTCGAGCAGTTCCGTGACGCTGGCCAGCGCTCCGATCGCGTTGATGTCGACGATGACGCTCGGCCGAACGAGCCGCATGTTGAGCAGTGGGCCCAGGCTTTGACCGCCGGCGAGCACCTTGCCGCTGCCGCCCGCCTCGCGCAAGAGGTGCGTCGCATCCTCGACGCTGTGCGCGCGCACGTACTGAAAGTCGACCGGTTTCACGGCTGGAAAAAACTCACGCGCGCAGCCAGCGACACGCGCGAAGAGTTCAGGTCTTCGTTGTCGGCGTCGGTGCGGGCGCGATCGGCGTCATGCGCATCTCCATTGTCCGCGGCGGCGTGGCAGCTGCGATGTCCCATTTGGCGTAGCTGAGGGTACACGTCTCCGTCGCGACGCCGTGCTGGCCGCCGGATTTGCGGCAGCTGTCGATGATCACGTCGGTGAAGTTGATGGTTCGACCGCCGGTGACGAACCGCACCGTCTGAAAATGCTGGCCGCTCGCACACGCTTGCATGAGTTTCGGGCTGGCGGCGTCGGTGGTCTTGGTGATCGAAAAATCGTTGAAACGCACTTTCCCTGCACCGCCGCCGCTCCCCGACGACTGCGTCGCGGCTTGCGTTTGGCCCCACGAAAACGACGAGATCTCGATCGCGCTGTCGGGTCGCGTCCCTTGAATGCCGTTGAAGTAAATGAAGGCGTCGTACGCAGCAAAGGCTCCGGTGAGAGAGCCGGGCACGATGGCGAAGGCTGCCGCTCCCGCCGCGCCGATGCGCAGGACGTGCCGGCGCGTGAACTGGGGTGCCGCCATGGTCTCCTCCTCGCCGGACGAACCGGCCAGAGTGCGCTTCCCCAGGAAGGGGCGGCCCGACCTGTATTCCTGAGTCACTAAATCCAGAGGCCGTCCTGGCCGCGCGGCAGCGCCCCGCGCCGGACGTGCTTGACGGTGAAGAAGACGGCGGCGACCAGCACTTCGAACAGCATCATCGAAACGCCGATGTCGCGCACGTACGCCCACGTCTGACGGCGGTCGAGCAGCGGACCGTCGCCGGCGGCAGCGGCGAGGTTGCCGACGCCGACCGCCACCGCACTGCCGTCGAAAAGGCGCACAATGATCGCGTGGCCGACGGGGATGCGATGATAGAGCGACGGCGCGTGTAAGAATGAGACATCTTCGGTGCGCTTGCCGGGGAGCGACACCACGGCATGGTAGACGGAATTCCAGCCGTCGCCGTCGACGTACTTGCTGCGCACGGTTGCCGAGATCGTCAGGCAGAGACCATCGTACATGCGTTGCGCAATCGGCGCGGAGCACGACGGGTCACGCTCGATCGCGCCGACCGCGGCGGCCACCTCGGTCTGCTGCCAGAGGGCCACGGCAAACACGGCGGGTCCCGTCAGCGCGGCGAGCACGAGCAAGGCGATCCCCAGAGCGCGCCGGCGCGAGACGTACATCCACTTGGGTTCGGCCGGCCGGGGCGCTGTGATGGGCCGGACCGACGGACCGCGAAACCGTGACACTTCCCTCTATCATCGGCCGTTTCGACCCGCGGCATGATGCGGCGGGCGTTACGGACGCTGAGCCGACGCCTCGGCGGTAGGCTGAGCCCATCTCGCTTCCCGAGAGGGCTCCTTCGTGCTTCAGCGCGCTTCCATCAGTCTCACGATCCTGGCTGCAGCCCTCGTCGCGGGCTGCAGCGGTTCCGGCGGTTCAGGAAACACGGTGCCCCCGACGCACATAGCCGGGCCGACGGCGTCGCCCACCCCGGCGGCATCCGGGAGCCCCACGGGATCACCGAGCCCCACCGGATCACCGCTCGCGAGCGGCAGCCCGAGCGCATCGCCGAGCCCGACACCCACGCGCAGCCCGTCGCCGACGCCGAGTCCCACACCCATGCCGAGCCCGACGCCCTCGTCCGCGCCGGCATGCCTACAAGGTCTGCGCGCGGGCTCGAAACTTTACGTCGTCGGCTTCAACAATTTCGGCAGCGCGGGGATGGGCGTCTTTGCGGCCGACTTCGCCGGCGCGCAGACGACCGCCGAAGCCTCGGCCGCGGGAAGCTCGCAACTGCACTATCCGCGCGCGGTCGCAGTGGATTCGTCGCAAAACATCTACGTCGCCAACGAAGGATCGATCGGCGGCATGCTCGATTCGGTGACGGTGTATCCGCCGAACATTCCGATGACGAGCCCCGGGACGACCGGACCGTCCGAAGTCTTGCAGGGGTCAAACACGCAACTGCAGGGACCGACCGGGATCGCCGTGGACTCCGCCGGCTACATTTACACGGCCGGCATCAGCTCCGGGACCCTCAACTACGTCATCAACATGTATGCGCCGCTGGCTGCCGGCACCAACAACGCCGCGCCCGTTGCGACCATTCCGCTCGGAATGAACGTCTTCGTTCCCGGTCTCGCGCTCGACGCGTCCGGCCGGATCTACATCTCGAATTACAATCAAAACAGCGTGACGTTGTATCCGGCGCGGGTCGGCACGACGCTCAGCAGCACGCCGCTGGCGACGATTGTCGGCGCGGCGACGCTGATGAACTCCCCAAGCGGTGTCGCGATCGATTCGAGCGGGAAGATCTATGTCTCGAACGAGTTCGGCGGAACACCGGGCGGCTTTATTAACGTCTATGCCGCCAATCCGTCAGGTGGCGTCAACGCCGCACCGCTGGCCCAAGTTTTCTCGGCGACGCTAGGCCGCATCAGCAGCGTGGCCGTCGACACGAGTGGCGAGATTTACGTGGCGGATCCGGACATTCCCGCGGTTGACGAGTTCGCCGCAAACCCCAGCGGCGCGGTGACCGAAGCACCGGTCGGTACGATTTCGGGGACCGTTTGCGGGCTCCAACTCCCCGAAGGCGTTGCGGCCCACTGAAAGGCCAGGACCGGCGCGACTACGACGCGATCTTCACCACGAGGGCGGCGACGTCGTCACGGAGCTGCTCGTTGGAATGCTCGTAGGCGCGCAGCGTGACCGCTTCCGCCTGGCGTTCGGCCTCGCGGGCGCGGTTGCGCAGGATGACTTCGACCAACGCCTCGGCGCCGAGGAACTCCAAGCGCGCGTTGCGCGCTTCGGAGAAGCCGTCGGTGACGGCGGCGAAGATGCTGCCGGGGTCCAGCTCGACGCTGCGGTGGTCGAAGGCCGCATCGGAATCCATCAAGCCGACGATGGGGCCGGTGGCCGGCAGCATCCGAGGACCTTGCGGCGCGATCAGATACGCCGCCTCGTGCCCGGCCGACACGTATTGCATCGTGCGCCGGTCGGGCGGCACGATCGCGAAGAAGACGGTGGCGAAGAACTCATCGTTGCCTTCGAACGCGCTGCTCTCGATGCACAGCCGGTTCAAAGCGCGCACGGAGTCGCGCGCGTCGAGACCGCGTGACGCGTAGGCGCGCAGCGCGTACTTCGCAAGGCCGGCGTTGGCGGCCGCGAGGATGCCGTGGCCGCTGATGTCGACGATCGCCAGCGACGTGTAGCCTGCGCCGTAGTGAAAGACATCGACGATGTCGCCGCCGTAGCGGAACTCGTCACCGGCACCCCGATAGGCGCGCCCCACATCGAGGCCCGGCAGGTTGCGCAGCGGCGGCCCATACACGCCTTCGACGATGCGGCGCATCTCGGCTTGGAGCGCGTTTTCCGCGACCGCGGTATTCTTGGCGCGGAACGGCGACTCGTCGGGAGCGGGCGGCAACACAAAACTCATTCGCGTAAGGCCGCGGAGAAGGCGAGCTTGCACGCTTCGTAACACTCGCACGCGGAGTCGTTGAGGAGCTTTTGGTTTATCACCTCGACCGCGCCGCGGCGATAGCGGATCGCACCTTGCCGCTGCAGCTCCTCGGCGGCTTCGGACACTCCCGAACGCCGCACGCCGAGCATGATCGCCAGCAGGTCGTGGGTGAGGACGAACTCCGCGCTGCCGACGCGGTCGGCGGTCATCGACAGCCAGCGCGCGCACCGTTGGAGAACCGAGTGCTTGACGTTGCACGCAGCGAACTGCTGGGCGCTGAAGAGCGACGCGCGCACATTCTGGCGCATCAGGTGCGCGAAGGTGTCGCTCGTCGCCATACGCGACATGAATCGTGCCATCGACATCTGGCCGACGGCCCCACGCACCTGGCAGAACGACGTACGTTGCGCGCGCGACGAGTGCAGCGCGGCGTCAGTTTCGACGAAGCCTTCGCTGCCGACGGTCCCAACTTCGACGGTATCGCCGTTGCTGAGCGTGGCGACGACCGAGAGCACGGCGTCGATCGGAAAGTTCACGTGACCGAGGATCGCGCCGACCTCGTGGGTGACCTGATGGGCCGCAAAGGTGACGACCTCGAGGTCGGCGATGAGGTCCCTGCGATCGCCGGCGGGCAGCGCATCGAGGACCCGGTTGCCGTACGAGTAGGTGCCGGCCGGCCTTAGGTTGAGCATAAAGCGATCCCGGCGTGGACGACCACGGATAAGGGCGTTGCCCTCATGGGTCTCTCCTTCGCGTTGTTGGCATCCCGTAACGAGCGGGGGGCCGGGGCTAAAACTATAGCACATCCGGCGGCGCTTCGGTACGTTTGCGTACAAAGAAAAACCGAGCGTCCGGTCGCCGACTGCCCGGAAGCGCAAGCGCGGCGCGGCAGCCTAGGTGTGGCGCGAAATGCTGAACGTGAGCTGCGGTCCTGGGAGCGGAATCGCGTCGGTCGCGGTGAGCCCGGGCGACACCGAGCCGTAGGGCACGCCGGCGCCCAGGCGGGTGAGTGGGAAGTTGTAGACATTGGTCAGGTTCGTGCCGTAGAGGCCGAACTCGAAATCGTGGGCGCGATAGGTGACACCGGCGCGCAGGGTCGCAAACGGGGGCAGGTTCAATTCGTTGTACGCCCCTTCGTACAACAAGCCCACGTAGTACGACATGCCGTAGGGCTTGTCGTGCTGGAAGGTGAGGCCGATCTTGTGGAGCGGAACCTGGAGCGCCTGTTGACCGAGGGGAACGTTGTCGGCCGCATTCGCCGAATACGACTGCGCGTAGACGCTGTCGATGTCGTAGCTCGCGTGCAATGACGTGTGCGCCTGAAGCGCCAGGTCGCCGCGCAGCTCGAGCCCCTGATACACTTCGCGCGTCACGTTGACCGGATACGTCAAACAGGGCGTGTTGCCGTAGTCGAGTCCCGCCTGCATAGGGCACGGGAGTGCGGCCGTTCCGGGCGAGAAATAGAACGAAGTATTGTTGCGCAGGTTCGTCCGATACAGGTCGAGCGACACATGGAAGGACTGCGGCAGGTGGAAGAGATGCTCGTAGCCGACGTCGTACGACGTCGCGTGTTCGGCGGTGATGCGGGGATTGCCGATGCTGACGTAGCCGTCGACCGGCGCCGGCAGCACCGGCGGAACGATGAACTCGGGCAGCTGCGGCGACTGGAACGTCGTGCCGGCGGAGAGACGCAGCGCGGAATCGGCGGTCGGCGTCCAGACGAAACCGAAGCGCGGATCGAGGCTTGTACCGAAGCTGCTGAAATTGCTGTCGTAGCCGGCGAACGTGTAGTGCAGCGTCGAGGTTGGATCGTCGCTGTAGCTGACCCCGACCCAGCGCTCGGTCTGGCCGAGCTGCTGGTGCGTTGAATCGGGAATGCCGCTGATAGCATCTTGCGGCCCGATCGAAAGGGAGCTGCGCGCGACGGATTCGGCGAATACGACGCCCGGGATGAAGTCCGTCAAGAGACTCTCGTTCGTGAGCGAGCCTTTGATCGCGAGCAGCCCATGAGGGAGCACGCGATCGATTTCGAGAGTGTCGTCGGCGATCAGGTCGCGATCGTTGTACAGATACGGCGAGGTTCCGGCGCCGGGGCCGAACACCGCTTGATTCCCGAGCGCGGTCTGGTGGCGAAAGATCGCAGTGGTCGCGGTCGTGCCGTCGCTGTCCACGTGCCCGAGCGGAATCTGCGCATCGAGCCCATAGGCGACGTTGTTCGCAGAACTCGAGGAGCCGGAGAAATTCTGGTAGGCGTTCGCCGGCGTCTGGACCGACGACAACGTTGCCGAGAGATCGCGGTAGACGGACTGATCGTGAAACGTCAGGCCGATGAAGCCGTTGCCGCCGCCGAACGAGTAACGCACTTTGCCGAGCAGCGAGGTGGCGTCCATCGCGTTGCTTACTGGTGCCGTACCGGTGCCGTCGGTGGTCGGGATCTCATAGTCGGAGAGCTGGCCGCCCGACGTCACGCGGTGATAGGAGAAGGCGTAGCCGAGACGGTTCGTCGTGCCGGTCGTGTCGAGCGTCGTGCCGAACGTGTCGTACGAGCCCCCGGTGAAGCGCAGCAGCGTGTGCGGCTGCGCCGTCGGCTCCAGCGTCAGCACGTTGAGCGCGCCGCCCAGCGTGTTCGGTCCGAAGAGCGATGACGGCGCGATGCCGTAGACGACCTGCAGGCTCTGCAGATCGGCCGGGTCGAGCAGCGACAGATCGAAGTCGCCGGTGCTGCCGTTGTTCACGAGGTGGCCGTCGACGGCGACCAGCGTCTCGGACGGATCGGGGCCGCGCAGCGCGACCGCGGCGGGCGCGTTCAAGCCGCCGCCGATGATCGGGATCACCGTCGTCGAGAGCTGATACTGGAGGATGTCGCTCGCGCGCGTGACGCCTTGCTGCGCATAGGGCTGAGTGCTGATCTCGAGGCTCGGCGCGGGCGCGGTCGAGAGTGCCGTGCCGCCATTCGTGGTGACGGTTCCGATGACGGTGAGCGACGAAACTTGCGCCGCCGGCAACACCAGGCTGAGCGACGTCTCGGCATTCGGCGCAACCGCGACGGTGCGACCGCTCAGGGTCGAATAGCCGCTTGCGCTCGCCCGAACGCCGTACGTCCCCGCCGGGACGCCCGAGAGGTGAAAGCGGCCGCTTCGGTCGCTGACGGCGACGCGGGCGGACCCATTGCCGGTCAGCGCAATCGAAGCGCCAGGGATCGGCTTCCCATCGGCCGAGCTGACCGTGCCGCTGACCCCGGCCGCGGGCGGCTGCTGCGCGGCTGCAGCGTCAGGCAAGCCCCAAGCCGCAGCGAAGCAAAGCAGGGCGGCGACGCAGCGGGCGGTCCGAACAAACACAGAACCGATCCTTCGCACGACGATGAGGCTGCCCTTGACCGGCCTTTTCCGGGCGGAAACGGGTGCTTTCCTCCGATGAAACTAGGAGGTCGGGCGCGTAGTACGTGCGGTGTGATGCGAATCGTTGTCGCGACGGTTCTGATGGCCGTTGCGATCGGCGCGGCTCCGGCGTCTGCGCAGTCGCCCGCGCCGCCGGCGCTGACGGTTCCGCGGCTGAGCACGGCACCGGCGATCGACGGTACGCTCGGCGCGGAGTGGACGACTGCGGCGAGCGTCAATCTGGCGACGGATTTCACCTATCGTCGCCCGGCAGAGGAGCCCACGACCGTGCGCATCGCCGAGGATGCCGGCGGGTTGGACATCGCGTTTCTGGCGGTGCAGCACGAGGCGGTTACCGCCGCGCAGACGACCAACGCGGCGGGCGTACAGAGCGATGACTACGTGGGCGTGTACCTGTGGCCCCAGGGGACGAACGGGTTCAGCTACGGCTTCTTCGCGAACCCGCGCGGGACGCGCTATCAAACCTCGAGCGAGAACAGTGCGTACACGCCGCAATGGAGCGCCGTCGGCCGCGCGACCGCCGGCGGCTACGTGGTGACGATGCACATCCCGTTCGGCATCATCCGCAACGGCGGTTCGACGCGCTGGCGCGTGCAGCTCGTGCGCAACGTCGTGGCGAGCGGGCTCATCGACGTCTGGGCATTCTCGTCCAACCAATCGAATCCGAACGACCCGGCATTTGCCGGGATCTGGAGCGACGTTGGACCACCGCAGGTCGTGCGTTCGCCGGCTCGCGCGCAGGTGTACGCGCTCGGCGAGCTGACGACGCCGGCCTACGGCGGCAACACGTCGCGCGTCGGCGCGGACGTCTCGCTTCCCGTCACGCCGACCGCATCGCTGGTGGCATCGTTCCATCCCGATTTTTCGAACGTCGATACGGACCAGCAAACGATCGCTCCGCAAGCCTTCGCGTACCAGTACACCGAGGTGCGCCCGTTTTTCACCCAGGCGGCGCAGGCGTTCAACCACAACCTCGCCAGCTTCAACAGCCCGCAGTTCCTCTATACGCCCGCGATCCCGACCTTTCGTGACGGCTACGCCCTGGAGGGAACGCAGGGCCCGTTCACGTTCAGCGGGTTCGACGCCCTCAGCAATGGCAGGACTGACCAGGGTCAAGCCTTCGACTACAGCGCCGAGACGACGCGCGCTTCGTACACGGCAAACCTCCAGCACATCGCCGTGGATACGACGAGCGGCCTGCACGACGTGCTCGACACGATCACGACGGGGTACCAAGATCAGCAGCTGCACCTCGGCGTCTACGCGAACGCCGCAGCCGAACACGGAAGCCTCGTCGCCAGCCCCCGGTGACGCGACCGCGCTGCAGGCCGGCTTGGTGTACGCGACGTCCACCACGACCGGTCTGCTATCGTACAACCACGTGGGAGCGGAGTTCGATCCGGTCGACAGCTTCGTTCCGCAAACGGACGTCACCGGCTACGAAGCCTACTTCACCAAGACGCTCAACTACGGCTCCAAGGCGCTTCTGCGCGACATCGCCTACACGCTCTACGCGAATCGCTACCACGATCGGTACGGAATCCCCGATCAGGCCGGAGCCAGTGCGCAAGTCAACTTCGACTTTCGCAACCTGATGACGGTACATGTCTATGACGCGCCGTCGATGGTGCGCGTGGCCGACGGCGAGTATCTGCCGTTCTACGGCAACGGCATGGAACTGGGCTACCGCATCAGCACGACCACGCCGACCTACGTGCAGTACACCGGCGGCCCGTACTTTCACGGTGAGCTCGGCGGGTGGACCTACCTCACGACCCTGCCCGTTGCGCGCGGCATTCACCTGACGCTCGAGACGGATGAAGATGCATACCGCACGCTGTTTCGGGACGAACCGAGCGGCACGCAGTGGCTCAACCGCGCGACCCTCGATTGGCAAATCAACCGCGACTCAGCCTTCGACGTAGGCCTGCGGCGCATTCACGGCCAGACGCTGCCGAACGCCGCCATCCTGCCGACGTTCGCCTACGTCAACGCCTCCAACGTGACGCTGGCGTACCACTTCCTGACCCTGCGTAATGAGTTCTACGTCGTCTACGGCGACCCCAACAGCCTCTCCACCACGCCGGCACTGTTCCTCAAATGGGTTCGCTATGTCGGCGCTCCGAAGGGGACGTAACGGGCCTACGTGTGCCGTGAGATGCTGAAAGTGAGCTGCGGTCCGGCGAGAGGGATCGCGTCGGTCGGCTGGAGGCCGGAGGTCAACGTCCCGTAGGGTACGCCGGCGCTCAGGCGCGTGAGTGGGAAGTTGTTGGCGTTGGTCAGGTTCGTGCCGTAGAGGCCCACGTCGAAACCATGGATGCGGTACGTGACGCCCGCTCGCAGCGTCGCAAACGGCGGCAGGTTCAACTCGTTGTACGTCCCCTCGTACAAGAGGCCGACGTAGTACGACATCCCATACGGTTTGTCGTGCTCGAAGGTGAGGCCGATCTTGTGCAGCGGTACGCCGAGTGCTTGTTCAAAGAGGGGCGTGTCGTCGGCCGCGGTGGACGGATACGACTCGGTGTAGACGCTGTCGATATCAAAGCTCGCGTGCAATGACGTGTGCGGCCGCAGCGCGAGGTCGCCGCGCACCTCGAGCCCCTGATAAACCTCATGCGTCACGTTTACCGGGTAGCTCAGGCAGGCGTGGTTGGTATAGTCGATGCCGCTTTGCTCGGGACAGGGATAGGCAGCGCTGCCGGGTGAGAAGTAGGTGGCCACGCCGTTGTGCAGATTGGTGCGATACAGATCGAGCGCCACATGGAAGTACTGCGGCAGGCGGAACAGGTGCTCGTAGCCCACGTCGAACGCGGTCGCCCGCTCGGCGGTCGCGTTGGGGTTGCCGATGCTCACGTAACCGTCGACCGGCGCCGGCAGCACCGGCGGCACGATAAACGTGGGCAGCTGCGGCGACTGGAACGTGTTGCCCGCCGAGATCCGCAGTGCCGAGTCGGCGGTGGGCGTCCACACGAACCCAACACGCGGATCGAAAGCGGTGCCGAAGCTGCTGTAGTTGCTGTAGTAGCCGGCAAACGTGTAGTGCAGCTTTGAGGTGGGGTCGTCGCTATAGCTTAGGCCCAGCCAGCGCTGGGTTTGGCCCAGCTGCTGCTGCGAGGAATCGGGGATGCCGGTGATGGCGTCCAGCGGCGTCACCGAGAGCGGGCTGCGAACGCCCGATTCCGCGAACACCACGCCAGGGATGAAGTCGGTCGTGAGGCTCTCGTCGGTGAGCGAGCCTTTGATCGAGAGCAGTCCATGCGGGAGCACGTGATCCACTTCGAGCGTGTCGTCGGCGATCAGGTCGCGGTCGTTGTACAGATACGGCGAGGTGCCGGCGCCGGGGCCGAACACCGACTGGTTCGCGAACGCGGTCTGGTGGCGAAAGATCAGCGTGGTCGCGGTGGTGCCGTCACTATCCTGATGACCGAGCGGAATCTGTGCGTCGAGTCCATAGGCGACATTGTTGGCCGCGCTCGAAGAACCGGCGAAATTGTCGTAAGCGCTGCCGGGGCCCGGCGCGCCGTCGACCGGCGTCTGCACCGACGACAGCGTTGCCGAGAGATCGCGGTAGACCGACTGCTCGTGAAACGTGAGCCCGATGAAACCGTTGCCGCTGCCGAATGAGTAGCGCAGCTTGCCCAGCAGCGACGTGGCGTCCATGGCGTTGCTGACCGGCGCCGTGCCGGTGCTGTCGTTGGTTGGAATCTGATAGTCGGAGAGTTGACCGCCGGAGGTGACGCGATGGTAGGAGAAAGCGTAGCCGAGGCGATTTGCGGTGCCCGTCGTGTCGAGCGTGGTGCCGAACGTGTCGTACGAGCCTCCGCTGAAGCGCAGCAGGGTGTGCGGCTGCGCCGTCGGCTCGAGCGTGAGCACGTTGAGCGCGCCGCCCAGCGTATTCGGTCCAAACAGCGACGACGGCGCGATGCCGTACACGACCTGAAGGCTCTGCAGGTCGGCCGGGTCGAGCAGCGAGAGGTCGAAATCACCGGTGCTGCCGTTGTTCACTTGATGACCGTCGACGGCCACCAGGGTTTCCGAAGGATCGGGACCGCGCAGCGCTACCGCAGCCGGCGCATTCAAACCGCCGCCGATGATCGGAATGACCGTCGTCGAGAGCTGGTACTGCAAAATGTCACTCACGCGCGTGACGCCCTGCTGTGCGTACGGCTGCGAGCTGATCTCGAGACTCGGCGCGGGAGCGGTCGAGAGTGCCGTGCTTCCGTTCGTCGTTACCGTGCCGATGACGGTGAACGACGAGACTTGCGCCGCCGGAAGTACGAGGCTGAGCGACGTCTCGGCATTCGGCGCTACCGCGACCGTGCGACCGCTGAGGGTCGAATAGCCACTGGCGCTCGCCTGAACAACGTACGTCCCGGCCGGAACCGTCGCGAGATGAAAGCGGCCGTTTTTGTCGCTCACGGCGATGCGGGCGGGACCGTTCCCCGTCAGCGCGATCGAGGCGCCGGCGATGGGCCTTCCGTCGGCCGAGGTGACCGTGCCGGTGACGCGGGACGCGCCGGCCGTCTGGGCGGCTCCAGCGTCGGGGATGCCCCAGGCCATGCCGAGGAAAAGCAGGGCGGCGGCAGGGCGGACGGTCCAGGCGAGCACAAAAGATCCTTCGACAGCAAATTAGGCGCACCTAACCTACCCTAGTTAGGTGCGCCTAACCTCTGTTCGATCCGAATCCTTTCGCCGAGGCGCTTCCCGATTGGGCTAACCGCAGTCACCCGTGGTGACGTTGATCGTGAGCACTCCGGTTGGGGCCCCGGTGGTCCCGTTGGCGGTCGCGGTAGCGAGGTACTGATTGCCGGGCGAGTTGCCGGCGTTGTCGAGAATGCTGAAGGTTTGGCTCGACGTTCCGTTCGGCGGGGTAATGACCACCGACGAGTTGTTCACCGTGAGGCTAAAATTACCGGAGAAGCCGCTCTGCGAGATGGTGAACGTTTCGTTCGTGTCACACGGCAGCGCCATCACGTTGTTGGTGATGGTCGAGCCGGTGAAAATGATGGGGGCCGGGCTCGGAGTGGGCGACGGGGTTGCGGTGGGAGCGGCGGTCGGTCTCGTGGTGGCAGTACCGCCTGATGCGCTGCACTGGGCCAAAGCAATGCTGAGGGCTGCGATAACGACGAGTCCGAAGCCGGAGATCTTGGGCAAGGATGTCCCTTTCGAGGAGCGGTGCGGAAAATAGGTGGCAACCTCATCTCTAGCAAGGCGTTCCGGGACTGCCTCCCAGCTCAGTTTCCGCGCTAGAGCGTAGCAAAGGAACCCCCTCCCCCATGGGGCCGTCGTTCGACGTAGCCAGGGCCACGACGAAATGCCCACCGAACAACAACCGCAATGAAGGATCGCGTTTCCGCCGCGCGTAGCGTTCTCTGACGATGCCGGCGCCTGAGATCGCGGCGGGGTTTCTCGCGGCGCGGCTTGTCGTTGCCGTGGTGTTCGTTTTTGCGGGCGTGGCGAAGTTTCGCGACGTGAACGGCACGTGGTCGATGCTGCGGGCCTTCGGGGTCGGCGTTCGCCTGAGCGACTTCGGCGCGCGGGCGCTGCCGGTGGTCGAACTCGCGATCGGCGTCGGGCTGGTGATTACGGTAACGTCCGTTTGGGCTGCAGCAGGCGCGGTGGCATTGCTCGCGGCGTTCACCGCCGCTATTGGTTGGAATCTCGCCCACGGCCGGCGGCCCGAGTGCCGGTGCTTCGGACAGATCGGGAATGCGCCGATCGGCGGCGCCACGATCGTTCGCAACGTGGTCTTCATGGCGTTCGCGTCAAGCGCATTCGTCGCGCCGCCGGCGCTCAACGATCCCGCGGCGCTGGGCTGGGCGGCCGGCGCGGGAGCCTATCTGGCGGGAATCGCGATCATCGTTGCGCTCGCCGGGCTCGGCTTCCTGACGATGCAGATCCTCGCGCAGCAGGGCCGTATCATGCTGCGCCTGGATCAGATCGAAGCCGACCTCTATTCGGGCGCGCGCGACGACGCCGACACGGGCCACGAGTTTCACCCGACGCACCACCAGGGGTTGCCGGTCGGCGCATCCGCGCCGGCCTTCGCCCTGCCGACACTCGACGGTGAAGAACGAACTCTCGCGTCGATGCTCGTGCCGCAAAAGCGCCTGGCGCTGTTCTTCGTGCATCCGACCTGCGGCCCGTGCCGCGCCCTCTTACCGCAGATTCTGCGCTGGCACACCGAACTCTCGCCGGACGTCGCGGCCCTCATCGTGTCGGAAGGCGATGCGGCGGCGAACCGGGAGTTCATGAAAGGCCTGCCGGCGCATGACGTGCTCTTGCAAACGATACGCGAGGTCGCCGATGCGTACGGCGTTACCGGCACGCCGGGCGCGGTGCTGATCGAGGGCGACGGCACGATCGGAAGTACGGTGGCGATGGGCTCGTCGGCAATCGCGGCACTCGCGGCCGCGGCGCGGACTCCACGACTGGTACAGAACGGCACGGTCGCCGTCGGCACGATCGCACCCGAATTTACTGCTCGTACGGCAAAGGGCGAGCCGGTGCAGCTCGCCGATTGGCGCGGCGAAGAGGTGGTGCTGATCTTCTGGAGCCCGAGCTGCGGGTTCTGCCGTCAAGCCGAAGCCGATGTGGTCGCATGGGAGCGTCGCAACGGGCGCCGGGTGGTGATCGTCTCGTCGGCGCCCGATCAGGAACTGGTGGCGAGCGGCTTTGGCGGCCCGTTCGTCGTGGACGCGGAGTCCCGCATCATGAACCTGTTCGGCGCGCGCGGAACACCGATGGCGGTGCGCATCACCGCCGACGGCGTCGTCGACTCGGAGCTGGCGGCGGGACGCACCGCCATCGGCGCGTTGTTCGCCACGCAAGCGTCGACGACGTAGTTACCGAATAAAGTTCCCGCAGCGGTACGACGCCGCCGTGGTGCCGCCGCACTGCTCGCCCGGCTGACAGCATTGTCCGGCGCAGCAGTTGACGCCGGGGCGACAGCAGATGTCGGTGGCGATGGTGTGGTCAAAATTGTAGGAGGTACAGGTCTCAAGCCCGGACAGGCGTGTGCACCTGTCGATGCCGCTGCGGCGCGTCGGCCGCGGTGACGCACCGCCGAAGTTGGGATAGACGCAGCGGCCGGTAGCGTGGTCGCAGGTCGCATCCGCGCTCTGGCAGCAGTC
>Ga0182015_10001863_pt1 | contig 26857 bp, 29 predicted proteins | sample 712P3MmetaG_FD_120478 | JGI IMG/M metagenome (GOLD analysis project Ga0182015, IMG submission 120478) | Permafrost microbial communities from Stordalen Mire, Sweden - 712P3M metaG | ecosystem: Environmental > Terrestrial > Soil > Wetlands > Permafrost | place: Sweden: Stordalen | collected...
GCCGCTCATCCTCGCGTATAGCGCATCGAGCGTGCCGGTTTTGCAGTTGGCTCTTTCGGGGCGGGGACTGTCCGAGCAGCAACTGAACGACTATGGCCTTAATTCTATTCGCACCCAACTCATCACCGTTCCCGGAGCATCGGTGCCGTACCCGTATGGCGGCAAGCAGCGCCAGGTGCAAGTTGACCTTAATCCAGCCCAGTTGCAATCGAAAGGTTTATCTGCGATCGACGTGGCCAACGCGATTACTTTGCAGAATCTGATTCTGCCGACCGGCACGTCGAAAATTGGCGGCAAGGAATATCAGGTTGACGTTCCCAACGCGGCGCCGCAGACGATCGGTGAGTTGAACCGCATCCCGATAAAAACCATTGGCAGCACCACGATTTACGTAAAAGACGTTGCCTGGGTGCGCGATGGTTTTCCTCCGCAGACCAATATTGTCCGCGTGAATGGACAGCGCTCAGTGCTGCTCACCATTCAAAAAGCCGGAGACGCTTCGACCTTGAAAGTGATTGCGGGCATCAAATCGCTTCTTCCGCAGATTGCCACGACTGTTCCAGCGGAGTTGAAAATGGAACCGCTCGCCGACCAGTCCATCTTCGTTTTGGGTGCAATCAACGGAGTGGTCCGCGAAGCTCTGATCGCCGCCTGTCTGACTGCGTTGATGATTCTGATTTTCCTGGGCAACTGGCGGAGCACGCTCATCATTGCGACCTCAATCCCCCTGGCCATCCTCACATCGCTTATCGTGTTGAGCGTGATCGGCCAGACCATCAACATCATGACGCTGGGAGGACTGGCGCTGGCCGTCGGCATTCTTGTGGACGACGCAACCGTGGAAGTGGAAAACATTAACCGCAACCGCGAGGCCGAGCCAGACAAAGACATGGATGAAGTCGTCCTCGACAGCGCAATGCAAATCGCTACTCCGGCGTTTGTCTCGACGCTTTCGATTTGCATTGTATTCGCACCTATGTTCTTGCTTTCGGGCGTTGCCCGATATCTCTTTCTGCCTCTCGCAGAGGCGGTGGTGTTCGCCATGCTCGCTTCCTATTTCCTGTCGCGAACCATTGTTCCGACCATGGCGAAATATCTGTTAAGGAATCAAAAAGTAGGTGAACATGAAACCAGCCGGAATCCACTGGTTCGGATGCAGCAACGGTTCGAAGCGGGATTCGAAGGGTTTCGCCAGGGCTATCACGGACTTCTGGATCGTTGCCTGCATCATCGAAGGGCTTTTCTCATCGGCTTCTTCGCGGCGTGCCTGGGATCGTTAGCGATTATCATTCCGTGGTTGGGTCAGGATTTTTTCCCCACTGTTGATGCCGGAAGTTTTAAGCTGCATCTCCGCGGGCCCACCGGTATGCGCATAGAAGACACCGCCTTCCTATGTGATCTCGTGGAAGATTCGATCCGCAAGCAAATTCCGGCGGATGAGGTCAAGAACATTATCGACAACATCGGCCTGCCCTACAGCGGAATCAATCTCTCCTATAGTAACTCGGCGCCGGTGGGAACTTCGGATGCTGACGTACTTGTCACGCTGTCGCCGAAACATCACCCGACCGGCGAGTACGTCGACAAGCTGCGCTTGAGTCTGGCAAAACAATTTCCGGGCGTGATGTTTGCCTTCCTGCCTTCGGATATGGTCACGCAGATCCTGAACTTCGGACTCCCCGCTCCTATTGACATTCAAGTCATCGGCAACAACCTCGAGGGCAATCGCGAGTGGGCGAGCAACTTGATGCAGAAAATCAGGTACGTGCCTGGGACGGCTGACTTGCGCATCCAGCAACCTTTCGACGAACCCTACCTGCACCTCAGGATCGAACGAACCAAGGCCCAGGAACTCGGTTACACGGGGGCAGATATCGCGCAAAACCTGCTGATTTCGCTGGGTGGAAGTTTTCAGACTTCGCCCACGTTTTGGGTCGACCCACGAAGCGGCGTCAGTTACTCGATCGCCACCCAGACTCCGCAATATCGCGCTGACACTCTGCAGGACCTGGTGAACATTCCAATCACGAACGCAACTGGAGCAGCCGCGCCATCGTTAATGGCGAGTCTGGTGTCTGTGAAGCGTGGAACGGGAATGGCAGTGGAATCTCACTACGACATCGCTCCGGTGATTGACATCTATGGCTCGGTTTCGGGACGGGATCTTGGAGGAGTCGCGCGAGACATTGATACACGCATCGCTGCTCTCCGCTCGCAACTTCCGCGAGGATCGCATGTGGTGGTTCGCGGGCAGGTGCAGACGATGCGTTCTTCCTACATCGGTCTTATCAGCGGACTCATCTTTGCGATTCTCCTCGATTACCTTCTCATCGTAGTAAATTTTCAATCCTGGCTTGATCCCCTCATCATGATTTCCGCGCTGCCCGCGGCTCTGGCGGGAATTGTGTGGTTCCTCTTTATTACACATACAACGTTGAGCGTTCCTGCGCTGATGGGGACGATCATGTGCATGGGCGTGGCGACTGCGAACAGCATTCTGGTGGTTAGCTTCGCCACAGAGCAGATGGCTGAGGGAAAGGATGCCGTCTCGGCGGCGCTGCAAGCGGGATTTACGCGTTTCCGTCCGGTGTTGATGACAGCTCTCGCCATGATCATCGGTATGGTACCGATGGCGTTGGGGTTAGGCGACGGTGGTGAACAAAATGCTCCTCTGGGGCGGGCTGTAATCGGCGGTCTGCTCTTTGCCACGGTTTCCACACTGCTCTTCGTTCCCACATTCTTCAGCGTGCTGCATGGATCTCGTCAAGTGGGTGCAGTAAAGAAGGAGAGGTTACCAGATGAGAGAATCGGAGAGCTATGACAAGAGTGAGATATGAACAATATGAGAGACAATGAGTTTACCGGAACTTCCGGAGCAGCGACCGACCACCGGGATAACAACAATGGGAGCAGCAGGACTACTCGCGGCTGGCTGATCTCCTCCGTAATTGGTCTCGTGGTGGCTGCGATTTTGATCTTTGGAATCAGGTCTCGGCTCAAGGCGGAAACGACTTTGCGCGCGCAGACGGCGCAGACGGCGGTACCCTCAGTTTCTGTTGTCCTGCCGAAACTAACCGCGCCCGCTCAGGAAATTATTCTGCCCGGAAACATACAGCCGTTCATCTCCTCACCGATTTACGCCCGAACCGACGGCTATCTGCAGAAGTGGTATTTCGACATAGGGGCCCACGTGAAAGCCGGCGATCTGCTCGCGACCATTCAGACTCCGGAGGTTGATGAGCAATTGGCGCAAGCACGCAGCACGCTGGCAACCGCGGAAGCCAATCTCGAATTGGCTCAGATCACAAGAGACCGCTATCAGTCACTGCTAGCGAAACATGCCGTCCCCCAGCAAGCCGTGGATAATGCCGTTGGTACCTACTCCGCAAATAAGGCGATTGTGGATGCGGATCAGGCGAATGTGCGCCATTACGCCGCCCTTGTATCTTTCGAAAAAGTGTACGCACCATTTGATGGGGTGATTAGTGCGCGTAACACGGACATCGGCGACCTCATCAATTCCGGAAGTAACACGGCGCCCAGAACTGATCTATTCGACATGGTTCAGGCACGCACCTTGCGTGTCTACGTGAATGTTCCGGAGGAATACTCGCAAGGAGTGAAGGTGGGTCAAACCCAGGCGGACCTCGTTCTGGCGGAATTCCCCGACAAAAGATTCCCCGGTAAATTAGTACGAACGGCCGATGCGATCAACGCAACCACCCGCACATTGCTGGTGGAGGTGGATGTTGCAAACCCTTCCGGAACTCTTTTCTCCGGATCGTACGCCGAAGTGCACTTGAAAATCCCGGCGCAAAAGTCCACTTTCTTGATTCCCGTCAACACTCTGATTTTTCGCTCCGAGAAGCTGCAAGTAGGGGTTGTGCAGAATGGGAAAGTGACGGTCATGGACGTTACTCCCGGCCATGATTTTGGGAACGAGATTGAGATTGTCGCCGGACTGAACGCCAATGACCAGATAGTTCTGAACCCGCCCGATTCGCTAGTCTCCGGAGAGGAAATCGAGATCGTGAACGCGGCGCTGCCGGGGGATTCGAAATGATGGCTTCACAAGGGGCGCACCTGGCTATTAAGAAATCGCATACACGATGGAGTCTTCTTCTGATCACCTGTGTGCTTCCCTTTGCCGGTTGCGCGGTGGGGCCCAAATATAAAGGTGCTCCGCCGGTTCCAACGCCGCCAGCGTACAAGGAGCTCGGAAACTGGAAGACCGCGCAACCCAGCGAACAGAATCTGGGCGGGAGTTGGTGGGAGATATTTCGGGATCCGCAGCTCAACTCCTTGGAGGTGCAAATCAACGTCTCCAACCAGAACCTGAAGCAAGCGGTAGCGAACTACCAACAATCTCGAGCCGCCTTGCGATACGTTCGTGCCGATTACTATCCGACAGTCACCTTATCTCCTTCGGCTACGAGAGAACGGTATTCAAACAATCTTCCCCCTCCAACGATTAATGATGGGATTACCTTTAATGACTATGCGGTGCCGGCTAATGTGTCTTACCAGACAAATGCCTGGGGCCGGGTGAGCCGCAACGTGGAATCCTACCGGGAACAGGCGCAGGCTAGCGCCGCCGATCTGGCGGTAGTCAACTTGAGTATGCACGCTTCGCTCGCCGTAAATTACTTCGCGGCACGCAGCCTGGATGCCGAAGAAAAACTGCTGAAGGACACCGTCGCGCAATACGAGCAAGCATATCAATTGAATGAGGATCTGTACGAGGGAGGACTTGCCTCTGAAGTAGAAGTGGAGCAGGCGCGGACGATTCTCGAAACCACGCGCGCGCAAATGATCGACGTTGATGTTGCGCGCGCTCAGTACGAGCATGCTGCAGCGGTTTTGATTGGCAAGCCTCCGGCGGATTTCACTCTGCCGCCGTTGCCGCTTATCGCTCCGCCCCCCGTAATTCCTGTCGCATTACCTTCGCAATTATTGGAGCGTCGCCCCGACATCGCCGAAGCCGAACGCCAAGTGGCCTCAGCGAATGCCCAAGTTGGGCTTGCCAAAACTGCGTACTATCCGCTGGTGAACATCCTGGCTTCAGGCGGATTAGAGAGCGGGAGCATCACCACGTTATTCCAGGGACCGAGCGCTCTCTGGTCTGCCGGGGCTTCTGCCGCGGTCACCATCTTTGATGTTGGTCGGAGGCGTGCACTGAACGATGAAGCAAAATCCGGCTACGATTCTTCCGTCGCGTTCTATCGGCAGACCGTGCTCTCGGCTTTTCAACAAGTCGAAGACAACCTGGCCAGCTTGCGAGTTCTGGAGCAAGAGGCTGGAGTTCAGGCGACTGCGGTGCAAGCCGCACAACAGTCGCTTGCCCTCTCGAACACTCGTTATGACGGCGGCGTTACTAGTTATCTCGAAGTGATTACCGCTCAGAATGCCGCACTCGCGGACGAGGTTACAGCCGTCAATATTCTTGGACGGCGCATGGCAAGTGCGGTGCTATTGATTCAAGCCCTTGGCGGAGGATGGGAGAAAAAGGAACTACCGAACAGGCCAGAGTGCTGCGGAAAGCTGATTAGCAGTTCTAACTAAAGGAGACAAACATATGAAAAGTCTTACGGCAGATCAGGTAAAACTCGGATTCATTGGACTGGGCAACATGGGAAGCCGAATCGCACAACGCCTGCTCGATCACGGATACCCGCTCGTCGCATACGACATGAATATCGCCAGGGCGGAAGCCGTCGCTGCAAAGCGAGGTGTCGCCGCGAAGAGCATTCTGGAACTTACGCGCACTGTCGACGTGATTCTTTCGTGCCTGACCAATGATGAAGCAGCTCAGAGCGTTTACGCCGGGTCAGAAGGGGTTTTTGCTCAGGCGCGGGCGGGAACCATCGTGTTAGAGATGAGCACGATCTCCCCGGAAAGTTCGCGGGAATTGCACAGGCTTGGCATGAAGAGTGGTATCGAGGTACTGGATGTCGCCATCTCGGGCAGCACTCCCGCTGCGGAGCAAGGCATCCTGACGCTACTGGCCGGCGGCGACAAAGAATTGTTCCATGCTGCGGAACCGATATTCCAGGCGATTGCAAAGCAATACTTTCTTCTGGGTGGTCCTGGCTCGGGGACAGCGATGAAGTTGGTCGTTAACACGCTGTTAGGCGTCGGCATGCAGGCCATCGCGGAGGCTGTGGTCCTTGGAGAAAAAGCTGGCCTCGATCGCGGGACGTTGCTCGACGTTTTATCGAAGACAGCTGTGGTTGCCCCGGCTCATGTGGGAAAGCTCTCTCGGGTTGCGGTCAACGATTACAGTCCGCAGTTTCCTCTCAGCCTGATGAACAAAGATTTTGGATTAATTCTGCGGGCGGCAGCAAGAAGAAATGTCTCAATGCCCGTGACAGAAGCTGCATTTCGCGTGAACTCCGAAGAACTGGCTGCGGGTGGTGACCAGGATTTTTCTGCTGTGCTGCGGCGAATGGAAGTGGTTGCAGGAATTGCAGCAAATCCAGTTGTCTCGCGCGCTAGTTAGCCCTGGCCCGACTCAATTGCAGAGCAGGCTCGTTGTCTTCGAGGAATATCGTTTGTCATAACACGCTCAATACAGGAGTTGAAGCGGGAGGAGCAAAGGTCTGAGCGCACCGGCAGTAGACCCTCCCGCAAAAACCGGAGCTCTCCAGTTCTGGAGAGCCTGGACCCTGGTTAATTCTCCTTCGCCAGCGATGAAGCAGGTAGAAGTCCTGTCGAAATGCGGACACTTGTTCCGAGAGCGAGTCAAGCGAGGGACACTCCTCCTGGTATCTCAGTCTCGATCTTCGCCGCCAATCTGGTTTTTCCGGCACTTCTAACATTTTGCTGAAGACTTAAATTGGCATATTAAATGCCCTTGCTCCGATGGAAAACCTGTTCCGACAGAATCGGATATTAAAGCTGATTTGCATTTCCGGGAGGAGAAAGACATGAAGGTGCTCTTGCTAGTCGCGACCGCTCTCGGCCTCGCCGCCGTTCTTCTGGTATTTACAATCAGCGCGCCGGCCGCGCAAACGGCGGCGAGCGTGCCCGGCGCTCCACTCGGACCGGCCGACACATACTTCGTCACTCAAACATCGCTGGGCACTCCCTTTCAAGTTGATTCCGGCCGGCTTGCCGAAACCAAGGGTACGACCCAAGCCATTCGCGGCTACGCTGAGTTGATGGTGAGTTCGCACATCGCCGTGAACAATGCGTTGTTGGGGATTCTGAAGAACAAAGCGCCGGTGCCGCCGCCTACACTTCTGAAAGCCGCGTACGCCACGATGGTTTCGACCCTTCAGCATGAAACCGGTCCGGCACTTGACGTCGATTACGTTCGAGGGCAGGTCAATTACCAGAAGGCCAACACCGCTCTCTACCAATATGAAATTGCGAATGGCACAGATCCTGATCTGAAGGCGTTTGCACAGGAAACCCTGCCAAAAATTCAGGACCATTTGGCACGCGCGCTAAAGCTGCAAGGTGTCGCGGACTAAAGCTGACTGACCAAAAGGAATCGCGACCGACAAGTAAAAGGGGGATTTGTGAGCGACGGGCCGAATTCAAATTCACGCCGAACTTTTCTGAGGTCAAGCCTGGTCCTAATTTCAACTGCTACGCTGGCAGGAGAAGCTCCCGCGCTGCTGGGGAATCTGCGTACCGAGGAAACACATCGTTTTCTGAACGAATCTGAAAGGCGATTTCTGCTGGCGGCGGTGGATCGCCTGATTCCCGCAGACGAACGCTGGCCGGGCGCCGCGGAAGCGGATGTCGTGAATTACATTGACCTTCAAATGGCGGGAGCTTGGGGTCGTGGCGAAATGCTGTATCGTCACGGACCATTCCGAAAGGGCACTCCCACGCAAGGGTATCAACTCGAGTACACGCCCGCTGAACTCTTTCGCCGATCCATTCTCGCGATCAATGCGCACTTCGCCTCGCAGGCAAAGTCCTTCGATCAGTTGCCTGGCGAAGAAAAAGACGCATATCTTTCGAGTCTCGAAAAGGGAGACATTGACCTTGACGGCGTCCCGTCGAACACATTCTTCGACTTCCTGTTGCAACACACGGTTGAAGGATTCTTCTCCGATCCGATCTATGGCGGCAACAAAAACAAAATCGCCTGGAAGATGATCGGATTCCCGGGTGCGTATGCGGATTACCACGATCTGATCGATAAGCATGGAGTTGAATTTCATCGAGAACCCTTGAGCATCGCCGATGGCCCGGGCTACCACTCGATGACCTCCAGCACGGGAGGGAAATAGGCCGATGCCGCAAAAGCTAAAAGAGGTTGATGTGGTCGTCATCGGAGTCGGCTTCGCCGGCTCCATTCTCGCCAAAGAACTCGCGGCTTCCGGTCTCAAGGTCGTCGGCCTCGAGCGGGGCCACAGCCGCCACAGCGTTCCGGACTTTCAGGCGCCTGCGATCCATGACGAACTGAAGTATTCGATCCGCAAGGGAATGATGCAGGACGTGACCCGCGAAGCGATGACTTTCCGCAACCACTACCGCGAGGTCGCTCTGCCGATGCGACAGTGGGAGGCATTTTTGCCCGGCACGGGTCTAGGCGGGTGCGGAGTTCACTGGAATGGCCAGGCTTGGCGATACCACGAGGAGGAATTCATATACAAGACCCACATCGAGCAGCGCTACGGTAAGAAGATCCTGGACTCGGATCTTCGCATTCAAGACTGGGGCGTCACCTACCAGGAACTGGAGCCGTACTACGACCGTTTCGAATATCTCTTGGGTGTTTGCGGCAAAGCCGGAAATTTGAACGGCAAGATCGAACCGGGTGGAAACCCTCTGGAAGCGCCCCGCTCGCGCGAATATCCCAATCCGCCGATGAAGGAGCAATACTCCGGGGCCCTGTTTCGGAAGGCGGCGTTGGATCTTGGCTATCACCCGTTCCTGCAGCCATCCGCCAACATGACGCGCCCGTATACAAATCCCGAGGGAATGACTTTGAATCCCTGCGCCTATTGCGGGTTTTGCGAACGTTATGGTTGCGAGCACTTCGCGAAGGCGAGTCCGCAGACGGTGATCTTGCCGGTGCTCATGAAGAATCCCAATTTCGAGCTGCGCACCGAGTCGCAGGTTCTCCGCATCAACCTGGACAGCACGGGCAAAAAAGCGACCGGCGTCAGTTACATGGATGCGCAAGGGCGGGAATTCGAGCAACCGGCGGGCCTGGTGCTTTTGACCGCGTTTGCGTTGAACGACGTCCGCATGTTGCTGCTCTCCGGCATCGGCAAACCCTATGACCCCACGACCGAAACGGGAGTGGTCGGGCGGAATTACGCCTATCAGACACAGAGTTACGTTCCGACTTTTCTCGGCGAGGACGTTCACTTGAATTCCTACATGGCGGGTGGGGCCAGCGGAACCGTCATCGACGATTTCAGCGTCGACAATTTCGATCACAGTTCCCTCGGATTTATTGGGGGATGCTACGTGCTGTGCGGCAGCACGAACGCCCGCCCGGTCGAATTTCATCCGACACCGCCGGGGACGCCGCGCTGGGGCAGGAACTGGAAGGACGCCGTGCAGCGGCATTACAACCACACCGCGATCTTCAATTTATCCGGTACGTCCACTTCCATGCGGGGGAACTACCTCGATTTGGATCCGACCTATCGCGACGCATGGGGGCTGCCGCTGCTGAGAATCACGTTTGATTTTCCGGACAACGATGTCCGCATGAGCAGATTCGTCACCCACAAGGCCAGTGAAATCGCCCGACAGATGGGCGCCAAGGTTGTGGTCGATTCTCCGAGAACGGGGCCATTCACGACCACGTCGTATCAGAGTACTCATAACACTGGAGGTGCGGTAATGGGAGCCGACCCTTCGACAAGCGTGGTGAATCGCTACTGCCAGAGCTGGGATGTGCCGAATGTGTTCGTGGTGGGAGCCTGCAACTATCCCCAAAATTCCAGCTACAACCCAACCGTCACTCTGGGCGCGCTGATCTACTGGACTGCGGACGCGTTGAAGACCCGCTATCTGAAACGTCCTGGACCACTGGCGTAACCGATGACGAAGATCCAGAGCACCGTGCGGGCTATGTTTGTACTCTCTATCGCGGGAGTCTTTGCTGCGGTAATCATCGTCGCGAGCTACCTGACCGCACAGACCACGACCCCGAATAAATCGACCCCGAACGAATCGCAGATGGCAGTCCGGATTGTGGCAGAGGGAACCACCAGAGGGGCGGTCGCCTGTGCTCGTTGTCACGGCTTTGATGGAGCTTCCGACGGAAGCGGCGCTTTTCCGAGGTTGGACGGACAATCCGCGCAGTATCTGGCCGATCAGTTGCACCGGTTCGCTTCCGGCGATCGCCAGAACGCACTGATGCAGCCGATCGCAAAAGGATTGAATGACGACGAGATCGACGCTGTCTCGCAATACTACGCGAATGTTCATGCCGTTCCTTTGCCCTCACGCCCGATGCCGGCGCAGTTCCGTGATCGCGGAAAGCAAGTCGCGGAAGTTGGTGATTTGAGTGTGCGCGTCCAGGCATGCGAGAGCTGCCACGGGCCAAACGGCGAGGGAGAACCCGTTTCCGGCGTGCCTTACCTAGGCGGGCAATACAGTCACTACATCAGCGTTCAGATTCAAATGTTTCGCCAGGGCTATCGCAAGAGCCAGCAAATGATCGTTCCCGCTCATAACCTGAGCGAACAAGACATCACTGCCGTCGCGGCCTATTTCGAGCAGGTGTCCCGTCCAGCGGTGAAGTGAAATCAACCGGGAGAAAACATGATGGAAGAAGAATCTCATTACTCATCAGCAAGCAAAGCAGACAGCGTGGCGCCCGGCGCCACTCGTGCTGCGGCTGAAGAGGCTCTCAGAGACGGTCCTCGCGGAGCCCTGATTATTGCAGCCTGTGCGGTGGGTCTGCTCTTCGCAGCTTGGTTGTTCTTCTATTTTGTGTTGTTCATGAGCAGGGGGTATGTTGGCTAACCAGTTTAATAACGTGGGCGCGGCAGGTCTGATTCCGGAAACAGTCATCGTCAAGACGGAACGGCGTTGGTTCCTCGTCATGGCTGCCATGCTCGGCGTGATGCTTGCGGTGATCGTCCTTACCGGCATCGGGCAGATGCTTCATCCCTTAAGCGACGTGGAAACCATCGACCCGGCGACTTTGCACCTGCAGGGGGAGTTCGTGGAGAGCAATCTCGGCTCCGCTGTCGAACCGGACGGTTCAATCACGGTGCGCATAATTGCCGAGCAATATATGTTTGTGCCGCAGTGCGCGGTCGTGCCCGCCTCGACGCCCGTTCGTTTTCGGCTAACCAGCGCCGATGTGACCCACGGCTTCTTCGTCCAGAGCACGAACACCAATGCCATGGTTGTCCCGGGTTATGTCACGAACGTAAGGACAAGCTTTGAGCGTCCAGGAATCTACCAAATGCCCTGCGACGAATTTTGCGGCTTTGGTCATCACGCGATGGCAGCGCGCGTTGTGGTCGTGCCGAGAGATAAATTCAATAACCTGCGGCCGGACGAAAGGATGAATTGTGGAGCGCAGTAGAGCACTTCCGCTCGCCCACTTATGGACTGCATTTCTTTGCTTCTTGCCCGCCATTGGACTGGGCTTCTGGCAAATGCTGATGCGCAGTCCGCTGCCGGCTCCTCTCGACGACCCGAACACGTATTACGCCTCCGTGACCGCACATGGGTCCATCATGGCGTACGTTTTTCCAACATTCTTCGCAATGGGATTCGGGTACGCCATCGCCGTCTCGGCACTCGGAAGGCCGCTCCAGGGAGAAAAATGGGCCTGGGTGGGTTATGCCTTGTCTCTGATCGGCACCGTGATGGCTCTGGTGCCGGTCGCCGCAGGCCGGGCTTCAGTCTTGTACACCTTTTATCCACCTCTGGTCGCAAGCCCGTGGTACTACCTGGGCTTGGCGCTGGTCTTCATCGGATCTTATTTTTGGATCGCGTTGATGGTCGTCAATTTCCGTGCCTGGAAACGAGAAAACCCGGGGAAACCGGTTCCACTCGCTATGTTTGCCATCACAGCATGCGCCATCTTGTGGGGATGGACTGCTCTTGGGGCTGTCAGCGAGGTCCTCTTCCAAATCCTGCCCGTGACATTCGGATGGCGACACACCATCGACGCCGGACTGGCCCGGACGCTGTTTTCTGTGACATTACACGCGATTGTCTATTTCTGGCTCCTTCCTGCCTACATTGCTTACTACACGTTAATGCCGCAAGCCGCCGGCGGACGCCTCTATAGCGACACGATGGGACGCATCACCTTTATATTGTTTCTGGTTTTTTCCATTCCCGTCGGCTTGCATCATCTTTTTATGGACCCTGAACATGGCGCGGGATTCAAGTTCGTTCAGTCCGTGCTTACTTTCATGGTCGCCCTCCCCACTTTGCTCACGGTGTTCACGATCACGGCCTCCTTAGAAATAGCGGGGCGTGTACGCGGAGGTAAAGGCCTGTTCGGCTGGATCTGGGCGCTGCCCTGGGATGAACCTATGGTTCTCGCGGTCGGCCTTTCGCTGCTTCTGCTTGGGCCCGGTGGATTCGGCGGACTGATCAACATGAGTTATGCCATGAACGCGATGATCCATAACACCTCTTGGGTTACCGCTCACTTCCACCTTATCTTTGGCGGCGCTGTGGTCATCGTCTACTTCGCGATCGCCTACGAACTCTGGCCCCGGCTGACGGGACGGCCACTGGTCTCGAAGCGTCTTGCGGATATTCAGTTGTGGCTTTGGTTCTGGGGCATCCTGATCACGACGATACCGTGGCACATCGCGGGTCTCATGGGCCAGCCTCGACGCTACGCGATATTCGACTACTCGGATCCAGCAGTGGCGAAGACGGCGTTCCTCGTCATCTTATCGGTGGTCGGTGGTTGCATCGTGATCAGCTCAGTTCTCCTGTTCTTCTACGTGCTGGTTCGGTCGAGCTTCGCTCCCGTCGCCGAATCCATGCCTCCGATTCGCTACGCGTTGTCGGTGAATCCCCCGGCCACAGTACCCGCGCTCCTCAACGGCTTTGGACTCTGGAACGTGATCCTACTGTCGCTCGTGCTGATTGCGTATGGTTATCCCATCGGCCAATTCTTCTTCCTCCACAATCAAAATGCGCCCGCGTATTCCTTGACCCGGGGGATCACGAAATGAGTGGGCAGAACGAACCATCCCGTTTCCACAATCCAACAGGTTTTATTGTGGTCGCCGTTGTTTCGGCGACGGTCGTGGTTGCGTTCGGACTGGGCTTCTTACTCCTGCCGCGATACCAAGAGAGTCACGCATCGTTTTCCACGAAAGATGCGCTATACGACGCTCTCGGCCTTCATATTCATGGTAAAGCCTTCAACACCCTCCAGCCTCCGCTGAGGATCCCGACCTACATTGCGTGGACTGAAACCACCCTTCAGCAAGCGACCGCCGGTGACCGGAAGAGGGGAGAGTTCATTGCAACGAATTGCACGGCATGCCACGGTGAAAATGGACTAAGCACCCAACCTTGGGTTCCCAGTCTGGCCGGACTCGACCCGCTGGTGCTGTACAAACAACTCGACGATTTTCGCTCCGGGACTCGCCTTTCGGGTCCGATGTCTGCGATTGCGCAATCGCTCACGCCGCAACAATACGCGGATGTGTCCGCGTACTTTGCATCGCTGCCTGGGTTGCCGGAAAACCGCGGCGAACGGACGCCTCGGCCTAACAGCAGTTATCGCAATCACGATCCGGTGCAAAGGCTCATTTATGCCGGCGACCCGAAACGCGGCATCGCGCCATGCGCTTCTTGCCACGGCCCCGGGGGCTACCGGATCGGCGCGCCAGCCCTGGCGAAACAAAACGAACTGTATATCGAGCAGCAGTTGCAAGCATTTGCTCAGGGCACGCGCGCCAACGACATGGACATGCCGATGCGAACGATCGCTAGCGCGCTTACCGAATCGGAGATGCGAGCGCTGGCGCGGGCGTACGCAAACGAGAACGCCAACGGACCGTAAGTCGACGGTCCGGGAAATGGGATTCTACGATCGAGGAAGAGAGGTACTTCGATGGGAAAATTGATCGGCTGCTTGCTCGCAGCTTCCTTGTTGCTTTTTTCTGCGTCGACGAAGTCCGGCAACACTCCGGTCGGCGCGGAACTGGTCCCGGCTGGCACGCCCTACAGTCCGGGAATCCTGGCTGGGGACACGCTGTACGTCTCCGGTCTGCAGGGAACGGACCCGAAAACCCGCGCATTGCCAGCCGATTTCGGCCAAGAGGTCAGAAACTGTTTGGAAAATATCGGACGCGTTCTGAACGACGCGCACATGAACTACTCCGATGTCGTTTCGGTCCAGATCTACCTGGTCGATTTGTCGCAGTTCCAGGAAGTGAACAACATCTACAAGGAGTACTTCAAAAGTCCGCTGCCTGCTCGAACGACCGTGCAGGTCGCCAAGTTGTCCTTGGGTGCTCACATCGAGATCTCGGCTATCGCACGCAACTGATGCTGAGATACTGGCTGAACAGGCGCAGATTCGGTTTCACTGGGGAACAAATGAAGAATGGAATAAGTCTCTTCGCTAAGATTTGGTTTTGCATAGGCTTGGTGGTCACTTCGGGAGTGAACTCGCGCGCGCAGGCACATGCCGGCAGTGAGAAATTCGTCGTCGATCCCAACTGGCCAAAGCCCTTGCCTGAAAAATGGGTCATCGGACAAGTCAGCGGTGTATGCGTGGACGCGCAGGATCACGTTTTCATCGTTAATCGCAATGACATGACAGACAAGGAAGCGGAAGTTGCGGAGCAGGCGCCACCTTACATTGAATTTGATCCCGACGGCAATGTAGTGAACAGTTTCGGCGATTGGAAAGTCGTTCCGAATGTTACGCACGGCTGCACCATTGACTATGAGAACAATTTTTGGACGGCCGGCAATGGCGACGGAATCATCCAGAAATACAGTCACGACGGAAAACTACTGATGCAGATCGGGAAACGAGGCGTTGTCGATACTTCCGATGGCACTCTCAAGGGCCGCGCGCTGAATTCAAGTCACTGGCAGTTTTACATGCCTTCTGACATAGCGATAGATCCCGGCAATGGAGACGTCTACGTCGCCGACGGCTATGGGAACAGCCGCATAATTGTGTTCGATCGGGAGGGAAAATTCCTTCGTCAGTGGGGGCATCAGGGGACAAAAGAAGAAGCCGACGCTGGGGTGGGTGGTGCATTCATGCAGGTCGTGCATTGTGTGGTGATCGGGAACGACGGTCTAGTCTACGTCTGTGACCGGCAGGCCGATCGGATCCAAGTGTTCGATAAGATGGGAAACTTCAAAAACAACATCTGGATCAAGAGAGGCAACAGTCTCCCGGATAATTGGGGCACCACATGGTGGATCGGCTTTTCTCCCGACCGGGAGCAGAAATACATGTACGTGGACGACGGAGGCGATGAACAGGTCAAAGTTCTCGACCATGCCAGCGGAAAAGTTATCTCAAGCTTCGGGCGTCCTGGTCACCAGATCGGTGAGTTTACCCACGGCCACACTCTGGCCGTCGATTCCAAAGGCAACATTTATGTGGCCGAGACCGATTGGGGGCGCAGAGTCCAAAAATTTGAGCCAGTGAAATGATGCTCGATCAGGTTCCCGTTTATCAATCAACGCAAGGTCTTGGTTGAAGGCAAGTGAAAGCGCCCGCTGTCGCAGGACTATTCTTGGCGGGATTCAACCGGGATACAACAATGATTACGAAGATTTACGCACAATTACATCCGCGGACGCTCGCGGTTGCACCTCAAGTCGATTGGCTGGCATCTATTGAAAAAGGCATTCAGTGTCTGACTTAGCGGCCTCATCTCATTCAGGCTAAGAACTGCCGCTTAACTGTTTCGAAGGAGAACTTGCACAATGAAGCTAATAAAGTACACAACACTTTTATCGATGCTCGCCCTATTGTCGTCCGTGTTCGCTTTAGCACGGGACAATAATCAGCACTCGGTGGAGATTCCGGACTCTGTACAAGTCGGTAGTACACAGCTGCAACCTGGCAACTACAAGGTCGAGTGGCAAGGAACCGGGCCGGAGGTACAGGTGAATTTCCTGCGTGATGGAAAGACTGTTGCCACGGTGCCGGGAACATTGAAGACGAATAACGCTCAAGTGGTTCAGGCAGACGTCGTGACGGGCACAACCAGCGCCAATACCCGAACGCTCGTGGAGATCGACTTCGGTCGCAACAAAGAATCGCTGATCTTTGATCAGAGTGGCATGTAGTTCACTCCGCCGATCGCAGGCGTAATTCTCGCACTGTCGGCTAGCGCCCTGCCCCCGATCAGGGGGCGGGGCTTTTCTTGGACAGGGCCGCATGGACGCTTGGTTAGCCAAAGATACAATTGCCCCGAATAGTGAAATTGTCCACGTAAAATCTCTTCCTGATTGAGCGCTATTTCTCGGACATTCTCGGCGTCGCGTACGTCCGACGTAGATGAGGTTGTGTGTGGGACGTCCGGCCCATCAACCGCCGGAGCTTGGCGCGTGCCCGCGCCAACTGGGCTTTCACGGTTCCGTCCGCCACGCCTAGAACGTGCGCTGCCTCATTAGTGGTCAGACCATCCAGGTCGCGCAACTGAAATGCCTTGCGCAATGAAGGCGAGAGCTGGGACGCCAGTTCTTTCAGGCGCGCCCGCAGTTCGGAATTTCGGCACTCGTCCTCAGGACTCGGTCGGCGGTCTGCCAATAGTTCTGACACGGTGTGTTCCTGCTCCTCGCCGATGGGTTCATCCAGTGACGCGTGGATCCGGTGCGACCGTTTGCGTAATTGCATGCGGGCACAATTGGAGACGATCGCGGTTAACCACGTGGACATCTGCGCCTCGCCCCTGAACTGGTCGATATGCTTATAGGCGGATAGAAGTGCGTCCTGAACCGCATCCTCTGCGTCTGCCGTATTTTCGAGAAAGCGATAAGCACTTCTGAAGAACGATGCTCGGCTGCGGGAGAGAGCCTTGTTCATTTCCTCGTGTACGCCGTCGCCGTTGGGGATGTTGAAGCTTGGTTCGTTCCCGGTGTATGGCTGTGCTTCTTGCACGTTCCTTCCTCCTGATAGCCAGCATGAGGCACGTCTCGTTCCAATCGCACGCAACGACCTAACTGCGTATCTTCCGCGCCATGGACGACTGGGTGATTGTGAATCGCCCCGTGAAGGTCAACGAATCGTCCCGTGGTTGACAGGATGTCCGCATTTCGACGGGCTATTGGACTAACGAGGCAAACTAAGTTCGACATTGAGTGATTGGAGCGTGTTCTGCCTCCTCATTAGTGTGGAACTGGAAATGCATTCGCTAGTGGAAGGCCTGCGGGAGATTGGAAGGCGTCACAACCGGTCAACCGGAGAAGTCGCAATCGCTTGGACGCTGCACCATCCCCAGGTGACCGGGGCGATCGTCGGCGCGCGCAACGCTCGTCAAGCTGAAGGAGTGATGCGCACCGGCGAGTTGCGCCTCACTGAAGAGGATGTGGCCGAGGTCGAAACCTTTTTCGCCGAGGTTGCCGCGTGACTTTGAAGGTCGCTTTTCGCCACTGTGAATAGTGGGTGCGGCCTGGAGGAAATTCGCTATTGAAGGGAAGAACCGATGATCGAGGGTCTCACAGGTACGCACGCTGACTGGGTCGTGGGAATCGCTCGCATTGTATTAGGAATCATATTCTTTGCCCACGGTGCGCAGAAGCTGCTGGGTTGGTTTGGCGGACCGGGTCTTGCCAGCAGCATGCGCACGTTCACCGAACATCTGCACCTTCCTTCGGCTCTGGCCTTTCTTATAATCGCCGGGGGAGTTTTTCAGTGGAATGGGATTGATCGTGGGCTTATTTAGCAGAATTGCCGGGTTGGTCATCGCGCTCACGATGGTGGGCGCCATTGCAACTGTTCATTTTCGATTCGGACTCTTTTTGAACTGGTTCGGAACCCAGCAAGGTCACGGCATTGAGTTCCATCTGCTGGCGATCGCACTAGCCTTGGTAGTCGTGGTGAAGGGCGCGGGAGCGTTCTCATTGGATCGTCTTGTCCACGAACATGTTTCGGTATCGGAACAGTCCGCAGCGGGCCGTGTTCCGGCTTTCATGTGTTTGGCAGAGGCCTTGCATCGCGGAGCATTAAGACAGCCTTGAGACATCTGATTATCTCGGGCTTCGATCGACTGATCGATCAAGCCTGAAAAAACGAAAGGTTGGGAGAATGACCGATCATACGAAAGAAAGATCCATGGCAGTGCACCCTTCGCGGAGAAGCTTCCTCGGCATGAGTTCGGTAGCTCTGGCGACCGCTGCTCTTGCAGGCATGACTGCCAATGCGCAAGAGAAGGCGAGCACGCAGAAGGCGGAGCACGACCATTCCTCAAGCGACCCCGGGCCGGAGAACAAGCCTCTTCTGGACGAGAATCCGGACTCTAACACTCCGCCTCCTACCGATCACGGCGACGTGGGGCCCATCTGGTATTCGTTCGATCTGGTGAAGAAGCGCGTTGAAGAGGGTGGATGGACCCACGAGGTGACGCAGCGCGTCCTTCCTTCTTCCAAGGATATTGCCGGCGTCCAAATGCGCCTCACAGCAGGCAGCTATCGCGAACTGCACTGGCACACCGCTGATGAATGGGCTTACGTACTCTATGGCAATGCCCGAGTTACGGTGATGAACCCCGATGGCACCATGTTCATCGGCGACGTGAGTGAAGGCGATCTTTGGATCTTTCCCGCAGGCTACCCGCATTCCATTCAAGGGCTTGGCCCCGATGGAACGGAGTTCTTGTTAGTCTTCAACCAGGGGATGTTTTCTGAAGATGGAACCATGCTGCTCTCGGAGTTGGTGGCGCACACGCCCCCCGAGGTATTGGCAAAGAATACGGGACTGGATAAAAGTGTCTTCGCTCAAACGCCGGGGGCACCACTCTACATCTTCCCCGGCAACCTGCCCAACTCGCTCGAACAGGACAAGGCGGAGATCGGCGGCGAGCAAGTAGCTTCGAAGTTTCAGTACACCTTCCGCATGAGGGCTATGGAGCCGACGACAGCCAGCAAAGCGGGCGAAGTTCGCATCGTCGACTCACACAACTTTCCGGCTTCCAAGCATATTGCCGCGGCCATGCTCATCATCAAGCCTGGACACATGCGTGAGGTGCACTGGCACCCGAACGCCTCGGAGTGGCAGTACTATGTCTCCGGCAAAGGTCGCATGACCGTGTTCTATCCCGTCGACAATGCTCGCACAATGGACTTCAGCGCCAACGATGTCGGGTACGTTCCCTCCAACGCACCTCACTACGTCGAAAACACGGGCGATACCGACCTAGTGGTCTTGGAGTTGTTCGCAGCTGACGAGTTCTCGGATGTTTCCCTGAACCAGTGGCTCAAGCGTGTCCCCAGCGAAATGCTGAAGGCACATCTGAACATCGATAAGGAGATGGTCATGAAGATCCCAGCGGAAAAGCTGGAGCTCGTTTAGGAAGGCTCATCGCAAGAGAGGTCTCGGAGCGCCTGGGCGAAGAGTTGGCGGTCGTTTAAGGAATGGAAAAACTAGCTGCGTCGTGCAAAACCCGTGCACGCAGCTTTTTAACCTGGAGGGCAGCTTTTGTGTTTGGGCGGAATCTTTCAGCCCACGCACCTTCCGTTGATCCTCCTCATCGCACTGCTGGTGTTGGCCGAGACGCGCTTAGTTCCCGGCTATCCCCGATTCTGCGGAACCCTTGGCCGACAAACGCAGTTGAACGAGAATGGTCAAATGGTTTCCGACAATGGCATTGAAATTCTGCTGGACACCGACATCCTCGCCGTTTGCTGCGTGAGGCGCCTCGGGAAGCCCGGAAGTTGACAGGTATGTTCCCGTGCACTGAGCCCCGCTATAAGCTTCGCTCGCGGCAGGGTATTGACAGTTTTCATCTTGAACCAGGGTCGGCCAATAGGTGCTGACCACAGTTCTTACCAACTGGGGAAAATCTTCGCGGAACATGCTCGTGGATCCCGATGCCTGAATAGAGCTTTCTTTCCGCCCGCTCCCATCGGCAGCCGGGAAGTCGAAAACGAAAGTGGCCTCGTGCGAAACGCGGTGGATCATCGGAGGGCCATAGACAGGCCCGGAATAGGCCTCGCTAGGAGTCGCGTCAACGTTGCGGTCCACACGCGTTACTGTCAGATCGCCTGTGGCTTGCAGCCGGCCGTCGGACATCCGGACAACACGCTTGGAATGGAAACACACCAGCGTATGGTTGGACATGTTCTCGAACCAATGGCTTAGGAATTTCCCATCTTCATCAATGGCAGGCGCCATAGACGTAGCCGGATAGAACCTAAAGTCAATACTGGATTTTGCGGGGTCGGCGTCGTCGATTATCACTCTTCCGTTAACCCTGGCAAAGCCCAGTGCTACGTTCATTTTCGTTTTCCCGTAATCCGTCGTCGCGTCGGCGATAAGTTTCGCATCGGAATGGCGAGTGTCCACTTGCCAGGACCCGGCCATGGAAGCAGGTTTATCGGGAACATCAAGGCCCAGAACCGTCAGGGCCAGAAGTACAGCCGCTGCAAATACAGCCGTGTGTTTAAGCATTGTCTTCTCCTTATTGTTAAACCCGGATTTGGCTCTTGGGATCCCCCCAAAATCATGCTGCCGCAGCGCCGGTCAGAACCCTTTTTAGGATGTTTACCTCGAAGGGTTCTTCCAGCAATTCCCCGATCGCTTGTTCTAAATGCTTAAAGTGCGGAGTTGCTGTGTGTTTATCGAGTGCAGCTTTGCTCTCCCATGTTTCGTCGAAGTAGAAACGCCCTTTGGAATCCGACTCGTAAAGTTCATACGATTCACATCCCTGTTCGGCACGCGTAGGAACCAACATCCCCTGCAACAGCGCTCTGAGTTGGTTTTCCTTTCCTTTACGGGCCACCGATCTTGCAATCACGCGAACTTCGGTCACGGTATTCAACCTCCTCCATTCATATTTGCCTTGCATTGGCGGTACAACGTACGACCCGCCTTTCAGATTTGGATCAACGCTATTCCTGATTCAGGATCGAACTTCTTCTGAAGACGAGCCGGACTTTCGGTCAGAATCAATTCGCAGGTCGGACGCACGCGAGCCTCGAGGAGGTGACCACCGTGGGCAGTGCCATCGGAGCGTCCCACTACCACGTGAGCGTGCACCTGCGGCTTTCCGTCGTTCAGGGCGATGTCGCCAATGAGTGAAAGCAGTTCCACTTGTTCGTCGAGAACGCAAGCTGGATCGTACTTTTTCGTTTCCCAGTTAAACCAACCCAGCTTCGCGTACGAAAGCGCGCCGATCGCTTTAAAGCTACTTCCCCCCAAACCCTCGCCCTTCGCGAACTGTTGCAGCAAGCTTGCGATCTCGTCGCCGGTTTCGAACACTAGGACAAAAACCTTCGGTTCATCCTCGATTTGTTTCCACCGCATGTTGTTGCCTTTTCTGAAACCCTCTCTGACTTGCGGAAAATAAGAAAAGATCCACGAAGCAGCTACTTCACAACTGGATCGATCAGCGTCAGGTCAGTTGCAGGATCAAACCGCTTCTGCATGGTTATCGGATCGACCGTCACCATCACTTCCAGCGTTGGGGAGACGTACGCATCGAGGACATGTCCGGCACGCGTAGTTCCGTCCGGGTTTCCCACTATCATGTGCGTATGGACCACGGGCTTTCCTTGATAGAGCGCGATATCACCGCTCATCCCGATCACTTCGTGCTGACCGACGATGGCGATCTTCTTGTACATTTTGCGTTGGGGATCGAACCAACCCAAGGTTGCTCCACTCAGTGCTCCGATAGCCGTGAAATGAGCGCTGGTAACCTGATACTTCTCCGCAAACTCCAGCAGTCCGGAAAAAGCTTCGTCTCCCTGGTAGAAGATGACCGCATATTGTTTTGTAGCCTCTCCTGGGTTCAGCAGTTGAACCTGCATCTTGGGAGCTTTACCCCTCGGAACGGCTTCCGACGGTGAGACATATTCGCTTGCCGTCTCCTGCGAGTACCCGATCATGGTTGTGGCCGCAATCAATATCAGAAGAAAAAGAGTCTTTTGCGCCATTCGTTTCCTCCGCCTGGTGACATGCAAGAGATGTCCCAGATACCTCCCGGCTGCATCCGAACATGCACGGTGCTTTCCAATCCATTCCAATCCACCACAAGGTAAGCAAGCCTCACACTTTCAATGGCATGAAGTTGGCAACTGATCGGAGATCGCCTGAGGAGGCCCGGATAAGATGTCCTGTGGCGGACGCACTGTCCGCATGTCGACGGCATCGAGTTTCAGCCGCCATCCTCACAGAATTCCGCCTCCATCTCTAGAGCGCCAATCGAGCACGTTCAGCAATTCTGCTGGGGAGTCTAGTTGGCACGCCAGGTGCAGATTGGAGAGCCGTGAGTGCCAAGGTAATGAGATCGTTGCGTTTTGCTGAGTTCGGAGCGCCGTCGGTGTTGCGACTCGAAGAAGTTCCGATTCCGAGCCTGGCGGAACGGGAGCGCTCGTGCGCGTAAAAGCGGCAGGGATCAATCCCCGCGACATCGGAAATGTCGCGGGACACTTCAAGAGAACAACCCTGCCGCGAACCCCCGTCCGGGACTTTGCAGGCATCGCTGTGAGGTGCCTTGAATCCCTCTGTCGATATAAGGACATCGTGACCATTTCAATTTGGACACAGCTAGAACGTGGCCCCGTCACTAAGAGTTCGATTGAAGCGCTAAGTCGCTGACCGCAGTCGGCCTCTACAAGAACTTGATCGTTTTCCGGGTTGGCACCGCAGATGCTTAGAAGCTGGCGAAAGGATGAACCAGATGGAATACACGGTAATTTCCGGCACCGAAATGAAAGTTTCGCGGATTGCGCAAGGCACGTGGGCGATCGGCGGTTGGATGTGGGGAGGAACAGACGAAAAAGAATCGATTCGAACGATTCACGCCGCTCTCGACATAGGGGTCAATCTGATCGACACGGCGCCGGTTTACGGCTTCGGGGTTTCTGAAGAAATCGTCGGAAAGGCAATTGAGGAGAGAGGCCATCGCGAAAAGGTTTTCATCGCAACCAAAGTTGGCCTCGAGTGGCGCAACGGCTCGGTTTCGCGAAATTCCTCGCAACATCGCATCCGGCAGGAGGTTCAAGATTCGCTCCGTCGACTTCGCACGGATTATATCGACATCTACCAAATTCATTGGCCGGATTTGACCGTGCCGATCGAAGAAACCGCTCGGACCATGCAAGCCCTCCTTCAGGAGGGCCTGATCCGTGCGATCGGTGTGAGCAATTACTCGCCCGAGCAGATGAACCGGTTCATGTCAGTCTGTAAGTTGAACACCGTCCAGCCTCCTTACAACCTCTTCGAACGGCAGATTGATCGCGACGTGTTGCCTTACGTACTCGAAAAGAAACTGAGCGCTTTCGCGTACGGGCCTCTCTGCCGTGGCCTCTTGACCGGAACCATGCGACCGGACACGAAGTTCACCGGGGACGATCTCCGCCGGTCCGATCCGAAATTCCAGCCGCCACGCTTCGCACAATATCTGGACGCGGTACAGCAACTGGACGATCTGACGCGAAAACGATATGGAAAACGCGTGATGGATCTGGCTGTGCGCTGGGTTTTAGATACGCCCGGAATAACTGCAGCGCTGTGGGGAGCACGCCATCCCTCGGAACTCGAAGCTGTGAAAGACGTCCTCGACTGGAACCTCGACGCGGACACGCGCTCGGCGATCGATCAGATTCTGCAGCAGACGATCGCCGATCCGATCGGTCCAGAGTTTATGGCACCGCCGGTAAGAAACACTGTCGCTGCCTGAGACACTTTTAGCTAGCAAGAGGAGATGACGTGCAATGGAAACAAATCGAGGAGTGCGAACTGTTCGTTGAGACCGGAGTAATAACTCGCGTGAAAACCAACTTACAAGGAGAAGCAACATGAAAAAATTGATTGCATGCCTTTTGAGTACTGTATTCGCGGCTCTGCCAACTCTTTCCGCACCAGCTTGGGCAGCTGATCACGAAAAGGATGAGGATCGGCTGAAGAATAGCGGCATTGTGTTGAAGGAGATTCTCGATGTTCCCGACGATATCCCTCAGGACTTGCTCGATAAGGCCGATTGTGTGGTCGTATTCCCGTCCGTCTTGAAGGCAGCCTTCATTGTCGGAGGAAGTTATGGGCGGGGAGCGATGTCCTGCCGCCAAGGCCCGGATTTCAGTGGGCATTGGGGCGCACCCACCATGATGGCACTCGAGGGCGGCAGCTTTGGCTTCCAAATAGGGGGCGAGGCAACGGATTTTGTTCTCCTGATAATGAACGAGCGAGGCGCGAGTGGAATTCTCGCCAGCAAAGTGAAGCTTGGAGCGGATGCTTCGGTTGCCGCTGGCCCGGTCGGCCGTGACCTCTCGGCAGAGACCGACGCTACGTTGCGGGCGGACATTTTGAGCTACTCCCGTGCTCGAGGTGTATTTGCAGGTATCGCCCTTGAAGGATCAACCATTCGCCCCGATGGTAGCGCCAACGAGCAGATTTATGGGCGGAAGCTTGCGGCAAAGCAGATCGTGCGGTCCGGGCAGGTCGCTATCCCAGAACCCGCCCAGCAACTCGTTTCGACACTGGACGCCAGGACTCCAAGGCATAAGTCATAGCCTGCCTTCCCCAAGGAGCGTGGACAACAAGTTTGCAAACGTCATGGGTTCTTGAAAGCGCAAGGCATTCGTCGGCTAATGGGCAAGAACGATTGGCCACAGTACACAGAGGAAGAGACCGATGTATACGAGCACGAGGAGTTGGAAACGCTGTTCGCGGCCTGCGATGCCGAAGAGGGGCTGTGGTTCGAGTTCTTCCTAATGACCTCCTGCTGTATGCAGTCGCCCTTCCATTGGGCCGGGTCTGGAAATCGCTACGCCGTATAAGAATGGGCCCGGACAGGTGAGCAATCCTGCTCAGACGCGGGAGTGATTATTTTGGCATTCTAAGAATTCCCAAAAGAGGAATTTATCCATGACCGCGCATCAGCAACACTTAGCCGAACAAGTTAGTAAGGAAACGGATTCAGGAAAACTGAAGCACCTAGTCGCCGAGCTTTGCCTTGCGTTCGATAACGAGCGTGAAGAGAATCGCCAGTTGCGTCCCGGATGTTGGGAAGATTGCAGGGAACATCAGCAAATGACCGCTTAAACCCAACTCGAAGTGCTGCTCGCTCGGCAATCGGTGCCCTCGTAGTTCGAGTCCGAGGCAGCGGCATGAGCCAGCGCGACTACAACCAACATCTATCATCTCGGGCGCGGGCCGCTTTGCTTGCAGGTATTGCAGAAGGGACAGCACGAGGGCATCGTAATCGACCTGTTGCCACAGATAACGTTCACCATGGACAATGGTCGCCTTGTGATTGGCGCGTCAGGCTCGGTTGGATTACAAGCAGTGTAACGTCGGATGGATGACTGAGGCGCCGCGCCCATAGAATCCGATGAAGCAGGCGCAGCCCCTATCCGAGCGACTCCCAAACGCGTAACATAAGGCTGAAACTTTCACGTCCAAATGTCACGCGCATTTGCACGGGGTAACGGAAAGGAAATGATGCTTCCCCCACAGACGCGAGATTTGGCCCAGCGCCTTCTCGCTTACCAAAACGCTACGGGCAAAACTTCCGAGCCGACGGAACTCGCGGCCTTTCGCGTCTGCGAGACTTTGCGCCAACCTCTATGTGCACTCGCGGGAGTTGCCGGTTTTCGCTCGCTCCTTTCTCGTGCTCTGACGCTGGCCGGGGCGGAAGCTCCTAGTCTTAGCGCCGTGCAGGTCGCGGCGGATGGCTCCTTACAGGGTCTAGAGGAGCTTCGGCCGCAAGTCGACGCGGACCAAGCTAGGCAGGCAGGAATAATTCTCATTACCCAGTTACTCGGGCTGCTTGTCCGAGTTGTTGGCGAAGCTGTAACGTTGCAGCTGGTGACATCTGAAATTCTCCCAGACTTTAGGTTCCTCCCGAAGAGCAGCATACCCATCGGCTTTGAAGCGATCGTCAATGAAGTCGATGATCTCCAAGGCGTCAGTGCGCGTCTCGAGAAACTGGCGGAGCAATATCCGCCCGTCACAGAAGCGCTCATGACTATCTCGGGGAACGTTCTAAACACGGCGACGGTATTGGCGGTAGTGGCGGCAATTAAAAGCCCCAAGCCGAACTGAGTACAACATTCGCGCCCTGCACGGAAAAGGAAATCGTGAGTATTCCAGAGTCGCGACATTTGGCCCAACGCCTTCTTACTTACGAAGCCGTTGCGGGCGAGAACTCCGAGCCAGCGGAGTCTGCGGCTTTTCGCGTCTGTGCGAAGCTGCGCCGGCCCCTGATTACACTCGCGGGAGTTGCCGGTTTTCGCTCGATCCTTTCTCGCGCTCTGACGCTGGCCCGGGCGGAAGCTCCCAGTCTTAGCGCGGTACAGGTCGCGGCGGATGGAAGCTTAAAGGGTCTAGACGAACTGGAGCCGCAGACTGACAAGGAACAGGCCAGGGACGGAGGAGCCATTCTCATTGCCCAGTTAATCGGGCTGCTCCTCACTTTCATTGGCGAGGGTTTAACGTTGCGACTGGTTCAGGATGTGTGGCCGGAGGCCGCCTTCAACGGTCGCATTTCCGAGGAGGAGAGAACGCTTGAGCGCACAAGATAGAGTGATAATAAAAAAACTGCCGACCGGGGTGCCGGGCCTCGATGAAATCCTGGGCGGCGGTCTCCCGGAATTTTCTTTTAATATCATCGCGGGAGCCCCGGGAAGCGGCAAGACCACGCTGGCCCACCAAATCATATTCGCCAACGCGACGCCCGAGCGCCCGGCGCTCTATTTCACCATCCTCGGCGAACCCGCCATCAAAATGCTGCGCTACCAGCAA
>Ga0182015_10001865_pt1 | contig 26853 bp, 26 predicted proteins | sample 712P3MmetaG_FD_120478 | JGI IMG/M metagenome (GOLD analysis project Ga0182015, IMG submission 120478) | Permafrost microbial communities from Stordalen Mire, Sweden - 712P3M metaG | ecosystem: Environmental > Terrestrial > Soil > Wetlands > Permafrost | place: Sweden: Stordalen | collected...
CCAGGGGTATCGCCGATGGGTTAGCGGGTTTCATCAATCGGTCCTCCTTGCCCTCCTCGGGCAGACCGAGTGACATTAGCAGGACAGCTCAGGTTAAGTTAAGCAGCCTTGCCGCAAACTCACAATTCTTGCTTCGCTTTCTTGACGCTTATCTCCAAAGTCCCGCGAGGCTCGAGCCTGATCTTCGCGACATGGACGGACAGTAGGCAACAGGCGTCAGACCTCGGTGCGTGATAACGTCGTGCCGGGGGCTTCCGTTTTGTCTTTCGGATAAACCTTAGGGATGCCGCCGGCAGTGGATAGCACGTTCAAAGCAGAAGTCGGAAAAGAGCAACGCCTTGGGAGGCGCGGCGCTCACCCACCCTGTCACTGAATTTCCGAGGGCTCCTGAAGACCAAAGTGTTTGGCGGGGTGTGCGATGCGCATAGCTAGCCTACGAATCGGAGAAGGGCTGTAGCCGAAGCGCACCGCAAGCACCCCATAGTCAAGACCTCCGCAATCCTCCTGATAAGAGGATCGCGACTGCTGCGGTCATAACCACCAGATCGCACCGTGCGCTGTCCAGGCTGAAATCTGCAATGGAAGCGAAGAACAGCGCAAGCACGAGAATCCGCATTACTCTTGTGATCGTTGTTATCAACTCAGTGACCAACTCAAGTTTCCGGTCGAGGCACGATTCAGAGTCTTGCCATTTACCGTGCCCGTAAGGCGAAAGTCGGTTGCCTTTCGATTTGCTCGAATGCGCGAATTCGAGCTGCAATCACGTCCCGCCCCGCGCAGCCCAAGAGCACAGAACAATCCAGATCGGAGTAGCGTTCAAGAACCGAAATGACGTAGACAAAGCGCTCGAACGGTTCGAGTTGAAGCACTGCGGCCGACTCTACCTGCTCCACTGCCAGCTTTGCGCCACCACTGTCGAAACTTGAAGGAGCATGTTCCTCTACGGGGCGTGGGTTGATGACTCTTACGGCGTTTTGAATGACCGTCCGCCGAGCCCATGCGTGCGTCCACTCCTTGAAAACCGGGCTGCCATTCACTGACTCCTGAAGTCCGGAGACAAAGCACTGCTCGGCCTTTTCGCGATCCGCGGTCAGGAGGAACGACAGCCGATGCAGGCTGTCGTTCTCTTCGTGAAAGATTCGGTGAAAATCACCGCTGCTCGCGTATGGCATAAGGCTCGTGATGTGCTTTGTCTCCGGCATCATCACCTCCGTCGTGATTCCTGTTTTTTCTTCCGCGCGAGTTGTTTCAGCACATGCTCGGTGAGAACGTTACCAGAGGAAAAGTTCACTCCCTTCTTCATCAGATCAAAGAGCGCGTCTTCTCCCTCGGGGCTAATGACCGTCACGTTGGTCAGGTCGATGACCAGCTTGCGCCCCCCTAAGTCGCGGCTTGCATTTCTCCAGGTTGTGCCCAGCTCACCAACCCAGGCTCCGATGAGGGTTCCTTCCACGAGCAGCGTGCGCTGCGACGGCGTATCGGCGATCGATATCTTGAACATGTTGCGCTTGTACCGAACCTACGTACCGCAAGACGTTTGCCAAAGCCACCTTCCTAGTGTCCTAGCAATCTGTTGAATCGGTTGGCGCGGATCAAACCGGCGACGGCTGTGTCGAAGATTGTCGAGATCAATCGACAATTGTCGAGAGTGGGGACAGGCGAAGCGCCCTTAGGCTGAAGCTTTTTGTCACAAAATTGCGCAGGACAAGGTATAGATGCTGGGCGCCGAGGACGAGAGCGTGGTTCTGGCGGAACAGTTCAGGTAGAGCCGCAGAGAATCACCGCGGTCATGGGGAAGCCCCGTTCGTGCCAAGCCTGAAGACCGCCGGCAAGGGGTCGAACGCGATCAAATCCACAGCGGCGTAACTCAAGCGCCGCACGAGCGCTCGTGAGCTCATGCAGATTGGTACAGTAAAGGACGACCTCGCGATCGCGAGGGATTGGCGTTCGCTGCCTAGGATCATCGTACTGTCCAAGTCTGTGCGGATCGATGCACACCGCGCCGGGAAGACCTCGGTGGCCTCGCAGACCATCGCGGCGGCCGTGTAGATCAACAATCAAGACCGGTTCGCCCGCGTCTAGCTTCTTCTTAAGTTCTTCTGGTGTGATCCGCGCCATTCGAAATTCGCGCACAAAGCTACGCCATCGAACAAGTTTGCGGCTGACATATATAGCCAGGGCAGCCGACGCAAGAAATACCCAAAGCAAGCCCAGTCTGGCTGCGTACGCAGCTGCACGATCCAGATCTCGGCCGAGGGCATAGCCGATTCCGGCATAAACACCCGACCAGAGAGCGGCTCCTATGGCGTCAAAGGCAATAAAGCGGGTCCGGCTTGTGCCGGACAGCCCGGCTAAGGGAGGCGTAGCCGCATCCAGTCCCACGACGAACTTAGCGAGCATGAGAGTGCGAGCCCCGTGTCGAACAAAGGCCTCTTTCGACCGGCGAGAGGTCGCGTCCGGGTCGAGCGAGAGCCCGTAAATGAAGTGCAAGATCTGGTCACCCCACCGTCTACCCGCCTCGTACCACATGATGTCGGCCAGCAAACAGGCTGTAATGGGGAGGCCGAGGGCAACGGCCAGGGTCATCCGTCCCGAATCTGCGAGAGCTCCAGCAGCAATCAGAAACAGAATTGCCGGTACTGGCAACCACATTTGGCGCGCAAACACTGAAACGAACAGAACCGAGTAACCATGCTTCACAAGAAGCTGAACGATCACATTCACGGCTGCGCCTCCCGCGCCGCCTCGGTCGTTGCATAGTCCTTGAACGGCTTGCCTTGACCCCGAGGCGAGTTCGCGTTCTTGCCTGCTTTGCGAACACGACGTTCCCAAAGGTCGCGCCAGTCCGTTCGACATTCACCCTGACATTTGAAATCTTTCGTACGTCCGCCCATCCGCCCGCCACACTCGGGGCGCACCCAGTCAAGAATGACGGAAATGACGCCTTCACTGGTTTGCGACATGGCGTACGGCATCTGCAATTCTCCTCGTTGGACCAGACTCTCGTGACTCGTCAATGCGGACTCCTCATCTGGCCTCCCCCGTCTGAGACGAAATGCCGAGCTTCTAAAGCCCCGTCCTAAGCACAATTCTCGGAGGGTCCTTTCCTTGACACTGCTACTCGAACAGATCCGGTTCGGCCCCGCTGCCCGACTGGCTTCAGGCGTATGATCCCAGCAAGCTTGGCGCGCGCCCGTGCCAGCTGCGCTTTCACTGTCCCTTCGGGAACACCCAAAATAAGCGCAGCTTCCTTGGTCGATAAACCGTCGATCTCACGCAACTGAAATGCTTGGCGCAGCTTTGGTGAAAGCCGCTTAACGCCCTCGACCAGCCGGTCTCGTGCTTCCGCTGTTGAACAAACCTCTTCCGGACTTGGCCTCGAATCAGGTAGCTGTTCCGAGAATGTAAGACCGTCTTCTCCCTGCTCTTCGTCAAGCGACAGGTAGCTACCGCGGCGGCGGCGTAATTGCATCCGCGCTGCGTTGGTGACGATCGTCGTTAACCAGGTTGAGAGTTGCGCTTGCCCTCTGAACTGGCCTAAATGCTTGTAAGCGGAAAGCAGAGCATCCTGCACGGCATCCTCCGCATCCGTTGCGTTCCCCAAGAACCGAAAAGCCCTCTTGTAAAACATAGGCAGGTAGCGCGACACGACGCTGTCCAGTTCCTGAGCACGCTCGTGAAAGACACCGCTGCGAACTGCTCGTTCTCCTTCGATGAACGTTGCGATTGCCGACATAACGTGTCTCCTTTCAAGCCACCCAAGAGTCTTCAAAGCTACTCAATACCTACAGCAAGATCAGACTCGGTTAGCGCCAGCAGCCATCCAAGGTCTTCGCCGGCCGGTCGCCTCGGGACTGACTTCTTTGCCTCCGAACCGAACTCGATAACCTTCCCCGGTTGGGGCTGAGCGGCACGCAAGAATGGAGCCCGAGAGTTCTCCGGCAGGTAAAACTCAATCACTTTCGCCATGACAATCTCCTCGATCCAATGAATCTCTATGGGAGAGGCGGGCCGCAATCAAGCTTCAAGTCCTGATACCCCTGCCAAATCCCTCCGCAGTTAGAGCCTGCGGAATCGCGACCGGCGCTTGCACAAAGGTGCCTCGAAACGCGCACGAACCCGTTTACAGCCCTCGCTCCTGCGAGCTTCATCCGCAGCTAATTAGGTCTAAGCAATCGAAGGACCAAAGCGAAGTGCTTGGGAACGTCTCCTAAATCGCTGACTTTTGCGGGAAAGGTTAGTCCGGAGCAGGATGGTATGGGGAAATGTCGAAGCCAATCTCGACAGTTGTCGAAAACTGGTGTCAAGCGGTTAAGAGTAGAGGCTGCAGTTCAGGGATGGAGGAGCCCAGGTGGGAAGAGTCCCGCTGGGCCCGGTGGATGGGCGGTCATGATACTTTGCGCGGGTCGATGCCCAGCTTCTTCATGCGCGAGAGCAGCGTCGTGAGCTTGATATCCATGCGTGCTGCGGCACCGTCAGGGCCTGCTACCCGCCCGTTCGTGACTTTCAGGATGCGGACAATCTGATCGCGCTCATCGGCTGCGCGCGTATCCATTACAAGAGTGACCCTGCCATAATTGCTCAATTCGGTGATCGGGGCTTCGAGCGCCGCGCCATGGGTAGGGATCACTGAACGCTCAATGAAATTTTCCAGCTCACGAATATTTCCCGGCCAATGCCAGCTGGAGAGCTTCCTCATGGCCACAGTGGGAATCGATTCGATCTGCGTCTGCATGCGACGGCCGTACTTCTGCGTGAAGTAGCGGACCAGCAATGGAATATCCTCCGGGCGCTCGCGCAAAGGGGGAATGCGGATCGGAAACACGTTCAGGCGATAATACAAGTCGCTGCGGAATTCGCGATTCTCCATCATTTTGTCGAGGTCGCGATTGGTGGCCGCTACCAGTCGAACGTCGACCTTTTTGGTTCGGTTGCTGCCCAGTCTTTCAAACTCACGCTCCTGCAAAGCTCGCAAGAGCTTCGGCTGGATCTCGATCGGTATATCTCCCACTTCGTCGAGAAATAACGTACCTTGATCGGCGAGTTCAAGCCGGCCAATCTTCTGCGCAATCGCGCCGGTAAAAGCGCCTCGTTCGTGTCCGAAAAGCTCACTCTCGAGCAGTCCGGTTGGAATTGCGGCGCAGTTTAGCTTTACGAAGGTCCGCTCCTTACGATGGCTGCGGTCATGAATGGCACGCGCAATCAATTCCTTTCCGATGCCGGTTTCGCCCAGAAGCAACACTGTCGAGTCGCTGGGAGCCACAGTCTCCACCAACTTCAAAACGTGGCGGAGAGCCGAACTCTGCCCCACGATTCCTTCAAAGTCGATCTCGCCGCGGATTTCATCCTCCAGATACAGTTTTTCCTGTGCCAGCTTGTCTTTCAACTCGGCTAGCTCGCGATAGGCCAGGCGATTCTCTATGGCGATGGCCAATTGCCCCGCGGCGCGCAGAAGGAAATCAACGTCTTCCGGGGGGATTGAGTTTTCGATCCGGCTGCCGAGCGTGAGCACACCGAGCGTCCGACCCCGGCTGATCAGGGGCAGAGCGCAACCCGACTCGAGTCCTTCGGCGCGAACATGAGGACTAACATGGGCAGCCAGCTGTTCACGATTGAGATCCAATACGACAGGCTTGCCGGCCTTGAATACCATGCCGACCACGGACCCCTCGATCGGTTGCAGCGCATCCTCCTTAACGAATCCCTTACTCTCCGGGAAGTCCAGAGCGGTTTGGCGTAAATGGACGTGCTCCACATCTGGCAGCCAAACCCCAACGAGGTCAAAATGCATGACTTGCCGAATGCTCGCCGACACCGTGCGGAGCAGTTCACGACACTCTAAAGTGGAGACCAGAGTAGCCGTCATGTCCAGGAGCAGCTTCAGTCGGTCGCTCTCGCGTTCCAATTCCGGTCTTGCGCTCCGCGACTCCGGAGAGTTGAGCGAGTGGTCCAGTGGCATCGGAGAGGTGCTCATTGGGTGAACCTCTGCTAAACCTCCCGAAAAGCAACGTCGCGATCGCTACACGTGCCAATCGCACGGGCCGCACCGAGCGGCGCTTCATAGTGTCGCTGATTCACTCGTGAGAGCGTTGCTGACAAGGGGGTCATGGACTTCCGTTGTGACGGTTGACCACGAACTGTTTCAACCACCGCGCGGACGAAACAACGAGTACTCAGCTCGTGGATTTGTTTGATGTGATGTAACGAAGATGCAGAAGGGTTCGATAAAAATGTCGTAGCCCTTCTCGTCTGGCAAATCGGTTGCCGAAGCGCTCGGCAGTCCCTTCCCGTCTCCAGGTCGCAAGATTGTACGACCGCCGTGCTCACCCAAAAAAGCGAGAGGAACAACGATGGCAACGTAAGTGACCAGGATCGTGATTTGTATGAACCAGTCTGAGGTGAAAAACTTGGGGGGGACGGACACCGATTAAGCCCGAATTGAATCCTGTGACAGTCTGGCACCATCCTAAGAAGCGAGCGTTATGAACGACAAACCAGGGAAAGTCTTGGTGGTGGAGTCCGACGAGGGTCTCAGAGAACACATCGTCACTGTGCTGAGGGACGCAGGATATGAGGTCTCGACCGACTGCCAGGGAGGAATGAAGACAGTCGTCGCCTTCAACCCTGACACAGTTGTCCTGGGGGCTGATCCGCCCCAGTTCGATTGTTGTGACCTTCTTTCCGAAATCAAAGGGTCCGAGCACACGCACAACATACGCGTTGTGATCCTATCTCCCGGAGGGGCGGCCGAGCGCACTCGGGGGCTGGATCTCGGAGCCGACGATGCGCTGTCACTGCCTTTCGACTCTCACGAATTGCTGTCGCGGGTGCGTTCCCAGCTACGGAATAAGTCCATCGCGGACGAGTTTCGAGAGCGCCTGCGCCTTGCCGAGGAAAATCGGAACGCTACCCAGCGGGTCGTGACAGCAGTCAACGAAGAACGGCGGACGCTTCGGTTTGGCGGACTGGCCACTGTTGCGCTAGTTATCGTTGCTGGCATAGTCTCTTTCTTCTTTTACCGTCGCACTCAGGAACAGAATACCCGCGTCTATATGGCGATCACTCGATTGCAGACGGGCGTGCTGACAGAACAACAGTTGATGGATCGTTCACGTCGGGCCCTTGAAGATCGTGACCGCGTTCCATCCCAGGCTGGCGATCCCCAAAAGCTTCAACTTCAGAAGAAGAGTGAAGACCTGAAGTCCCAGATTGCGACCAGCGACCCAGAAAACGCTTCCGCTTTAAAAAATCAGTTAGCCGCGGTAGAAAGCCGCCTCCAGAAGATTGAGACTGACGGTAAGTTTGCCGAGAGAATTATCCAGGCCTATGAACCCAGCGTCTGCCTCATCCACGTTGTGCTTGCTTTCCGCGAGCACACTACAGGATTGAGGCTCCGCTATTCCGGGGTGACAGGCACCGGTGAGCCTGCGACCGACGAACACAATAATCCGCTCGTGGGCCTCACCGGGAATGGTCCGGAAGTACACCTGGATGTCTTCGGCACCGGCTTTCTCGTCTCTGACGCTGGACGGATTCTCACCAATCATCACGTCGCCGAGCCTTGGTGGCAGAATGACGATCTGAAGGAGATGCTCGATCAAGGTGTTGAGCCGGTGATCATCGAGATGACAGCCTATTTCCCCGGCATTGCCAACGGCATCGCCGTCAACGCCGAGAAGATTTCATCGGTTGCGGACGTGGCTGTGCTGAAAGGAAACGTTTCAGACATGGGAATCCAACAAATAGCCCTTGCCGATGGCCGGAGTTCGGCTGTCAGGGGTGGGCCGGTCGTGCTGCTAGGATATCCCACTGGTCTTGATGCAATTCTGGCTCGAGCAGGTGCGGAGACGCTCCAGTCCATCGCGACTGCATCCAAAGGTGACCCGAAGCAGGTCATTGAGGAACTCGCCCGCCGCCATTTAATCCGGCCTACCGCCACCCAAGGGCACATTGGGGACGTGCTGCCGGACAAGATTGTCTATGATGCCCAAACTACATCGGGCGGCTCTGGCGGTCCGCTTTTCAACAACGAGGGCAAGGTGATAGGAATTAACTTTGCCATGGTGCGTGAGTTCGGCGGGTCAAATTTCGCCATTCCTGTCGGCTACGGGAAGTCTCTGCTAGAACCCTGAACCCTGCAGAAATCGATGGCATGGCAACGGGCACCAACTGGGTGGGCCTCTACTCGAGGCGAGGAGCTGATGGATGTTTGAGAGCATTCTCTGCCAGGTAACAGATCATGATCCCGACGTTCTTGAGTCCCTGATTGGGCTCGCAGTCGAGATTGCTCGCGAAGGTCGAGAGGGAAGGCGGGTTGGCACCCTATTCACACTCGGGGATGAGACGGCCGTGCTTGCGAAATCCAGACCATTGATTTTGGACCCCTTGTTGGGGCATCCTGAGTCTTCGCGACATGTCAGCAATCTCAATCTCCGCGGAACCATCAAGGAATTGGCGCAGCTGGACGGTGGGTTCGTGGTAAGTCGCGAGGGCATCGTCCTTTCCGCGTGCCGCTACCTCGACGCCGTGGCCGCACAAGTGGACGTGCCTCTGGGACTCGGCAGCCGTCATATTGCCGCCGCCAACATGAGTGCTGTGACCAAGGCGGTTGGCATTGTAGTTTCTGAGAGTTCGGTGGTGCGACTTTTCTGCCATGGACAGCTGGTCGGTGAAATCATTCCGGAGGTTTGGATGATGGACCATGCCGCCCACCTGCGTAGTACCGGGAAGAGGGAACAAGTCGGCGAACTCACGATTCTGACACCAAATCTCCCACAAGCCGCGATCACGAGTGGGCGTGACTAACCACTGCTACAGAAGGAACTGAGCCATGACAACGCTGCAGGAATTCAGGTGTGAGGTCTGTGGACTCCTGACTACGAATCCTACCCGCTGGTTCGTGATTCGCTGTGGAGACTCCGATCTTACTGTGTACCGTTGGAATTCTGACAGCGCAAACGCGGTCGGTGCCCGGCATTACTGCGGTGAAGCTCACGCCGAGGTGTACATCAGTCGCTGGTTCGAATCAGCGTGCACGCCCCCAAAGCCCAGTTTCACGTAGCGCCTCGCCGGTGTCACTTCCATGCGGCGAGCGCCCCGCGTAAACAGTTGGGCGTCGACCTCGTCTTCCAGAAGCTAAATTAACGCGGCCAGCAAAGGTTGGGTGGGCAGTTGCGGCTCTGCCGCTGCCGTTGCTTCAAAAAGAGCACCGCTTAGGCGGTAGGCTCTCCGATCGTTTTCAGATTCTTCTCCCCGGTAGGCAATATTTGTGCGACCGATCGGTCTCAACAGAAATCAAAGTTACCGATTGCGAGATAACCTCAACCGAAGGAGTGCAAATCATGAAAATCCGTGATTCAGTCGCGTTCGTAACCGGCGCAAACCGAGGAATCGGTCTGGCATTTACGCAGGCACTGCTCGCCGCCGGTGCGCGAAAGGTCTACGCCGCAGCCCGAAATCCAGAACTCATCACGCTCGATGGGGTAAGCGGGGTGCGTCTGGACGTGACGAAACCCGACACCGTTGGTGCTGCCGCGAACGGGTGCACCGACGTCAACCTGCTCATCAACAACGCTGGAATCGCGCTTTGGACAGGCTTCCTGGGACGCGACGGCGTCGAAGCCGCTCGGTCAGAAATGGAGACCAACTACTTCGGGCCGCTCCTGCTCAGTCGCGCCTTTGCTCCAATCCTGGCGAAGAATGGCGGTGGCGCTATCGTCAATGTTCTCTCAGTGCTGAGTTGGGTAGCAGTTCCCAACGCTGGAACGTACGGCGCTTCCAAGGCCGCCGCTTGGGCTTTGACGAATTGGCTCCGGGCCGGCTTGCGCGAGCAAGGTACACAAGTGTGGGTGTCCACGCCGGTCCGGTCGATACGGATATGGCGAGCAATCTCACTCTTCCAAAGGTGAAGCCTGCCGACCTAGTTCGGCAAGTGCTAAGTGCACTCGAAGCTGGCCGCGATGAGGTACTCGCCGACGACATGACCCGACAGGTCAAAGCTGGACTCTCGGATGAAGAAGGCATTTACCTCAACTTCGATCCGGAGAATGCTGCGGTGGCAGCGCGGTGAACCGAGCGCCGTCACCCATCGGCGAATGCAGAGTTTGGCAACTCCGATATACCGAATATGGAAGACGACATGACCGATCAACCGCAAGAGATCTGGTCAATTATTCGGTACCTCGATCCAGGCAGGAAGGATAGCGCAACCGATATCGCCGCCATCATCCAGTAGGTTCGGGCGGATATCCGCAGTGGTCGAAAGCTGTCTTTATGGTGTCGCTGTCGCGCAAGTTCCAACCGGTGTAAACCACTGTAAACACTGTTTCGGCTTTTCGAAAACTGACCATGAACTCAGCCGCGACGCCGAGAATGGACAGCAGAACAAATGGACATGCTTTTTCTGCAACGCCGCCTGAGTCTCGCTACTCCAAACCAGAAGGGCCGGTCGACGCATCGGTCCTCATCATTCAAGGGAGAACCTATGCCGAATCAAAAGTTCGTAGTGCAACGAAGCCAGGCACTGGCTAAGAAGTCTGGCGAATTCCTGATCGGAAACGATCTTCGTGTTACCCGACTGGGATTCGGCGCGATGCGAATTACGGGAGAGGGAATCTGGGGAGAACCTGCAGATCGGGCAGAGGCCGTCCGGGTTTTGCGGCGCGCTGTGGAATTGGGCATAAATTTCATCGACACGGGCGATTCCTATGGTCCTGGCGTGAGTGAAGAAATCATCGCTGAGGCACTGCACCCGTATCCGACAGGCCTGGTGATCGCCACCAAGGGCGGCTATGTACGGCCAGGTCCCAACCAATGGGTTGAAAATGGAAAGCCAGAACACCTGAGATCTGCTTGCGAACAGAGCCTGCGCCGGTTGCGCCTTGAGCGGATTGATCTTTATCAGCTGCATCGAATCGATCCGAAGGTGCCGGCCGAAGATCAGCTGGGTACGCTTAAGGATTTGCAGGCGCAAGGGAAAATCAAACACATCGGTTTATCGGAAGTGAGTGTCGATCAGATTCAGCATGCCCGAACCATGGTTTCGATTGTGAGCGTTCAGAATCGTTACAGCGTCACCGACCGAGGGTCGGAAGAAGTTCTGGAATACTGCGAACAGGAAAAGCTGGGATTTATTCCGTGGTTTCCGCTGGCGGCCGGTCGTGTTTCCGGCTCCAAGAGTCCTATTGGTGGTATGGCCGCGCAGTGGAAAGCCACGCCATCCCAGGTGGCTCTGGCATGGCTGCTGGCTCGATCTCCCGTTATGCTGCCTATCCCAGGAACTTCCAAGGTCGAACATCTCGAAGAAAATGTGGCTGCCGTAAACTTAAAGATCGACGCAAACGGAATGCAGGAACTAGACGGTCTGGCGCGCGCCAGTTAAAGTCAGGAACGAAGGACCCTGCTTCGCCAAATACGCTTCCGCTTTCTGATAAGGAGGAATTGTGCAAATCGGCATGATCGGTCTTGGAAGGATGGGCGCCAACATGGTGCGGCGACTCATCCGCAAGGGTCACAGCTGCGTGGTGTTCAACAGGTCACCACAAGCGGTAAACGAACTCGTCAAGGAAAAGGCGATCGGCGCCACGTCGCTCGCCGACGTCGTGAAGAAACTTGAGAAACCCCGAGCGATCTGGCTGATGGTGCCGGCGGCGGTCGTCGACGAGACCATCGCCGATCTTTCACCGCATCTCGAGACAGGAGACATCGTCATTGATGGGGGCAACTCGTATTACGTCGACGATCTCCGCCGGGCAAAGCAACTCGCTCCTCAAAAGATCCACTACGTCGATGTGGGAACGAGCGGAGGAGTTTGGGGTCTGGACCGAGGTTATTGCATGATGATTGGGGGCGAGACCGAGGTCGTCCAGCGGCTCGACCCAATTTTCGCCGCCCTCGCTCCGGGAATAGGCGACATTTCGCGCACCGCGGGGCGCGACCAGATTGACGGGACCGCCGAGCAGGGCTACCTGCACTGCGGCCCAAACGGCGCCGGCCACTTCGTCAAGATGGTCCACAACGGAATCGAATATGGCGTCATGGCGGCATACGCGGAAGGTCTCTCTATTCTCCGTAAAGCTAATGTCGGCAAGCAAGCAAACGCCGCAGTCGACGCGGAAACTACGCCATTGCGCGACCCCCAGCAGTATGAGTACGACATGAATTTGCGAGACATCGCGGAGGTTTGGCGTCGCGGTAGCGTGATCTCCTCGTGGCTGCTGGATCTGACAGCCGCGGCCCTCATTCAGGACCCGAGTCTTTCGAAGTTCGCCGGACGTGTCTCTGATTCCGGAGAAGGACGCTGGACGATTAAAGCTGCGATCGACGAAGCAGTGCCAGCTCCAGTGCTCACCACTGCGCTTTACGAGCGATTCAGTTCTCGGGGGGAGGCTGACTTTGCCAACAAGCTCTTATCCGCGATGCGGTATCAATTTGGCGGCCATCTGGAGAAAACCACGCGCGATCCAAAGTAGGTTGAAGGGGACGCTGCCTGCCGCGTGGAAACAGCGATTGTCCATTGAGAATCAGGCGAGGGCGGATGGTATTAGTTACAGGCCAGGAAATCCAAACGCTTTGCCTGTGCCGACGCCGGGATTATTCTCGAGAGGGACATTAGACCGCTGTTCGGGCAGATTGATATCGACCACATGAACGAAGATAAAAGATAAAGATAAAGCTGAAGATAACGTTCTGTTCGACAACTACACCTGAATGTCGGATCCTTCAAATGATCACGGCAATGCTTAAGATGTCGAGGACAGTCTGGCAAACCAATCCATGCCTCCCGGTGGCGCTTACCCCAGTCGGGCCGTAAAGCCTCGGCGTTTCAGGCCGGGGATATAAAGGCCCCCTATTTTTTCCCTTCCCTTCCGTTCGTTCTAGAATCCTTGCCGTCCACAAGACCTATGGCCGGGCATGGCCAAAAGTCCTCTTCGTTGTCCTCCGCTGAAGTAGGGCGGTTGTGGGAGGAACCCACCGAAGAGACCTCGCCAAAACGAGGCTCCGTAGGAATCCTCGCCGCTTGCGGCGCGGAGGATGTGAATGGAGCCATGCGCAGTTGAACCTGAACCTTTAGAAGCAGTGGAGAAGCAACGGATATCGACCTTAATGCATAATAAGTCCCGGCTCGATCAGCGCCTAATGATTGGGCGTTGACGGTCGGAGCGCAAGCATCTTGGCTACCGCCCGCGAGACCGGAGCAGGGGACAAGGCCGGTTGACCGATACCGCTGAAAAGAACTTGCCGTCGCAGGGCTCATCGAGCTTGTGGCGACCCCTCCGTGTGTCGACCTTCCGCAATCTGTTAGTCGCAGATGTGGTTTCCGACGTCGGCACTTTCATGCAGAACGTTGGGGCCGCATGGTTGATGGTGTCACTCGGTGCCGGGCCGATTTACGTCGCGCTCACCCAGACTGCCTCTTCGCTACCATACCTTTTACTGGCCCTTCCGGCGGGCTCCGCCGGCGATATCTTTGACCGCCGCAAATTGGTTCTGGCCACCGAGTCGTGGATGATGGGCGTAGCCCTGCTTCTCGCAGGCTTGACCATCGCTGGTTTCATGTCGCCCTGGCTGCTGCTGGTATTGACGTTTGCGCTCTCCGCCGGAGATGCCTTCGAAATACCGACGTGGGGAGCGATTCTGCCTGAACTGGTGCCCAAGGATGACCTTGTAGCAGCGTCGGCGCTTAACGGGATCGAATTCAATCTCGCCCGGGCGGTTGGGCCTGCGCTCGCAGGCATAGTCATAGCCGCCGCAGGTGTGGCCACGGCATTTGTCGTGAACTTTGTGTCGTTTTTCGGCGTCATTCTGGTGGTGGCAAGATGGAAGAGGCCGATTCGCAAGCGGACCGCGCCACCGGAAACATTGACGGGAGCGACTGTCGCCGCCATTCGCTATGTCCGCCACTCGCCCACGATCCTCACCGTGGTGGTCCGGACAGGCATAGTAATGTTCTTCTCAAGCGCGCTCTTTGCATTACTGCCGACCATTGCCAGGAGCGTGAATAAAACCGCGATCGGATACGGGATCTTGCTCGGATGCTTTGGGGCGGGGGCAATTGGCGGCGCATTGATAATGCAGTCAGCCCGCGCCAGATGCTCCACGGAAGTCGTGGTTTCGACTGCAGTTGTGATTTTGGGGCTGGTGATCGTAACGATGAGTGACTTACACAGATTGAGCACACTTGCTCCTCTGCTGCTCGTCGGTGGTGCCGCCTGGGTAACTTTCATTTCCCTGATCAGCGCTCTGGTGCAGAACCTTGCCCCGGACTGGGTACGAGCGCGAGTGCTTGCAATCTTCATTCTGGTCTATCAAGGGAGCTTCGCTGTGGGGAGCGCAGCTTGGGGCGGGGTAGCCCAACGAGCAGGCATCCGAATCGCTCTTGTGTGTGCCGGAGTTGGAACACTCGCGAGTCTGATCTTCGTACTCTTCGCAAAACTTCCTGAGTCGACCGCGGATCTGAGTCCATGGAACCACTGGCGCATGCCGGTTGTTGTCCGAGAGGCTACAGCCGACCTTCACGGGGGACCGGTGTTAGTTACGGTCGAATACACGGTTATTCCAGAACGCGAGGCGGAGTTCGTGGCGGCAATCCATCAATATGCTCGCATACGACGTCGCGATGGTGCATATCGGTGGGGGATCTTTCGCGATACCGAAGTCGGGGATCGCTATCTGGAGATATTTCTCGTGCACTCGTGGGCAGAACATCTGCGTCAACACGAACGGCAGACCCAAGCGGACCGCGAAGTCGAGCGAAGCCTATCCAGCTTCGTCGCTGCCGACCCGAAGATACGTCATCTGATCTACGCGAATTCGATCGAAAGATAGCCGGGAACAGACGGCGTCGCGTTTGAATCCGACCTCGTCGCTGGTGTCGAACGCGCTGACAACACTGACGAGCAGGGAGTTGGCACGCACGAGGTGCCGGAGGACCATGTTCCTGGCGAATATCTGAACAAGGAATAAGGTGGGCCGTGCCGTGCAGCACTCTCGATGAAAGGACGGGACAAAGAAAACCTGTTCCTTGGTTGCCCCAATGGCAAGACATTGCGCATTCAAACTATTTGTTCATGGCGGCAATGGCAAGTATCGACAGTTCCCGCAGCCGCCGCTCAAGGCCCTTCCGATCACCCTGCAGGTCTGGGTCGTGTTTGGCCCCCTCTGCCGTCCGCACCAAGATGTGGACGATCTGCTCCACGGTGAGCCCCTTGGGAGGCCCTCCAATCTCGCCTGTTTTCTCGAGCGAGCGCAAAAATCTTGTGAGTCGCTCTTCATATTCCGTATTCAGGTCGCCGATCCTCGATCGCGCCAGAGTTGAGAAAGTCTCCTCCAGTTCCGGCATGTGCTCAGACTTACTGAATAGCTCAAACGCCACTCCAAAGTAGGCATCGAGTAGCCCAGTCAGCCGCTCCACAGCCGTGCCGCCAGCGCCCTCGGCGACAGCGCATCGCTGTCGCACCTGGTCGCTGAGATATTCAAGAATTGCCAGAAAGACCGCCGCTTTATTCTCAAAGTGAAGGTATACCGTGCGCTTGGCCACCTGCGCCGCGTTGGCAATATCATCAATGGAGGTCTTGCGATATCCGTACTGGGCGAACAGCTTCAGTCCCGCCAAAACGATGGCATTTGGCTTGGTCGAACCACCCTCCCTGGCGCCTGCGTTTTTTTTCTGAACCTTTTTCACTGCCGCACCATCCAATGGCACTGAGTATACCAGAAACGACTATACGGTATACTCAAAGCGAGAGCAGGGAACTGGAATAGGATGAATTGCATTTCGTGCGGTTAAGCGGCAAGCAGATTTCTGAGAGCTTGTGGCAACAATCCCAATGGCGGGTTGGGGAGTCTAATGCACCATGCGTGTTCGAAGAGAATTAATCGGCTTTATCGCAGTGGTTCAGTCAGTTCTTTTTTTGACCCATTATTTCCTCTATGAGACGTGGACCTTTTCGCCCGCGGGGAGCGAAACCCCCGGTGCGTTCTGGATTAAACTCGTCCTCGGGTTTTTGTCGGTGAGCTTTGTTGCCGCTTCGCTACTTGCCTTTCGCTATACAAATGCCGCTCTGCGCGCGTTTTACCGGGCTGCTGCGGTTTGGATGGGTCTTGTGAGCTTCCTGTTTCTCGCTGCGGTTTCCTCCTGGATTATTTTCGGAGTTGCGCGTCTGGCGGGGCTGAACATGAGCTTCCATCGGACCGTGGAATTGCTGTTCGGTGCTGCGACAGTGGCCGGATTCTACGGGGTTTTCAATGCAAGCTGGACGCGGATCACGCGAACGACGGTGCGGCTCGCGAACTTGCCGGCAGCGTGGCGCGGGCGAAGAGCGGCGCTGATCAGCGATGTGCACCTTGGGCACGTGCGAAACGGCAGTTTTCTGCGGCGCTTGGTTGCGAAGACTCTAAAAGAAGTGCCAGACGCGATCTTTGTTGCTGGCGATTTGTATGATGGAACGGCCATCGACGCGCAGCGAGCCGCGGAGCCGTTGAACCAGCTGGTGGCGCCACAGGGGGTATATTTCGTCGCAGGGAATCATGAGCAATTTGGAGACGACAGCAAATATCTGAATGCCATCGCGGCGGCCGGAGTTCGCGTGTTGAGCAATGAGAAGGTGGAAGTGGACGGTTTGCAGATTATCGGCGTTCCGTACCGGAACGCGACGCAGAATGGGCAGCTCGCGTCGGTGCTGCATGACCTCGGCTTGGATCGCGACCGCGCGAGCATTCTATTGACGCATGCGCCTGACCATCCGGAGATCGCGGAGGCCGCCGGCGTCTCCCTGCAGCTGTCCGGGCATACGCACCTTGGGCAGTTCTTGCCCTGGAGTTGGATGGCGCGGCGGATTTACCGGCAGTTTGTCTATGGCTTAAGCCGGATCGGGAAGATGCAGGTTTTCACTTCGAGCGGAGCGGGAACCTGGGGACCGCCGCTGCGGCTGGGATCGAATCCTGAGATTGTAATGCTTCGGTTCGAGTAAGGGTTACGAGCTGTTTCCTCTCATTGTCGCCAGAAGCGATTCGCGAGGTTTGCAGTTTTGTGCATCAATGGCCGTTTTCACACCAGGGGAAATCCCGAGTTCTTCGGAGCTTACCACGGTTTCTTCTGCGTCACGATGGCGTCCAGATCCGCCAGATCCGCGTGCAGAAAACGCCAGATTCGGCGCCGCGCGCCAGTGAGTGCGTAGGCTCTCACCTTGCCTTGTCGAGCCCACAGCAAAATCATCCAGCACTTTCACGTTGAGACACTGTGCTGCTGCTCAAGCAGTCAGCCAGGTCGAACGTTCTGCTTTAAGAGGCGGTTTGGCTGGAAGAATAGGTCAAAATCGGAAAGGCGGGATTGGGCCCACACCAGGTCCTGAAAATGAAGAGCGAGACACCGGGATTCCGAAAGCGCGTTCGTTAGAGCTTACGGAAGAGAATGATCGCTCGAAGCTGGTGATTATTTAAGGATGGGGAGCATTCCTGTCCCGAGCGGGCCCCGGTTTTTGCGCAAAAGGGTGTACCATCGGCGACGGAGTTCCACACGCTTCCATGACGCCCGCAATGCAGTCTGAGCATGAGTCGGCTGTCACCGGCCACAGATTCTTTTTGCTCTTCCTTCTTCTGTTGGGGACGCTTATTCTCTATCCATATGCTGACACGAGTCGCTTCGGTCACTACGCATTTCGCGTGATCGGAAGCGCCGCCACTCTCATCAGCGTGTACGCGGCCAAAATCCACCGCACCCTGCTCGTCTTTACCCTCATCGTTGCGATTCCGACTTTATTCCAACGCATCCTGCTTCCCAAGGCCGATGCGAGTTCGTTTTCGATCGTCAACATAATCCTTAGCTTTGTTTTTGACGTCCTCATTATCGTGGTTATTTTCCGCCACGTGTTCGCCAGGGAACAGACCAATTCGGAAACCATCTTTGGAGCCCTCTGTATTTATCTGCTGGTGGGGTTCAGTTTTGCCAGTGCCTACGGCATGGTGGCCATCTTCCAGCCAAATGCCTTTTATCTCGATCCACGCACCAACCTTCACATCGTTCCCGACCGCTTCGATTTCATTTATTACAGTTTCGGGACCATGACCTCACTCGGCACGGCTGGGATTACCCCTGTCTCGCCTCAAGCACGTTCCATCTCGGTCCTCGAAGCTATCCTCGGCGTCCTGTACCTTGCAGTCCTGATCGCAAGACTGATGGGGGCCTACCGCCCCAACTCCAACGGATGAGCCTCGTCTGTGCCTGACTGGCAACAGGAAGTCGAAGAACTCCGTTGAGCCGTGACGAGGAGACCCGCGAGATTCGGCTTGCGTCAAAGCCACCGAGATCATAACTTGGCGCCTGTGAAACCAGTGCGGGGTCTGTGCGAAATGTCGGTGCGCTCACATGGACCGAGGAGATGCGATCAGGTTCCACCGGACAATGGCAGACCACTGAAAAGAGGCGCGGTGCATCTCAGGGCACAGCCGCGATGGCAGCCATATCATGGTCAATTTATCTGCCCTGTCCAAAGATTTGTCCGGCTACCTGCGCTCGAACACCATAATATTCGGCTTTTCGCGGCCGGCAATGCGCACTGTGATCGTCAAGTTCTTCAGATCGTCTGAGAGCCCAATCTCCTCGGTGTCTGTCACTTTCCCGTCGGTCTTGTCGGTAATTACGAGATTACGCTCGTCCACCCGCCGGATCGAGGAGAAAGCGCCTCGGTCCACGCTCGGCCCCTCGTTGGGATAGTCCTTGCCGTCGAACTTCAGGTTTTTCGTCTTTTGCTCGGAGGGGGTAGTGAAGGAGAGGCCGTTGCCCTGGAACTCTTTCACCTGTATCAAAAAGGGCGAGTTCATCGTTTCCTTGATGCTCTGCCAGTCTGCCGCGAAGCCCGATCCTGCACCAGTGCGCTGGTAGACGTAATCCATGCTGAGCGTCGAACCGTCGGACTCAAACTCGCGGTAATAGTCCGTGAGCGTACTTCCGTCCTTCGAGAGCTTCCACGTCGCCTTGATCAGCAGCCGGCCGTTTTTCTTGCGTTCGACGATCCAGGTGTCGGGCGCTTCAGCCTTCGCCGACAGCAGGGTCCCGCCGTAGCCCGGTTGGTCGCTCCCATCTACCACAATCGTCTCGGCGCCCACGCCAAAATCGAACGCGTACTTATTGCCGCCCTGGTCTTGAACTTTCATCTCGTCGGGCAATCTGGTCTTCGATGGGTCGAGCTTCCACTCGCCGATGAAAGGGCTTTCCGCCGCCAATGCCATGCTCGTCGCCAGGCAAACCGCCGTCAGGGTTTTGAGAATTTGCTCGAACACACACACCTCCTTGGCTCTCCTCGGGAGCACGCCGATGGCCGTCTTGCGCAACGCTCCGGTCCAGTCTGGCTCTTCGGGGCATTCCTTCGTTCCCCCATGCGATGGTCCTGCTTTCCGCGTCTCGACCCGAGAACACTACGCGCCGTCCACAACCTCAACCCCGCGCGCACCTTGTCCACAATCGAAAAGCACTGTCCCAAATCGAACACTGGCGGCCTAGGGTCCGGCTTCAGCCCCGCCACCGCAAGAGCGATGAAGTGGCCCACTCGAAACTTCCGAATCGGCAACCCCGGCCGGAACCGGGAGTTGACACGAGCAGTGAACATGAGCCGATTTTCGAGGATTAACCGGGCCCGTTATGATCGCGATCACCCTGCCAATGGACCTCCAAGTCGGGCATTCCAGCGACGTCGAATCGAGCGTAACAGTACCTGTCCGCACTGTTTCCGCCGGGAAGTATACTCGCACTTCTCTGGATACCCTCGAACGAGAAGCCAAGTTTTTCAGCGATGCGTCGGCTTGCCTCATTACCACGTGCGTGCGTGAGCCCGATTCGCCGCATTCCGAGCGCACCGAAGGCATAACACACCAAGGCATTTGCTGCCTCGGTTGCGAACCCTTGGCCTTGGGCGCTTTTGCGGACCCAGTACCCGGTGTCGCATTGGTGACCTTGCCAGTCGATGTCATGAAGACCACACCAGACGATTGCTTCACCGGTCGCAGCCTCGAGCTCAATCAGCTCTATGCTTTCACGCAGGATAAAACTCGCCATTACCTGTCGATTTCTGATTTCCATTGATTCAGCTGTGAAAGCCTCGCGGTTTTCAGCCCATCGCATCCACTTGTGCAGCTCGTCCCAGGTCTCAGCGACCGCAGCCGAGGTACTTGCCCCATCGCCAATTTGTTTGGGCCTGATAAGCAGGCGGGGCGTACGGATCGGCATTGGAACATCGATCAATACTGGATTCAAAGCGGCCATAATCAACAAGATTAACGCACAGAAACAGAATCGCCACAAGCAACGAAGAACTCCGTTGAGCCGTGACAAGGGGACCCTGCGAGATTCGGCTTAGCCTTAGCCGCGCCTTGGCATCCTCGCCGAAGCGGTAGCTTCAAGAAAAGATTGAGGCGCGAGCGGATGCCCGCGCCTCATACCGGACGTCTGCCTAGCCTTGCGTGGCATGCAAGACGCGGAAAGTGCTTCCGGCACTGGACCAGACCAGCACCAGGGCATCGCTGTCCTTCGGAACGCTGGAAAGTGCCTTCTGCACGTCGGCCGCGGAATGTACGGGTTGGCGGTTAACTTCCGTGATCACTTCACCCTGTTGCAAGCCGGCGTTATCTGCCGGACTTCCGGGAGTGACTTGTTGGATCACGGCACCGTGCACGTCCTCGCCGGCTTGCAGTTGCTGCCGGACGTCAGGCGTCAGGTCCTCGAGGCCAAGGCCCCAGCGCGGCTTACCATGGCCGGCATCGGCGCTTTGGTTGTCGGTGTCACCTTTTCCCATCGCCTCCAGGGTGACCGGCACGTCGAGGGGTTTGCCGTCGCGCAGGGCTTTGAGGTGGAGGGTCGCTCCGGGCTGCTTTTGTCCGACTTCGACTTGCAACTCACCTGCGTCGTTCACGGCTTTTCCGTTCAGTTCGGTAATGACATCACCGACCTTCAGGCCTGCTTTCGCACCCGGAGAGTTCGTCTCGACCTGGGTAACGACGGCGCCCGAAGCTTTATCCACATGGAAGAACTTGGCTTCCTCGGGAGTTACGTCACTGATGCCAATGCCGATATAGCCGTGCTTCAGCTTTCCGTACTTGATGAGACCGTCGACGGTTGGCTTCACAATCTGAGCGGGGATGGCAAATCCCATCCCGGAAAAGCCTCCGGTCTCGGAGACCAGAAAGGTGTTGATGCCTACGACTTCGCCGTGGGCATTGACCAGCGGGCCGCCGGAGTTGCCGGGGTTGATAGCCGCATCGGTCTGGATGAACTGGCCAGGCGAACGGCGGTCCGCGGCGAACGGGTTGGGACGGTTCAACGCGCTGACGATGCCGCGCGTCACGGTGAAGCGGAATCCCAGCGGATTGCCGAATGCCAGTACCGTTTGGCCCGGATGCAGTTGCGTGGAATCTCCCAACGGCACGCTGGGCAGGTTGACCCCATCAATCTTGATGACGGCAAGGTCCGTCAGAGGATCCGCGCCGATGAGTTTGGCGGGGAGGATTCGGCGATCCGTCATGGTGACGCGAATGTCCACCGCGCCGTCAATGACATGGTTGTTGGTCACGATGTAGCCGTCGGGCGAGATAATCACACCGCTGCCCAGACCGTGCTCAATGTTGGATTGCGGCCCCATTTGTTGGCCGAAGCCGTGTGGCCCAAAGCCGAACTGTTTCCCGAAGAACTGCTGCAGGCCGTTGGAGTCATTGTCGCTGCTGTTGTCCCCGTTTTCGGCCGGGTTCGAGTGGTCGCCCGATTTTTTCGAGGTGACAGTTACGTTGACGATCGCCGGAGTGACGCGTGCGGCCAAGGCCTCCATAGCGCGATCCAGTGAAAGCAATGCGCTGACGCTGTTGTCGTCGAGAGGCGCTGCGGCTGCGGCGGGTGCTGCGGCGCTGGCGGGTTTATCAAACTCATAGGCCGTGAGCGACAAAATCATCGCGACTGCGGCCAAAGGGACAAGGAAGCGCCGGTTAGTCGCTGCCTTGCAATACTTGATCCAGCTTTTCATTTTCATCTCCTTATTAACAACTAATTGTTTAGTTGATAAAAGCAAAAAAAGTTAGCCTCAAATCGAGCTTAGAACGATGGCCGATTGCAACTGCCTCTCAGCCGAGCTTCCTCGTACTACTACTCTCCAAACGCACAGAGTCCAAACCCTAGCTCCGGAAGCGTCATACTGCGCGGTTTGCAGAATGACGACGGTCTCCTGCATGGGAAGCTGTTCGCGCGTTGCTCTTGCCCGCATTACCACAGGGGTGCGTGGGGAGGTTTGTTTTAACTGCAACGGGACCTCTGCTGTGCGCGGCCGGAGCACCACCGGAATTGCTCCGGGTTGCGGCGCAAGACTTGACGCTTGCGGATCAAGCCTCGCCGCTGCGCGACTTATGGCCGCGTCTGACGCTGCCGGCTGCGACCCGGCATCGGTCGCTTGCTGGATCGCCTGAATGTGCTGCGTTTGCCCTGGCTGCGGTTGAGTCTCGAACGCCACCAACCGCGGCGCGTACGGAGTCGCACCCAAGACCAGCGCCAGCATGGCGGCGCTCAGACCCAGAACCGGCTTCCAAAGCCCGGTGCGGCTCGGCTGTTTGGTATCGAGAATTTGCGCGACACGCAGTGACATATCGCGCATCCGGCTCACCAAAGCTTGCGCCAGCGACAGAGCCCGGGCGTTGTGTAATTTCTCGGCGAACGAGATCAGAGACGATGCGTAAGCTCTGGGGCTGGCCGTCTGCGCCAAAACCATGTCGTCGCACGCCATCTCACGCTCGAGCGTCAGGCGGCTTTCAATCCACCAGACGGCGGGGTGAAAGAAGAAGACGGCTTTCACGATCTTCTGGGCAAGATTGCTCCAGTCATCCCAGCGCCGAAAATGCGCGAGCTCATGGAGCAGAACCATCTTGATCTCCTCGGGCGAGAGCTGCGGCAACAGCCATGCGGGGAAAACAATGGCAGGCCGAAAGAAACCGATTGCTGCCGGAATGGCTACGTCGCTCGAAACGCACAGTTTCACTCCGCGACGGGACCCGAAGTCTTGAAGGATCCCGGCAATTGTCGGGTCGAGGCCAGCAAGGTCGACTTCGCAGCATTTCCTGCGAATTTGACAAACCCGCCAAAGCCCGACGCTCAGCCTGAAAAGCAACAGACCGGCGGCGAGGTCCCACACGGCAAACAGATAAGAAGCCCAGGAACTCGAGAGGACGATTCCGGCGTGCGGGTTCGCCGGTGTAAGAGCGGGGAAATGGGAGGCAGAGAAGCCTGACCCGGAAAGAAATGGAAGCGCGACAATTGCTAGGAGCGCCGAAAACCAAATCGCAAAACGGGTTCCGGAATTCTGCCGGCCGATGAGGCGAAGCAACAGCCATACCAAGCCCGCGAGAACAATGCCCTCAGCCGCGGTATTGAGCAGCCGTCCGGTGACGAGTTGCGCCAGGGATTGCAGGCCGAGACCGGTCATTTCACGTCGCTCCGTTCCAGCATTTCGCGCAAGCGTCTGAGCTTGTCGGCGTCGATCTCTTCGTCTTGCAGAATGTTTAGTACCAATGCCTCATGGGAGTTGCGGAAGAAGCGGGCGACTAGATGCTGAATCTCGGACCGGGTAGCCTCCTTGCGTCCGATGATCGCCTCATAGACGTGCGCTCGGCCATCCTTTACATGCTTCACATGGCCCTTTTTTTCCAGAACGCGGATCGTAGTCAAGACCGAGTTGTAGGCCAAAGTGGAGGCAAGCCAATCCAGCACCTGCTGAACCGTGCCCGAGCCCTTGCGCCAGAGCACATCCATGATGCGAAGCTCAGCTTCTGTCAGGGTTGCGGACTGCTTTGGCGGCACTCTGGCTCTCCTTTCTTACGTATTTAGACGCGAGAAACTCTGAAAGGTAACTAATTATTTAGTTGCTGGATGGGGGCCGTGGGATGCCCGGTTCCATTGAACAATCCGGTCAGATCTAGGTACAAGAGATCGGGCAAGAGGACCTCATTTCCGGGCCCTCGAATCCAGAAAAGCCGAGGAAAACTCTCCGCTTCCTCGGCTCGTAATGAATCCGATGTTTACTTGTGCGCCAGCACGGCCTTATCCGGCTGACCGGTGCGCAGGCTAGACTCGAGCACGCCAACTTTACCGCTAAAATCCGCAATCTCGGATTGCTGGGTGGTTATCAAGTTCTGCTGTTTGCTGAGCTCGAGTTGTTGTGCCTTCGTCAGCCGCTGTTGCTTGCGAATCAGGTTTTGCTGTTGCGTAATCTGCTTCTGTTGCTGTTTTACCGCCTCAATCAATAATGCCGTCAATTTGCTGTAATCTACTCCCCTCGCATCCTTGCCATTCTTTTCATAGCTGACAACTTCCGGTACTACCTGTCCCACTTCCTCGGCAATCACGCCGATCTCGTGCTTGCCGGAGTCCTTCAGGTCGTAGGAGACGCCCCGCAGTTGCTCGACCTTGCTCAATGCGTTCTGCAGGGCTCAGCACGCGTTTCGTGTATTCCGCCCTGGCTTGCTTCAGGATGGGGATGTCGGGATCGGTATCTTCCAGAGGGGGAGAAACGATTCGCGGCATTCCCCAGCGCGTAAGCTGTGGGACCGTCACTTTCTAATGGGATTCAGTTCTCGTCCGACTCGCCGATGGATCAAAGTTTTCCATCAACCACACGTCTGACTTCTCCTCCCTGATACTTACGAAGATCTCATGTCCGTCAGGGCTCACGCTGGCACCGTCATCGTCGACAACGTAGCCTGGCAAAGTCAACACTGCGGTGGGTTTGCTGGGAGTGGAGGCCTGAACCCTGATGATTTCTCGTCCCGGAAATCCTCGGATCGCGTACACATTTCTTCCGTCGGGTGACCATCCAAAAGGAAAAATGAAGCCGGACTGCAAGAACGTTTCGGAATACGGTTCCAGAGAAATAATCCAGAGGCCTTTCTCTTCTCGATTCCAATTGACTGCCATTTTCTTGCCGTCCGGTGAGAATACTGGACGTTCGGGAACCCAGCCTGCTGATTGGTCCTGCTGAATTACTGGTTTTTCTTCGCCTGTCTTATCGTTGATCTTCAGAAAATTATGATTTCCCGGTTGTTGGTAGACAATGTCGCTGCTGGGCCACCAGGCAAGTCTGTTGCTGGTGTTCGAGGCGTTTGTGCGTTCCAGTGGTTGGGCGGTACCTTCGTTGGCGTTGATCGTCCACACTCTGAAGGTACCGCTTTGATCGTTGATGAACGCGATGCGCTGGCCGTCCGGGGACCAAGCTGGACTGGAGGCTGTGGCGTGCTCGAAAAAGGTGAGTTGGACGGGCTCGCCGCCTGCGAGTTGCATTTTGAAGATGTTCGTCTCAGCGTCGTTAGGCCCCAGAGCGAACGATATCCAGCGTCCGTCAGGAGAAAAACCAGGTGCGCCGTAATAAGAAGTGCCCGATGTCACGCGGCTGATTTCCGGCCTTGCTCTCTTCCCTTCAGCCGGGAGGTCAACTTGCCATAGGTTCGAATTGTGCTCCTCTCGTGTGTACGCCAGTCGAGATCCATCGGCGGAGAGCGTAAAGAACGCGCCGGCTTGCAGGCCGCCGGCCAGTACCGCAGGTTCGGCGTCTCTGCCCGTGACAGAAAGTCTTGAAAGTTCTTGTATGCTTCCTTTTCCGTGCAGGTAATAGACTGAGTCGCCGGTCGGGGACCACCGCGCCGTGGAGATTTCACCGCTTTCGTCCACCAACTCGCGCTCTTCGCTGCCATCCGGCCGGAGAATCCAAATTTGAGATTTTCCGGAGGTAAACGTCACAGCCAAAATCAAGCCAGCGCGGGCAGAGCAGTCTACATCGTGCAGGTATGCGTATTCAGGCAGGGGAACTTCTTTCGCCTCACCAGTGAGCTTGTTCACCAATCTGACGCCTTTGAAGCCCGACTTTTCCGCCTCAGAGGCCGTTACAATCTGAGACCCATCCTCGGTGAACCAGCAGGCATATTCTCCTAGGCGTAGCTGGCGAACAACTCCGCCCAAGCGAGAAACGATAGATATACCCGTGTCCCCTCTATAAAGCAGTTCGGAGCCGTCCGGTGACCATCGTAGATCTGCGATGCGTGTGCCGTGTGCAAGCTCGAGGCTGGCACGGTTGGAAGCCTGCACCATCAGCTTCTGTTCATCGCCAGGTTGCTTTGATACATACGCCACGAACATGCCATCGGGCGAAAGAGCGGGCCAATAGGCATTGCCTAAGAAAGTGAATTGCTTGTGCGTAATCTTTGCTTGAGAAACATTACCCGAAGGCAAGCTGCGAGTTGAGTACAGGGCGGTTCCTAGCAGGCCAACGAAGGCGAGTCCCGCTGCCAGTCCCAATTTGTGTTGCTTGGCGACGGTGAGCAACGCGGAACCGCCCGCAGTGCGTGCGGGGGGTGAGACTGGACCCGCAGTGCCCGCAACCTGGCAAGACCGGGCGGCCAGATTCCGTGTCCCGCTTCATCCGTTGGAGGTCGGTACGAATGTCCGAGGCGTGCTGGTAGCGAAGGTTTCGGTCCTTTTCCAAACACTTGTTGATGATCCGTTCTAATTCTGGGAACACTTCGGGATTCAGCCGCACAGGAGGAACCGGTGACCGGTTCAGAATGGAGTCGAAAATCACTCCCGCGCCTTCCCCATGAAAAGGCAGCGTGCCCGTCGCCATTTCATACAGCACCGCTCCGAAGGAGAACAGGTCGGTTCGGGCATCCAGTTCCTTGGCGCGGACTTGCTCCGGCGACATGTATGCGACCGTGCCCAGGGCTGCTCCGGGGCTGGTAAGGTGCTCTTCCATTGTAAGCGTGGATTGCTCTGCCGCATCAGCCGCTCGGGCGTTGCCGAGGCGGGGTGTGAACTTAGCTAACCCGAAGTCGAGAATCTTC
>Ga0182015_10001867_pt1 | contig 26820 bp, 27 predicted proteins | sample 712P3MmetaG_FD_120478 | JGI IMG/M metagenome (GOLD analysis project Ga0182015, IMG submission 120478) | Permafrost microbial communities from Stordalen Mire, Sweden - 712P3M metaG | ecosystem: Environmental > Terrestrial > Soil > Wetlands > Permafrost | place: Sweden: Stordalen | collected...
GGCGATCCGCGTCACTGCCACGCGCAATTCCAGCGCCAGTTTGTTCATGCTAAGACCATACGGCATGACGAAATCTTCATTTAGAATTTCGCCCGGATGTACGGGCTTTAGTTTCTTTGCCATGGGTCCTTAATGGTAGTCCGAATTAGCGTAATCTGGAACGTCAAAGCAAACGAATGTAGTGCCAATTACATGCGGGGGGCGGTAAGCGTCGGTCTCCCTGCCTGTGATAGGGTGGAAAGTGAAAGGTAATCTATGACAAGCGCTGAAAATCGCCTGAAAGATTCTGCCAGCCCTTATCTCCGCTCCGCAGCGCATCAACCCGTGGACTGGCACGAATGGGGCGAAGAAGCCTTTACTCGCGCGCGCGCCGAAAATAAACCGATCTTGCTCGATATTGGAGCTGTCTGGTGCCACTGGTGTCACGTGATCGACCGCGAAAGCTACGAAAATCCTGAAATCGCGGCCATGATCAACAAGCTTTACGTTCCGGTGAAAGTCGATCGCGACGAGCGACCCGACGTCGATTCGCGCTATCAATCCGCCATCAGCGCAATCTCCGGCCAAGGTGGCTGGCCTCTCACCGCCTTTCTCACGCCTGACGGCAAGCCGTTCTTCGGCGGCACGTATTTTCCACCCGAAGACGCCATGGGCCGCCCGGGCTTCAAACGCATCCTCGCCTCAATCGCGGAAGCCTTCCAAACACGCCGCGCCGAAGTGGACACATCCGCAGTGGCGCTCGAAGAAGCCGTCGCAAAATCGGAAGTTTTTCGCGCGGCCCGCGGAGACTTCGACCCCGGAATCGTGGACGCCGTTCTCGAGTCGGTGCTTCATCTCTTCGACGAACTCCACGGCGGGTTCGGGCAGCTGCCCAAATTCCCTCACGCCAGCGCCGTCGATTTATTGCTCGAGCGTTACCAAACCACACACGACGCGCATCTCCTGCGCGTCGCCGAGCGCACGCTGCAAGGTATGGCCCTTGGTGGAGTTTATGACCAGATCGGCGGTGGCTTTCACCGTTACTCCGTGGACGAGCGTTGGTGCGTTCCGCACTTCGAGAAAATGACCTACGACAATTCGGAGCTGCTCAAGAATTTTCTGCACGGCTATCAAGTCACTCGCAAGCCCCTCTTCCGCGAAACCGTCGAAGGGATTATTTCCTGGGTGAACGAGGTTCTGTCAGATCAAGCTCGTGGCGGTTTTTACGGAAGCCAGGATGCCGACCAGACTCTCGACGACGACGGCGACTATTTCACCTGGACCCGATCGGAAGTTCGCGCAGTTCTTTCGCCTGAAGAATCACGAGCGGTGGAATTGTATTACGACGTAAACCAGCGCGGCGAAATGCACCATAATCGCGAGAAAAATGTGTTGTGGGTTGCCTCCAGCATCGCCGACCTTGCAGGAAAGATCGGGATCAGCGAATCCCAAGCCCAAAGTTTGATCGCGCAAGCCAAAGAAAAACTGCTCGCAGCGCGCCGTCTGCGACAGCCTACGCCCGCGATCGATACCACAGCTTACGTGGCCTGGAACGCCATGTTTGTATCCGCTTACCTGGAAGCTGCTCGCGTTCTTGGCCGCGAAGATTGCCGCAAATTCGCGCTGAAAACGCTGGATCGCCTGATCGCCGAAGCCTGGGACGAATCGAAAGGTTTCCGCCATCGTGTAGGCGGGCCGCATCTCGAAGGTTCGCTCGACGACCAGATTTTCGCCGTTGCCGCGCTTCTCGACGCCTACGAATCCATGCTAGACCGCAAATATTTTAATCTGGCCGAGCGCGCCATGCGCCTCGCTGTCGAACGCTTCGGTGATCCCGAGGGCGGCGGATTCTTCGACCGCGCCAAAGATGCGGCGCCCATGGGCGGCCTTGAAGTTCGCCGCAAACCAATCCAAGATTCACCGACGCCAGCGGCAAATTCCGTTGCGGTCATCGTTCTCGATCGCCTCTATGCATTCACCGGCGAAAAACTCTATCGCGATTGGGCGGGGAAAACTCTGGAAGCCTTCGTCGGCCTGATTCCGCAGTACGGACTATTCGCCGCCACCTACGGTCTTGCAGCGCTCTTGCATTCGCGCCATCCAATTCAAGTAGTAGTCCTCGGTTCCGCGAACGATCCGAAAGCTGCCGCCCTGGAAAAAACAGCCAACGAGATTTATCGTTTCGGAAAGGAAGTTTTACGCGTCACTCCTGAAAAGCTGGCCTCAGCGTCACTCGCTCCCGCACTCCGCGAGACATTGCCTCACCTCGACGCCGCGAAAGCTCAAGCCCTGGTCTGCTTCGAAACAAGCTGCCACCCGCCCGTGAAAACGCCATCTGAGTTGGCGTTACTTCTCACCGAAACCGCAGGCGCGTCCGGGGTAGCCACCGCGCCTTAGGTTTAAATGTAGCGCCGCGGCCTTCAGCGCGGCAGCTGTACGGATGGAGTTCCGCTCAAGGAAAGCATACATTTAACTCAGACTCTCCTATAGATGGCGCCTTGACGTAGGTTGCTGGGTGCCTGACCCAGTGCGATAATGATTCTTTCCTGGCGAGCACAAATCGCTTCTGAGATGTTTAAGGAGGTTCACATGGCCATGCGAGATTCGTGGATTGAGAAACGCGCAGCAGCGATGAACGGCGGTGGAAGGAATTTCTCGCAAATGTACTTTGCGCGCAAAGGCGTCGTCACCGAAGAAATGGAGTACGTCGCTAAACGCGAGAAACTGAACCCTGAGCTGGTCCGCAGCGAAGTCGCGCGCGGCCGCGCCATCATTCCTGCTAACATTCATCACCGCAATCTTGAACCCATGGGCATCGGCGTCGCATTCTTCTGCAAGATCAATGCCAACATCGGAAATTCGGCCACCACTTCGAACGTCAGCGAGGAACTCGAAAAGCTGCATCGCGCCGTGCACTACGGTTCGGACACGGTGATGGATCTTTCCACCGGTGGCGACATTCCCATGATTCGCAAAGCGATTATTGACGCGTCGCCCGTTCCCATCGGCACTGTGCCGATTTACGAAGCGCTTTCTCGCGTTCGCCGCGCAGAAGATTTGAATTTAAACGTTATGCTCGAAGTGATTGAAGAGCAAGCCGAGCAAGGCGTGGACTACATGACCATCCACGCCGGCGTGTTACGCGAATTTCTGCCGTTGGTTCGCAATCGCATCACCGGAATCGTCAGCCGCGGTGGTGCGTTGCTCGCGCAGTGGATGAGCTTCAACAAAAAGCAGAATTTCCTGTACGAGAATTTCGACGCTATCTGCAAAATCTTCCAAAAGCACGACGTCAGTTTTTCACTGGGCGACGGACTGCGTCCCGGCTGCCTGGCCGATGCCAGCGACGAAGCGCAATTCGCCGAACTGCGCGTTCTCGGCGAGCTGACCAAGAAAGCCTGGGAATACGACGTGCAGGTAATGATCGAAGGCCCCGGCCACATACCTCTGGACCAGATCGAGTTGCAGGTAAAAAAAGAAAACGAGCTGTGCTACGAGGCGCCATTTTATACGCTGGGCCCGCTGGTTACCGACATCGCGCCGGGTTACGACCACATCACGAGCGCTATTGGCGCAGCCATGATCGGCTGGCATGGCGCATCGATGCTCTGCTACGTCACGCCAAAAGAACACTTGGGTTTGCCTAACGCTGACGACGTCCGTCAAGGTGTGATTGCTTACAAAATCGCAGCGCACGCCGCGGACGTTGCGCGCCATCGCCCCGGCGCGCGCGACCGCGACGACGCGCTCAGCTACGCGCGTTTCCTTTTCGACTGGAACAAACAATTCGAACTGTCCCTAGACCCCGAAACCGCCCGCGCGATGCACGATGAGACGTTGCCGGATGATTTTTACAAGGAGGCGAAATTCTGTTCGATGTGCGGGCCGAAGTTTTGTTCGATGAATGCGACGCAGATCGCTGAGATCTATCAGGGCTTGGACCAGAAAGACCGCGAGCAGAAATTCGCGCAACTCCTTGAGAAGGTGCAACCGGACGCAAAGCCAGCGGCGACCTCCTAGACATTGGGAAGGTACAACCAGAGGCAGAGTCTGCGGCGACCCCCTGACAATCGAGATGTGCGCGAACGCTAAGTCAGTTAAGTCTTAGCATCCGACAAGTACAACCGGACGCGAAGTCTGCGGCGTGGTCCTAAGCGTCGAGAAGGTGCAATCCCGCGGAGCGCACATGGCTAATTTAAGAGAGTACCGATGAAACAAATTGGCGACCGGCAACGCCGCTTAGGATGCCGAGGCTAGCGTGAGATAGATCGAAGCTAGGAGGGCGTCGAGGGTGGCCGGGGCGATGGAACAAATTCGCGAGCGGGAGCGTAACTTAGGGTGGAAGGAGAGGTGCGATGACATTTCTGCTCTTTGCGATGCTGATGTATTTTTTGCCGTCGATTATTGGGCACAGGAAGCGGGATTTTACGGGGATTTTCATCCTGAATCTTCTGTTTGGCTGGACGGTGATTGGCTGGGTGGTGGCGCTGGTTTGGGCGTGCGCGAGCGACGTTCGGCAGCCGGTGTTTGCAATGGCTGGGCCGGCGCGGTACTGCGGCCGTTGCGGAGCGATGATCGCGGGCGTTCATTTCTGCCCGAGCTGCGCGCGGCCGCTGTAATTCGCGCGAGCAGCAAACCATCGATCAATCCGCAGCCGGTCGCGGCAGGTTGCGCGCCCAACAAACTTCTGGTCGAGATTCAGACATGCGCCGCAATTCGCGAGATCCGGTCGAACGACAAAGCTCTCTCCGAAACACAACCGTTCGCCATAAGTCGCGCGACTATTAAACCGACAGCCGGAACGCAACCGCCCCCAACTCTGTCTCGCGAGAAGGCCTGCGCCTGCGCGAGTGGAATTTCCCACCCCTTGCTGAGGGACGCAAAGGATGGGGCACCCACAAGAGCAAGAATTGTACTTCTCTCAGGGAAAGCTGTTGGCATTCTCTCTGCGGAAGCCCTTCGGATTCCTTCAGGGCAAGCCGGCGCATCGCGAATCAGTGCTGACGCGGGGGTGTGCTGATGGCGAATGCGGAAGCTGGGGAGACGATGCGCGAGGAGTTCAATCGCTGGGCGGATGCGGGCAAAGGCGAGTCGATGGAGCACGATCACTGGCCCATCGCCAAGCCGACGCTCGGACTGATGCAGATCGAGCCCACCGACAATATCCTGGACGTGGGCTGCGGCTCGGGGTGGCTTTCGCGGATTCTGGCTAAGCGCGTTCCGGAAGGGCGCGTGGTGGGAATGGATATTTCGGACGAAATGATTCACCACGCGCGGCGCGACAGCGTGGACTTCACGAATCTGGTTTTTGTGGTGGGCGAAGTGAACGAAATTCCATGGGAAGCGAACTTTTTTTCGCGCGCGATTTCAGTTGAGTCGTCCTACTACTGGCCGGCCCCGGCGAAGGGCATCCGCGAAATTTATCGCGTCCTGCACGAAGGCGGCTCGGCCTGGATCCTGATCAACTATTATCGCGACAATCCGTACAGCCATCAGTGGGGCGAAAAGCTTGCCGTCCCCACGCATCTACTTTCCGCCGAAGAATGGAAGAAACTGTTTAGCGATGCGAATTTTGCGGACGTAAACCATCGCCTAATTCCCGACCCCACGCCTGCTCCTGACGTTTACACTGGCCGCTGGTTCCGCGATGCAGAAGAGCTGGCTGCGTTTCGCGCCATCGGCGCTCTTTTGGTCCACGGCACAAAATCCCCCGCCTCCACCTAACTCTCGCGGGACGGCATTGCCAAATTTCTCACAGGCTCCTATTTACGTTGGATTTCTCGCTGTCAGCCCCCGTTCCCTGTCCGTCTATCCGCTCGATCCTCGTGCGAAACCCCATGAATAGCGAATCCCGACTCAGTCTGCGGAGACGGCGCGGGACTTGGCCCAATTTCTGATAGCTTCGACGTCTTCGGCGCGCGTTACGCTGAGCGGTTCTGTGCCTTCAATTTCTACGAGCAATATGTCTGTGGAGAGTTGTTGTTTTCGATCGAAGGCGGTGTAGAGGGAGGCGGCGACGGCTTGTTCGATTTCGGCGCCGGAGAAACCTTTGCTCGCGGCGGCTAGCTTCGGCAAATCGAAAACTGCCGGGTTCCGTGAACTTTTCTTCAGGTAGAGCGCAAGGAGCATTGTGCGCACGTCCAAAGTGGGCAAATCGACGAAAAAGATTTCGTCGAAGCGGCCTTTGCGTAGCATCTCGGGAGGAAGCGCGGCGATGTTGTTCGAGGTGGCGGCCAGGAACACTCCAGGTTCGCGCTCCTGCATCCAGGTGAGCAGAGTGGCGAGCAGACGTTGCGACAAACCCGCGTCGGCATCGCCGCTGGTGCCGGCTGAGGCAAAAGCTTTTTCTATCTCGTCGATCCACAGCACGACGGGCGTGAGCTTCTGAGCGAGTTCCAGCGTTTTACGTAAGCGCTTTTCGCTCTCGCCAACATATTTGTCATAAAGCCGACCAGCGTCTAATCGCACCAACTCGATGCCCCATTCGCCGGCAATGGCGCGTGCGGCGAGGCTCTTTCCGCATCCCTGCACGCCAGTAATCAGAACGCCTTTGGGTGAAACGAGGCCGAATTGGCGTCCTTCGGCGGTCAACGCGCTACGCCGTTTGTCGATCCATTCGCGCAGGTGTTTCAATCCGGCAACGTCGGTGAAAGATGAATCGCGTCGTACGGTCTCGAGGAACCCATCTGAGCGAAGTATTGCGTTCTTGGCGTCGAGTACTGCGGAAAGTAAACCCTCGTCGGCGTTGCCGTAAGACAACAGACATTTGCGGAGAGTGCGTGCGGCTTCGTCTTGGGTCAAGCCCAATAAATTTCGGGACAGTTGCGAAATGCCGATTGCATCGAGCCCGATCGAAATGTGCATATCACGGTTCGCTTCTACCAGAACTTGGTTTATGACGGCGAGCATTTCGTCGGTTCCGGGGAGGTCCAACTGAAAAGCGGTGGACTCGCATTTCAATTCGGGAGGGAGTCCCAACGAGGCGGCAGAAATGACGATGGATCGGTGAGCCGTACAAAAATTGGTGGCCAAGTCGCGAAGACGGCGACTGATGTGATCGTTCTCGCAATAACGCGCAAAATCCTTGAGCAGGAAAATCGCGTCGCCGTTGATGGTCGCGATGTTGGCGAGGGCCTTTTCCGGGTCGTCGGAGTCGTATAGCGCCCCGCCGCTGAACCTTTTCAGTCCGGTTGTGACACTCCAGATATAGAACGGAACCTTCATCTGCGCTGAGACTGCCAGCAAGAGCTTTTCGAGTCTGTCTTCTTCGCTGGTTTCGACGGTAATGATAGGGGTGCGCGAATTAATCAGGATTTGCAGTTCGTCGTGTTTGGTCTTGTAGTCAGAAGTTGAGGGCATCAGCTGTCCCAAGGGCGCAAATGTAAAGATCCCAGCTACATTAAAATATTCGCAACCAAGTACAAGTGTAATGGCAGCTTAAGCTCTTGAAGCTGCAAGAGTAACAGAGCGATGGCGGTCGGTAACAAGCGAGTAGTTTGTAAAACGAACAATTTTACTCAACTGGTAACGTGGGCGAGTATCACACGGGCAGGTTGACGTCCTTTATTTCGTGTACGTTTTGTGGGCGCGGGCTTCGCCGTGGGATTACGAAAACTTTTCGCGAGATGCGTCGCTACTTAAAATATCCAGAAGGGAAACTGTCTTTTAGGTTTCTTCCTTGGGTGCGCTGCTTTCGGAGGGTGGCTTCACATTATTGCGGAATCGGAAGTAGGGATTTAGCCAGCCGTCTTCGCGAACATGTTCTTCGTCGATCTGTCTTCGCCACGCGCTTAGGAAACTTGAGCGATTCAGATAGCCGACCAATCGCGTTTTGTCTTCTCGGCTGACCACCGGCAGGCGTCCTACGTCGTTGTGCAACATGCGCAGCAATGCATCGTGACCCAGCTCATCGGGATGGGCTACGATCAGCGGCCTTCCGTCGGCATCGAACACAGTGGTTTTTCCCGACGGATCTTTTTCCAGCGCCCGCAGCAAATCCTTATGAGTCACGAGTCCCACCAATTTGTTTGCCGCTGTCACAATTGGAATTCCCTGCGTCGCGTTGAATCCTGGAGCGCTTTTCGCAATTTTCTCCGCCAGCTCTCCTACAGTCATTTCAGGCAAAATGGAAACCACATCGCAGCGCATAATCTCGCTCACTCGCACGGATTTTAGGACGTCCGTTTCATATTCGCCGGGCACGGCCATTCCGCGCTTGGCGAATTTTTGCGTCATGATGGAGCTGGGAAGCAGGTAAAAAGCGACTCCATCTGCAATCACGCACACAAGCATCACCGGCAGCAGCGCGTGAAAATCTCGCGTGGTTTCAAACGCGCAAAACATAAATGTGAAGGTGGCACGCGACGACGCTCCCAGCAGCGCTCCCATCGCGGCAATGGCAAACGCTGCCGGCGAAAGGTGCGCGTTTGGCGCAATTCTATTTACAACGACTGCAAAAAGATTTCCCAGCGCCGCGCTGATCATAAACATCGGCGCCAGCGTTCCTCCGGAGGTGCCTGAACCCAGCGAAAGCAGGACAACGAATGACTTTAGAATCAGAACCAGCAGAACAATTTCAATCGTTAGCTGATTATTTAAAATCCCGTCAATGGTGTCGTAACCCGAACCCAGCACGCGGGGGAAAAAATACCCGACGATCCCCAAACCCAGCGCTCCTACGGCGGGATGCAGAAAGCTTGGAATCTTCTTCATGTGGTCGAAGAATTCTTCCAGCTTTTCCAGGCCGCGCGAGAACCCCACAGCCGCCAAACCGCAGAGCAGTCCCAGAAGAATGTAAAACGGCAAGGCCGGCAGGAAATTGTAGTCGACAACGCCGGTGTGAAACATCGCTCCAGTGCCGAAGAGCAATCGGCGTATTGCAACCGCCATCGCGGTTGCGATCACGAGCGGTATGAACGAACGTGTGCGAAATTCAAAGAGAAGCAATTCCAGGCCGAGCAGCACGCCGGTGATAGGCGCGTTGAAAGTGGCAGCGAGACCTGCTGCGCCACCGCAGGCCAACATCACTTTTCGCTCTGCCGCGGTGGTGTTTAGAATTTGTCCGATCAGCGAGCCGAACGCGCCACCCGTTTGAATGATGGGCCCTTCAGCGCCGAACGGCCCGCCCGTCCCGATGCCAATCGCGGCTGAGAGCGGCTTTAGAAATGCCACTTTCGCTTCGATACGACTGCGGGAAACAAGAACTGCTTCCATTGCTTCCGGTATTCCGTGGCCACGGATTTTTTCCGAGCCGAATTTCGCGATCAAACCGATCAGCAAGCCGCCTACCACCGGTATGAGAATTACCCAGGCGCCGAGAGGAGTCTGAAGAGGGCTGCGAAAATGGAAAGACCACTGATGGTAGAACGAGAGGTTGGTGAAAAGTCCAATCAGATCGTATAAGGCGAATGCGATCAGGCCGGAAAGGCACCCAATTACAGCGGCAATCACCGACACAAATGCCAATCGATACCCGGCAAAAGGCATCACCGGTGCATTCGGCTTCTTCACTGCTTCCAGTCCGACCACAATGGCGTCCCTTGAAGTTCGGCTAATTCTCCGGCAAACGCGTCAATCTTTAGGCCTGACTGATTAAATCCCTGGAATGATTCGCTGCAGACTCAGCGGCGCGAAGACTTTCTTCCATACGTAACAACCGCATTCAACGCCTCGACCAACTTGGGCCCGGCTAAGCGGAGCTCGTCGCGATGCGATAATGACAGTTTTCTGAGTAATTCTTCGCCACGCCGCGTCAATTCCAGAAAAACTTCGCGCCGGTCGAGTTGCCCGCGAGACCGACGCACCAAATGCTTCGTTTCAAGACGGTCGGCCAATTCCACGGCGGTGTGGTGCTGAATTTGCAGCCTCTCGGCCAGAAATCCAATGGTGGCCGTTTGCCCGGTGGGAAGCGCCTTGATCGCAAGAAGAGCCTGGTGTTGATGCGGTTCAACACCGGCCTTTCGCGCGGCGGCTTCGCTGAAATTCAAAAAGCGTCGAATCTCGTGGCGGAAATCTGCCAGCGCACGGTAATCGCTTTGCCGTATGGAGGGGCGTGTCACCATGCTGATTATTATATCGTAATACGATGTTATTTAAAAATGACGGCGGCGCTCATCCGCGGCACTTTTACGTCCACGGCACACAGGTCCTAGAAATTCTTGAAGTCGCGTGCTAGCGTGGCGAGAGTGCAGAAAGAAACAGCAGGTCCCTCACCGCCATCCGCGAAAGGCGCGGCTGGGTTCGGGATGACAACGTTAAATCGGGGCGCAGAGTTTGGAGTGAAAAACAGGTCACTAAGTTGGTCAATTAGATTGACCGTAATAAGCGATTTCGGGTGAGTTTTTAGGCCGGCGAGAGCGGGTATCGGACGGCAGAGGAGGGCGGCCGATGCAGGTCAAGAGCGGAGTTTGGGATCTGATAGCGCGGAGGAATCGCAAGCGACAAGAGCGCGAAGGTCGTAACAGAGCGGCTGAAACGACTCATTCCGGCCGCTTCTCGGCCTCTTCCGCAGGCTCGACTGCTGATCTCCCGGGCTCGACTGACCGTCGACCCGAGAGCCCTGTCCTACGACCTGGGCGGCCCCTAAACGAGCCCGAACGGGTCCCAAGGAAACGGTATGTAAGTGAGACGGGGAAGACTAGCCGGGCGTTTCGCGCGTATGTGGATTTGATGGATACGGCGGATTGGCTGCGAGAGATGATGAGCCGGCAATTGTGGAGATGGGATTTGAGCATGCTGCAGTTTCGGGTGTTGGAGACGCTGTACAACGAAGGGCCGCAGCATCAGCAAGAGTTGAGCAGAAAGTTCAGGTGCAGCAAACAAAATGTGGCGTCGGTGCTGAAGCGTTTGGAAGAAGACGGCTGGATACGAAGGGAGAATGCGACCTTGCCGCGCACGTCGGAGGCAAACTGGGTGAATCCCAAAGCGAAGACAGAGAGGGCGGCGGAAGGACGGCGGGTGGTTAATGTGAGGCTGTCGCCGGACGGACAGAGGTTATTCCCGGACACTTTTCGGAAACACTCCAAAGTGGTGAAAGCGAAGATGCGCGCGTTGGAAGAGCGGGAACAACATACTCTCAGCCGGTTGTGCCGGAAGTTGCGCCAGGGAGATATTTTGAGATTTGTACAGGAGTTCAGGAGGTGCGACTGGGATGTGGCGACGGATCAAAAGTGGCGAGTGCGATGAAAAGCAAAAGGGAGAAAGCAAAAGCAGGTCCCTCGTCGGCCACAAGGCGGCCTCGCTCGGGATGACAAATTTGAGATTGAAGTGGCGCGTGCGATGAAAGGCGGAGAAGAAGCGGAGAAGCGAGCATGTCCACTGTTCGACCTATTCCGACCACTTCGTGGTCTCTTCCCCAAGCTCGACTAGCCGTCGACTTGGGCGGCCCCAAATGCGAAATCATTTGTGATAGGGTGATTCGCGGCAAATAAACAGCCCAAAAGCAGCAGCGCGAGGAGAAGGCTTTGGAAGACATGCGGAATAAGTGGGTCGACGACATGAAAGGTGTTCTGGAGACGTTGAACCAAGGCGTGATCATCAACGATGGCCGCAAGCGCATCGTTTTCGCAAACCGACTGTTTCTGAAAATGATTGGCATACCGGCCGAAGAACTCTTGGGGGTGATGATGACAGATTTGTACCCACCTGAGGACGCGGCGGTGCTTCAGAAACACATCGAAAGGAGAATATTAGAAGGGCAGAGCCAGTACGAGTTCTACTTGCCGAAAAGAGGTGGCGAAAAATTGCCAGTGCTGATCACTGCGCGGCAAATCGAAGACCCTGACGGCAACGTTTTCGCAGTGGTTACGGCCACGGACATTACGGAGCAAAAGCGCGCGGAGAATGCGCTACGACAAGCCAATGTACAGCTCGAGCAACGCCACCGGGAGATTGAAGAAGACTTGTTGCTAGCAGCGCGCGTGCAGCAGAGTCTGGCGCCGAGCGGGTTGTCCTGGGGCAAGGTCTCTGTGGAGACGTTTTATCAGCCGGTGCGAACGATCGGCGGGGATTTTGGGCTGGTTGCGCCGCGCGGAAAGAACCTTAGCTTAATGGTGTGCGACGTCTCGGGGCATGGGATCGGGTCAGCGCTCGTCGCCAACCGTATTTATTCGGAGACGATGTCGCAAATCGAGCGCGGCGCGGGGCTGGGCGCCATGATGAAGCACCTAAATACCTTTGTGAAAGCAAATCTGGGTAGTTCTGTATTTTTCTTCACCATGGTGGCGGCGCGGCTGAATTACGAGGACCGCAACCTCGAATTTGCCGGCGCGGGACATCCTCCGGCAATGATAATTCAGCCGGGACAGGCGCCGCGTCTGCTGGAATCGCGAAGCGCGGTGCTCGGATTGCTCGATGACGCCGTTGATAACGAGGCGGCGAGCGAAATTCCGGTGCAAGCGGGTGATCGCGTGGTGATTTACACCGATGGATTCACGGAAAGTTTCAACTCAAAAAGCGACATGCTCGGCGTGGAGGGCTTCGCGGAGATTGTGAGAGAAACTTCGAAGCTGCCATTGCCTGAAATGAAGCGCGAGATTCTGGAGCGAGTGGCAGCGTGGCGGCATGGGCCTGCCGCCGACGATATGTCGCTCGTGCTCATCGAGATTCCATAAAATGGGGACGCTCACGAGCCTCGTTGACTAAGCGAAAGCTGCGGTTTGACTGAACTGAGTGGCACGGATATACTTCGCGTCCTTGCAGGGCGGAGTGGTGAGGTAGAATAGCGGAATGGGAGTTCTCGATAACCGGTTTGAGCGCAGTTACGTCCTTTCTACTGTAGATTACGTTTTCAATTGGGCGCGGAAGAGCGCGATATGGCCGCTGACGTTTGGGCTGGCTTGCTGCGCGATCGAAATGATCGCATCGACGACTTCGCGGTTTGATATTGCGCGATTTGGCGCGGAAGTTTTTCGGCCGTCGCCGCGGCAAGCGGACCTAATGATTGTGGCGGGGACGGTGACGCTGAAAATGTCGCCGGTGCTAAAGCGCGTGTGGGACCAGATGCCGGAGCCGAAGTGGTGCATTTCGATGGGCGCGTGTTCCAGCGTGGGCGGACCGTTCAACGTGTACTCGGTGCTGCAGGGCGTTGACCGGATCGTCCCGGTGGATGTTTACGTGATTGGGTGTCCGCCGAGGCCGGAGGCGTTGTTCTATGCGCTGCTGAAGCTGCAGGATAAGATTGATCTGATGTCGCTGGCGAAGCGGCCCACGGAAGTAAGGCTGAAGCCCGAGATGGTTGAGGAATTCAAGAGCGGCGTGATGGTGGCGCAGTCGCCGCAACCCCTTTAGGTACAGAGGCTACTGAATGGCGTTTTTGCGTGTGACGAAGAAGGACGAAGTGCCGCCCGGGACGATTCGCGAATTCCAGATTGACGGCAAGACGTTTGCGGTGTCGAATGTTGACGGCAAGCTTTATGCCATCAATAACTTATGCCTGCATCGCGGAGGACCGCTGGGACAGGGCGAGTTAAAAGGGAATGTGGTTACCTGTCCCTGGCACGGGTGGCAATATGACGTGACCACGGGCAAGCTGGTGACGAATTCGGCAGTGGGCTGCGAGACGTACGCGGTGGAAATTCGGGGGGACGATATCTTCGTAGATGTAGGATAACGCTGTACTTAGCAGCCGCGATTCCGTGTGGTTCGAGCCACGACTTTACTAGTTTTACCTTTCCCGCCAAAATTCCGGTAACAAAGTTGGTCATTTTGCAACCCTTTCCGTGTATAGTGCGCGCGATACTTTTTGACGGATGACGCAACCTCCTTCCAAACCTAAGCGGTGGCTGCTGGCTGTGGATCCTCGCGTATATCACTGGGATACTCTCTTCGTGAAGGGCAAGGAAATGTGGCGACATGCGGGGAACCGTCCCGATGCTCTGCGGCAACTGAAGCAGGTGCAACGCGGCGACCGTGCGCTTTGTTACCACGGCAAAGCGGAGCATGCGGTGTATGCGCTGGCCGAAGTGAGCCGCGATCCGTATCCCGACCCGCACGATCACGACTCGAAGAAAATGGTGATGGATTTGAGGGCTATCGAACGTTTGCCTCGTCAGGTGACGCTGGCTGAACTGCGCGAAAATAAATTGTTGCGCAAAATAAAATTTCTGAAAAACACGCGGCTCACGATTTGCCCGCTTACGGACGAAGAATACTCCGAAATTCTGCGCATGGCGGGGATCGTGGCATCGCCCGGCATTCCCTTACCCTGATGTTCCGCGCTGCAATTCCCAAAATTTCAACGTAAGGTTTTTCTTCGGCAAGGAGTTTGCATGGCTGTTCGCGTTTTCGCGCGGCTTTGCTCTAGAATAGAAATATGCCAGAACTTCCTGAAGTTGAGACGGTGGTGCGCGGGTTGCGCGCGGTTTTGCCGGGCAGGCGCATCTTGAATGTGCGGCTGGGCAAAACAGATTTCATCGACGATCCCGGTGCGCTGGAATTGCAGTTGCCTGGAAGCAAAGTGGTGGGTGTGCGACGGCATGGGAAATTTATCGTGGTGGAGCTGGAAACGGCCAACGGAAGCAAACACGAATCATCACTTCTGATTCATCTGGGCATGACCGGGCGGATCGTGACTTGTCCACCGGAAATTCCTGTGGTGCCGCATACACATGTTTTTCTTGGACTCGATGACGGGCGGGAACTTCGCTACACGGACATTCGACGGTTTGGGCGAATGGGAATGCTCGCGAGTACGGCGCACGAGAGCGTGCTGGGCAAGTTGGGGCTCGATCCGCTGGAAGCGACGGAGGAAGAATTTCGCACAAGAATTCGTTCGCGATGCGCGCACATCAAAGCCTTGCTGCTGGATCAGAGCGTGCTGCGAGGCATGGGCAATATTTATACGGATGAGAGTTTGTGGCGCGCGCGCATACATCCGCGGCGGCTGGGCGCAGATTTGAGCGATGGCGAAGTGTATAGGCTTTACGGCGTGATGCGGCGCGTATTAAACGAAGCGATATGTCTAGGTGGATCGTCAATTTCGGATTATGTGGATGCGGAAGGACAGCCTGGAGAATTTCAGATGCGGCATCGCGCCTACGGGCGCGAAGGAAGGAAATGTTCGCGCTGTGACGAGAAGATTCGACGGATTATTGTAGCGGGGCGAAGTAGCTACTTCTGCCCATTCTGCCAGCGGGCTCCACGCGTTGGCCGACGAAGCCGGATGCCGCGCTGACGGCCTCGGCGCTACATTTAAATCTTTGAAGCGATCTCCGCTGAACATCAATATTGAGCAGACATCTTCAATCCGTCCGCGGGACAAAGAAATAAACTAAGGCGGCTCCGGCTACGGTGAAAATTCCCGCGTAGAGAAAGCCTGCATTTGGACTGACACTCGACCAGAGAACGCCTACGGCTATACTCGACACCAGATCGCCAATTCCATTTACAGTGGCAAGAACGCCGAACCCCGAACCGCGCACTTTTTGAGGAAGTAACTCGGCGGCCATCGATTTTTCGAGGGACGCTTGCATTGCGCCGTGAATGCCGGCTAGTCCAAACAAAACAATAAGGACGGGGATGGTTGGTTTCACAAAAATAAAACCGGAATAGGCAATCGCTCCGGTGAGGTATCCGAGTGCCAGCAGATTGCGTTTGCCGATGCGGTCACCGAGTGCGCCGGCGGGATAAGACGCGGCCGCGTTGACGATGTTATAGAAGGTGTAAAGAGCGACGGCCATGGTGGCGGCGCGTCCGGCGCCGAATCGTGGAGCGAGAATCTGGCTGGCGCGCAGGATCAGAAGCGTGGGCGCGAAATCTCCGATGCCGTGCGCAAAAACTCCGGCGAGAAAACGCCAGTAGGGTTTTGGCATTTGTCCAAAGCTGGAAGCGAAACTGGGAGCACGATGTGATTCCACGCCTTTGGCTGCGGGCACTAACAACGTAAAAGCAACGGCAGCGGCCACGCCGGGAATTACAGTTAATTTCAAAACGCCGCGCACGCCCATCAAACCGATCAAAGCGGTGGCGCAAAGCGGTCCAAGTACGGCACCCAGAGTATCCATGGCGCGTTCGAATCCGAATGCGCGGCCTTGCTGCTCTGGAGCTACGGCGTCGGAAAGAAGTGTATCGCGCGAAGGACCGCGACTGCCGCGACCCATCCATCCGAGCGCTCGCATCACCAAAATTGCCGGCCAGGATTGCGCGAAGGCGTAGGCGAAAGTGGAAAGTCCGGTAGCCAGGTAACCGAGAATGCCCGTGGGTTTGCGCCATTTGGGACGGTCGGCGATCAAGCCGCCGGCTAGTTTTGCAAAACTGGAAAGGCCGTCGGACACGCCTTCGATCACGCCGAGCGCAAAGGCCGGCGCGCCCAAGCTCGCTAGAAACGCGGGAAGAATCGAGGTGGCAGCCTCGTGTCCCCAGTCGGAAAACAGACTGGCCAAGCCGATGCCCAGGACGCCGCGCGTGAGCCAACGCTTTGGCGATGAAGATTGATTGGCGCTGGAACGGTCGCTCATGTCTGAGAAAAAATTTAGTGGGCGGCTCTATTGCGGGGTGTTGTAGATGTCGAACTTTCGATTAGGGGAACGGTCACGCTTACTATCCTTTCGGCCCAATTCGACCGCTTTTCCGCATCGAGCCAGATTATCGGCGCGGACAAATTGTTGAAGGGCGAAGAGCCGAGAAGTTCGATCAACAAATTGTGGATACGCAATTGAAATGCGCGGTCTTCGGAACGGAAGCCGTCTCGCGGGATTTCTCCGTGGACGGTGGGAACGCCGATGAGCAGCGAGTAGCTGTTCATCCACCAGGCCAGCCAGGTTTCCAGTTGCGGCTGGCGGCCGAATTTGTTGACGAGGTAGCAATAGTTGTCGAGCACGGAGCGATCGGTAATCACAATGGGCGCGCGAAGCGACGCTTCCAGTTCCGCTGCGATTTGTTGATGCAGAATCCAAAGCTGGCCGGCGAGAGTAGTCTCCGCATTCACGGGGAAGGGAGATTGGCGCGCGACTTCGGTGACAAGCTCGACGTTATGGTGCGCTTTCTTCAGCAGCGAGCACACTTCGTACACGAGAGTCGTCTTGCCCACTCCGTGCGTGCCAATTAGTGCGGCTTTCAAATCGCGCCTCCATTGGGCCATTTTGTTCTAGCATACTTACAAAGTTATGAAAACCGGGCTTGCGACGCTCTCCGGAGAAGGCGCGTCTGCAGATTGTATTGGATTGGTTCAGCCCTTAAAATTCATTTTTGTCGGCCGTGGTGAGAGAGAATTTATGCGAGCTGTGCTGCAAAGGGTGACTCATGCGCGCGTGCTGGTGGGCGGAACTGTGTGTGGTGAGATCGGACCTGGGTTGGTCGTGCTCGTAGCTGTGGGGCGCGGCGATGCGGCGGCGACGGCTGTGTCGATGGCCGAGAAAATAGTGAATCTAAGAATTTTCAGCGACGAGCAGGGAAAGCTGAATCGGTCGGTGCTTGATACTGGAGGCGCGATTCTAGCCGTGTCGCAGTTCACGCTGTACGGCGATGCGCGCGGGCAACGCAGACCAAGTTTCATTCAAGCTGCGGCTCCGGAGGCGGGCAAGGCGTTCTATGATGAATTTGTTGCGGCATTGCGCGGGCATGTCGTTCGTGTCGAGACTGGAGTGTTTCAGGCGCATATGTCAGTGGAACTGACGAATGACGGGCCTGTGACGATTCTTCTGGATTCCGACAAAACTTTCTGAGTTCAAGTTTTCTCTCACGAGATGGGTTCGCTCGTTTCATCTGCTCCACTTGCGCAGATGATTGCCATGACTTACGCTTTTCAACGGAGACAGGTATGAGTGAGGTCAACCGAATCCTGGACCAAATGGACAGAGCTTATTCGGGCGAAGCGTGGCATGGTCCCGATCTAAAGCAACTGCTTGACGGCGTTTCGTCGGAAGATGCTTCGAAACATCCCATTGCCGGCGCGCATTCCATATGGGAACTGGTGAACCACATCGCGGCGTGGAACATAATCGTGCACCAAAAATCGAAGGGTGCGCCTCCTGAGGTAACCACGGAAATCGATTGGCCGCCGGTTTGGGAGGCGAACGACGTTGCCTGGAAGCGTGCGCTGGAAAATCTTGCGGAGAGCAGAACGCGTCTGCGAAATTACGTGAAGATTCTGCGCGACGATCAGTTGGACGAACCGATCGTGCGTGAAAATTATTCTCGATACGTGCTATTGCATGGTTTGGTTCAGCACGATCTGTATCATGCCGGGCAAATTGCTGTTTTGAAGAAGGCGCTTACGTGACTGGTTCGGGCGAAACTTCAGGCCGTATGGCGAGCGACGCTTCGGCGCGATTCGCAGGTGAGATTCGCGAAGCTCAGCCGCAAGATTACGCGCGTATCGCCGAACTTTCCGGGCAGCTCGGCTACCCATCTTCAGCAGAAGAAATTGCCGCGCGCCTTGAGGGTATGAAGCGTTCCGACGATCATGCCGTATTTGTCGCCGATCTCGACGGTGAAGTTACAGGATGGATTGGAGTTCACGTGTGCCGGATGGTGGAAGTAGAGGCGCGCGCCGAAGTTAGCGGACTGGCTGTCGACGAACGCTTTCGTTCGCAACGAATCGGTTGGCGTCTTCTTGACCGAGCGGAGCGCTGGGCTCGTGAAAAAGGCTGCGGCGGGATTGGGCTGCGATCCAACGTAATCCGCGATCGCGCGCATGCGTTCTACGAACGGCACGGGTATAAGCACGAGAAGACGCAGAAGGCATTTCGCAAGGACCTGTGGCCACCCGAAGTGCGGAAATGAGCCATGTCATTCAATCATGATGGTGTTGCCGAGGTTGTAATCGTGGTGGTGGCGGCGTGTTGGATTGTATTCGGCGGCATATTCGTGCTCGGAAGAAGCCGCGCTGCCACCGCGGAAACGAAGCGAGCAGGCAGATTCAGCCCAGGACTTTTGCTTCAGTGTCTTGGCTATGCGGTCTGTTTTGCACTTTATCGAACTTACTTCTCTCCGCTTTTCCCAATGCCCAAACAGACTGAAGCGATCCTTGAGGTAGTAACCATTCTTATCGCAATAGGTTCAATTTGGTTTTGCCTTGCAGCAGTTCAAACCTTGGGAAAGCAGTGGGCTTTGGTTGCACGTGTTGTGGATGGACACGAGTTGATGACGCAGGGTCCCTACGGGATCGTGCGTCATCCGATCTATTTGGGAATGTTCGGAGTGCTTCTTGCGACAGGTTTGGCCGTTAGTCGATGGCAGGCGCTTGTGGCTGGTGTGATTGTATTCCTCATTGGCACCGAACTGCGCATCCGCAGCGAAGAAAAACTTTTGCGCCCGGCGTTTGGAGAGAAATTTGACGAGTATGCGCGGCGTGTACCAGCTTTCTTTCCGCGAGTGTTTTAGATCGCGAACGGATCTGTCCTGGTTTCGGAAAGGATTGAAAGCTCTCTGACCCCGTCGCCAAAGCGCGAGCCCGATAGCGAGCGAGAGAAATCCGGGCGGTCTCGTCCGCCCGGATCGGTTGTGCGCATACAAACTAAATTTGGCCGATGCCTCCGCCTACGCTGAGTTCGATGCCGGTTACGAAGGACGAATCCTGGGAGGCGAGAAAGGCCACAACGCCGGCAACTTCTTCGGGTCTTCCGAGGCGCTTCAAGGGCACCATCGACATAAACCCTTGCTTGGTTTGATCCACCTGTTCCTTGGGCGAGCCATGGCGATCAAAGATGGGCGTTTCAATCGGGCCAGGCGCGACGGCGTTCACGCGAATATTCCGGCCGGCAAGATCCGCAGCTAACCCTCGAACAAACGAACGCATGGCGGCTTTTGTAGCTCCATACGCGACACCGGCCGGGAAACCGATGTGGCTGGCCACGCTGGTGTTCAGAATGACGGAGGCGCCATCGTTCAGATGCGGAAGCGCTTTTTGAATGGTAAAGAAGGCGCCTTTGGCATTGATGTCAAAGAGCTCATCGTACTGGGCTTCGGTGAACTCGGCAAAGGGAGCGAAGGTGGCGACGCCTGCGTTGACGAAGAGCACGTCAATTTTTCCGAATTTCGCGGCGACTGCGGAGAAAAATTTATCAATTTCGGGTAGCTTGGAGACATCGGCTTGAACGACGAGGGCGTCTTTGCCGAGAAGTTTCGCTGCTTCATCCAGGGTTTTTTGGCTGCGTCCGGAAATGGCGACGCGGGCGCCTTCCTTCTGGAGACGCTGCGCTGAGGCTAGTCCGATACCACTGTTTCCACCAGTAACAACGGCGACTTTTCCATTAAGACGACTCACGAGTTCCTCCTGTGGATTGCTATAGACGGCCCGGGCATTTGCGCGGGTTATTTTGCTGCTGTGACAATTAGATGACTATCTAAATGCCGGGATGCGGAAATCTTCGTTATAATCGTTGAATACATCGCGTCGGAAGCGGGCTGAAATGCCGGGAACTAAACCGTGAAACCACAACAAATTAAAAAAATATCCAAGGCGTTGGCGGATGAGACGCGACTGCGGATTTTTGAAACGATATCGTCGCAGCCAAAAATGACCTGCGGGGACATCGTGTCTCTGCGCGGGGTGACTCCGGCAACCGTTTCGCATCACCTGAAAATTCTGCAGGATGCGGGATTGATTGAATGCCGAAAAAACGGGCAGTTCGTACACAGCCAGCCGGTGCCAGAGACGATCGCGAAGTATGCGGCGGCGCTTTCAAAAATGGCGGCGCCTAAAATTGGCCGACGCAAGAAGTGAGAAAATTTCAACCTGTGGACGAGACGGAAGATTGTTCGATTCTAAAAACCGCCGCCACCTCCGCCGCCGAAACCGCCGCCGGCTCCGCCTCCTCCACCGAAGCCCGAACCTCCGGAGCTGCGCGGAGAAGAGGCCATCGTCGTTCCAGCCTGAGTGGACATCATATTCAGATCGTTGACGAGCAGGTAGGGCATGAAGCCGCTGCCGTACGAGCCCTGATACCAAGTAGGCGGCTGCAGGGCGATGCCAGAGAAGGCCTGCACCCATTTTTTCTCGACGTGCAGGGCCATGGCGTAGGGCAAAAATTTCTCAAAAAGTTCGGGAGTTGTTTGCAATCGATCGATTTGATCTTTTTGCGTGCGTCCGAGGAAATCTTCGAAGCCGAGGACTTTTTCAAGAGCGCGCTGGCCGGTGACCGTCCGTGCGGACATGAAGTAGCCAAAGATGCAAATGATCAAGCCGGATGCAATACCCGCGATGATCCAGGTGAGAGAGGCGATGCCGGTAGCGCGGGCCAAGATACCGTTCCCTGCCACCATTAAAAATCCGATAGCTATTCCAGCGCCGAAGTACCCTTGGCGAACCGTGTCCGGCCGATGCAGATAATAGTTATCGGTCATCAGGGCCGCGAAAATGCTGTCGCGGATGGCCGGTAGTTGTGTGTAGAAATGATTTTGCAAATCTGAAAGCTTCACGTCCGGGCTCGCTCCACTGTCGAAGAGCGCAGCAAGCATTTGAGCTTCATGAGGACGTGCATTGGCCCACTCCGCCGGGGGTTTTTTCAAATGGAAAATATATTCCTTGCCATGGCTCAGGCCGAGCAGATGGCTTTCGTCTCTCTGCTCGATGGTCAGGTAGCCTTTTACGGCTAGATCGACGAGAGTTGCAGTGATATCGCGCATGGCTGCTTCGTTATCCACGAGAGTGCCGCACTCGCCGGGTGTGAGTTTGTCGGGCGGCTCGTATTGCACGGCGATTGCCTGGCGCTCGGGACCGCGACCGCGCGTCCACCAGAGCCAGAGCATTAGGAAGAAAATCCCGATGGGAATCAGAAGCGGCGTGTTGCTGCGCAGAAATTGGATAAACCTGGTAGCGCCGCTTGGTGGATGAACGAATCCCTTATCGAAGCCGACGACGGCGGTGAGGCCTTGGTGAAATGACAGCGGACGCGTGGCGTGAATGTCGACGAAGTTATCGTGGACCTCCACAACGGCGTCTTGCGCCCGGGAATTGAGAGCACCGGTGTAAGCGATGGCGTGAAGACCGCTGACGCCCGCGGGGAATGCGATGTGAGCGCCGGCAGATTCGATGGGAACTTCCCAGTCGTTTCCGGTCACGTTCCAGTAAAGCTCGTCATGATCTTCGAAAAAGCGGATGGCATCGATCACGCGGTAGTGAAGAATGACCGTGTGGGTTGAATCGTCCGCATCGGGAATATAAATCTTGAATTTGGTGTAGCGTCCTTCACGGCTCTGCTCGTATTTCAATGAATGGCCGTCACTGTCGGCCACCGTAATGTGGTCGATCAACAATGAATAATTCAGGCCTTCGTCATTGGTGTACTCGGTCGGAACCATGCGGTAGAGGCCGTGCCAACTCTCGCCGCTGAAATGCGCCTGAATGGTTTCGGTGACGTCGATAGTTCCGTCTTCGCTTACGATTACTTCGTCATCGAAATGCTGAATGACAAGCTGGCGCAGGGCAGAGAAGGCGGGTTGCGCAACGAGAAATACAGCGAGGCAAATTGCGAGTAGCCCTATCGATTTGCGCGCGTATTTCATTTTGGCGGGTGTGGCGACGCGCGCTAGGTCGTTGCCCTTCCGAAGCTGACTTTCGGCACTTCTCGCTCGGCTGGCGCGCTAATTTCGAAAAATTCGCGCGGCTTGAAATTGAACATGCCCGCGATGATATTGGAAGGAAACTGCGCGATTTTCGTGTTGAAGTCGCGTACCACCGCGTTGTAATAACGGCGCGCGTTCTGGACGCTGTCTTCAATCTGATTCAGCGTGTTTTGAAGCTGGGTGAACGATTCCACGGCGCGCAATTGAGGATAGGCTTCGGCTAACGCGAACACCTGGCGCAGCGCGGACGTCAATGCGCCTTCAGCCTCCGCTTTCGCCGCGGGGCCTTGCGTGCTCATGGCGCGATTGCGCGCATCCACCACGCCTTGCAGCGTGCCTTGCTCGTGCGCGGCATAGCCTTTCACCGTTTCCACCAGGTTGGGGATTAAATCGTAGCGGCGTTTGAGTTGAACGTCGATATCGGACCACGCGTTATCGCACTGAACTTTGAGGCTGACCAGGCCGTTGTATATGCTGATGACGAAAATCACGGCCAGGACGACGACCGCCAAGAGTATCCAGATCACGTGCCCTCCCAAGATCGCTAAATAAGCGTTCCCTGCCAGAAGCATACGGTGGACAGCACTGTGTGTAAAGAGTAGTGCGTTAACGCGGGTGCAGTTTTTTAAATCGTCCAGTTTTTCGTTTAGTACTTAGAGTTTGACGAGCGTCATGAGGAGTGGGAAGAAAAAGAAAAGAGCCGGCAGGATGGCCTTCGAGTGCACTCAGGGCAAGCCGGCGCTACGAAAAGCCTGCAATTGCGACTGAAGTTATGGGATTTATTTCGGCGGAATGAGCCCGGGGTCAATGCGCTTGGCTTCCTGAAATTCTTTGTCGGCCGCTCTCTGGTCGTTAAGGCGCAGCAGAGCCGTTCCCAGGTTGTAGTGCGCATGGGCCAGATTCGGGTTTAAGCGGATGGCTTCGCGGTAGCTGTCTGCTGCGGGGCCATATCGCCCTTTGTTGAAGAAAACGTTCCCGAGATTGAAGCGAGCGTCGGCGTTATCAGGCTGCACCTCTTTTAATTTTACGAAAGACACTTCTGCAGCGGTCAATTCCCCAGCTTGCATTTGAGCGATTCCGAGGCCTTGCAGCGCGATAGTGAACTCAGGCTGAAGCTCCAGGGCCTTGCGAAACAACGGCTCTGCTTTCGCCGGTTCCTTCAAAGCCAGATAGGCGTTGCCCAAATTATATAAGCCATGCACATCGTCCGGCTTGAGCGACAAGCCTTTTTGATAAGTTTCGACGGCGGCAGAAAGGTTGCCCGCGTCCTGATAGGCGCGCGCGAGATTGAAAGCGGTTTCGGCCCGGTCCGGCTGCAAGGCAAAACTCTTTTCCAGCGCTGCGATTGCTTCCTGTAGCTTTCCATGCGTGTATAGCAAATGGCCGAGCTGAAAGAAGGCGTGCGCGTCGTCGGGACGAGCCGCTACGATTTCGCGATGCTCGGCGATGGCTTCGTCCGTGCGCCCTGCGCCCTGCAGCGAGGCTGCGAAGTTCATGCGGATGTCGCTTGCTTTGGGCTCGATTTTCAGCGCTTGCTGGTAAATTTGGAGCGCTTCGTCATATTTCTTTTCCGTATCGAGCGCGCTGGCGAGATTGTTCATCGCGTCCACGTAGCGCGGTTGTAGCTCAAGCGCGGTCCGGTAGGCGGCGATGGCTTCGTCGGTTTTGCCCGCGGCAACGAGCGCGGCGCCCATTCCGTTGTAAGCCTGGGGAAAATTGGCGTGAAATGAAATGGCTAGTTGATATGCGGCAACAGACTCCGCGTATTTTCCTTCGTGATAGAGCGCAAGACCGCGATTACTTTCCGTGGTGGCATCTTTGGGTTTTAGCGCCAGCGCTTTATCGAGATCGGCGAGCGCTTCCACGTCATTTCCTTTCGCGTCGAGCGCCAGGCCGAGATCGCTCAGAGCTTCTGCAAAATCCGGCCGCAGGACTAGCGCCTGTCGATATTGTTCGATGGCCTCGTCGATCTTCCCTTGTTTGAACAACTGAAGGCCGCGATTGTTCAGCGTGACGGCTTGAGCCCAGTTGCTACCCGGCGCTTGAGCGTGCGTTAACATACTCAAAGCAAAAATAAAGAGGAGCGAAAGCAAAATAACGTTCCAATTTGGGAATTTTCTCATTGTGGCCCTAGCAATTTCCGAGAATAGCACAATTTCAAATGCTGTTAGACGTATCAGCATAGTATCGCTAGCGTCACGTACTCTTTTGAGTTACGCTGCAAAGCGCAAAGGGACTCCCCTCTCTAGTCCCCGTGCCTTTCGCGAATGCTCTTCAAAACATTTAGCGCCGCCGTGTTTGGCATTGACGCCTATCTCGTGGAAGTCGAGGTGGACATCGGTCCGAGCTACCAGGGAAATTTCAACGTAGTAGGCCTGCCCGATATTGCGGTGAAAGAAAGCCGCGAACGAATTAAATCCGCTTTGAGAAATTGTGGATTTGATTTTCCGTCGAACCAAGCGGTCACCGTGAACCTGGCGCCGGCGGACATTCGCAAAGAAGGTTCGGCGTTTGATCTGCCCATGGCGCTTGGCTTGGTGGGGTGCCAAGGTACTTTTTTTGGAAAGATGCTCGACACGCACGTTTTTCTCGGGGAACTTTCGCTTGATGGCAGCGTGCGCTCGGTGCGCGGCGCTCTTTCCGCGGCTTTGGCAGCGCGAGATCGCGGCATCAAGAATGTGGTGGTGCCGGAAGCGAATGCGCGGGAAGCGGCCGTGGTCGAGAATATTAAAGTATTCGCGGTGAAATCTCTGCCGCAGGCTGTGGATATGGTGAATGCGCCGGAATCTTTTCAGCCTATCGCTGTGGATACGTCGCAAATGCTAGCGGAAGCCAGCCAATATTCCGTGGACTTGAAGGATGTGCGTGGGCAACTATCAGCGAAGCGCGCGCTGGAAGTTTCCTGTGCGGGTAGCCACAACATTCTGTTGATCGGTCCTCCGGGCGCCGGCAAAACCATGTTGGCCAAGCGCATTCCAACCATCATGCCGCCGATGTCTTTGGAAGAAGCGATCGAGACCACGCGCATTCACAGCGTTGCAGGGGTGCTGGACGCTTCGCGCGGTCTAGTTGGCACGCGGCCTTTTCGGTCGCCGCACCATACGATTAGCGACGCAGGCCTTATCGGGGGCGGAGCGGTTCCGCGGCCCGGAGAAGTATCACTCGGCCATAACGGGATTGTTTTTCTCGATGAATTGCCGGAATTTCAGCGCAACGTTTTGGAAGTGATGCGCCAGCCGCTGGAAGAAGGCAGCGTGACGATTGCGCGGGCGGCGCTGTCGGTCACTTTCCCGTCGCGTTTTATGCTCGCGGCGGCCATGAATCCGTGCCCGTGCGGATTTTTCGGAGACACCACGCGCGAGTGCCACTGCTCTCCCACTCAAATCCAGCGCTACGTCTCGAAAATTTCCGGTCCGCTGCTTGACCGCATCGATATCCAGATTGAGGTTCCAGCGGTGAAATACAAGGAGCTGCGCGGCAATGGAGAAATTGAAAGCTCGGCCTGCGTTAGCGGACGCGTTCTTCGCGCTCGTGAAATACAGCTTGAACGCTATCGCCGTGAGAAAAAGCTGTACGCCAACGCGCAAATTCCGCCAAGACTCATCCGCAAACACTGTGCAATTTCCAGCGAAGGCGAAAAACTGCTGGAAACCGCTATCCATCGCCTGGGCCTTTCTGCGCGCACCCACGATCGGATCTTGAAGGTTTCGCGCACGATCGCCGATCTCGAGGGCGCGCCCAGCATCCAGCCCAAGCACCTGAGCGAAGCCATCCAGTACCGCACGCTAGACCGCACCTACTGGGCCTGACGACAGCGGAATTATTCCGCGACAGAAAATCGTCCTCAGCGGAGTATTGTTAACGCAGGAGAAGCGCTTTGTTCGAATGGGAAGGCTCACTGAAGAGCGTGCTGGTAGGCGCACTCACTGGCACCGCCATAGGGTTCCTGGGATTTGTTCTGTCGCAGAATCATCAGCCGGACGCAATGGGGCCGGTCCTATTTTTGCTCGTCCCGTTTGCCTCGGGATTCGCAATCGGCGTTTTTTCGCAAGATACGCGAAGTTTAATCGCCGCGGCGATCTTGGCGGCAATCCTCTCTCTTGTCATGTTGATTGCGTTGGGTTGGGAAGGCACGCTTTGCGTTCTAATGGCAATTCCTCTGCTTTTTGTCGGACTTGGAGTTGGTGCCGGGCTTGTTATTCAACAAGCTAATCGCCAAGTTCAGGGGTGGGGACAATAACCTCACACTTACGTCGCTAGTTTTGCTATCGATGCCGCTTCTGATTCTTGCCGGCCACCGCGTCGAGAAATCCACACTTATCCACCCGCGTCTGCAGA
>Ga0182015_10001868_pt1 | contig 26797 bp, 40 predicted proteins | sample 712P3MmetaG_FD_120478 | JGI IMG/M metagenome (GOLD analysis project Ga0182015, IMG submission 120478) | Permafrost microbial communities from Stordalen Mire, Sweden - 712P3M metaG | ecosystem: Environmental > Terrestrial > Soil > Wetlands > Permafrost | place: Sweden: Stordalen | collected...
AAAGCGTAAATGCCGGTCAAGCGCGCTAGCTTACCGGCAAACGATACGAGCGGACGCTTGCTGCGTTTTGCTCGCATAATGAAACACGATACCGTTTATTCCCCTATCGCGCTACGCGATAAACGCCACAGCCAGGCGGCTCCTAACAAAGTCTCACCCAATGCTAAGACGAAGGCGACGCGCGCTCCGCCCGATGAATTTGCATATCCCAGGCGCTGCAGCACCGCCGTCGTCAGCGCCGGCGCGATGATCTGAGGGACGACGATCGCGAGGTTCCAGACGCCCATCGCCGCGGCCATGGCGCCCTGCGGAAGCACCCGACAGGCAATAGCCCAGTCAGCGACGAGGAAGATGCCCCACCCCAGCCCGGCGAGGAGCGTCGCGGCGACGACCCCAGGCAGAGTATGCGCGGCGATGAAACACCCCAGCGCCACGATGAAGGCTGCCGCGCCCGCCGTTGCGACCAGACGCTTATCCAAACGATCGCTAGGGCGCGCTGCCACCGCAGCGCCGAGCGCACCGATCAGCGTGAAGCTGACGATGAGGATCCCGGTCTGCCGCCTGGCAGCCTCAAGGCTCGACGCTCCGAACACCGAGGTCACATAGAACAACAGATAGCCCAGCAGCGTGTAGAAGCCGACGTACATCAGCGCCCGCGAGATGAACAGATCGACGAAGGGCCGCGTGATGCGGATGCGCGCGGGCTCTGCGACCGCGCGCAAGGTGAGAACGCGCACGTGAAGGGTCGTCGCCGCGCAGGTCGCCAGGAGCAACGCACCGAGTGTCGCCGCAAGCAGTCGCGCCGGCGCGATGAAACTTGCGGCCAACGCTCCCACGGCATTGCCCGCACTCTGCAGCGCCGCCATCCACGACGAGGCCCTGCCGACTCGTGCGCGCTCGACGAAATCGGGGATGATCGCCTGATACGGTCCGCTGGCGACGTTGAGCGCCAACTGCAGCGCGAAGAAGGCACCCGCGAGCTGCAGCAGCGTGCGCGCATCGTAGAATGCGGCGATCGCCGCAGCCCCGGCCAGGGCGCCGAAAACGTAAAACTCCATGCGGCGGCTATTACGCTTGCGCCGCGAATCCGACCATATCCCGACGGCGACTTGCGTCGCGGCGGCAACCAGCGCCCCGCCCGTTGCCAGCCGCCCGTACCAGATGAGCGCAGCGGCTCCGGCTAACTCGATGCTCCGCGACTGCAAAGAGATTCCCAGTAACGCTCCCCAAATGGCTTGGATGCCAAGCCAATAAAGCGCGAGGCGAAACGGATTAGCGGTGGTCGCAGGCATAGCGGTAATCCGCCGCGGTGTCGACGTCGAAGGCCAGTTCGGGCGCACATCCGCGGACGGCGGCCGCCGGCATGCCGAAGACCCGCGCAGCCTTCGCCTCCAAATGACCCACGCTGAGCCGGCCGGTGACGAAACGCAGCAGCGTCGTCGGGCCGACCAATCCGGCCATCTGCCACGGACGCTTGCGGGCTTCGAAGAAACCGGTCGCGACGCGTTCGACGCGTGCGGCACTTCCCGCCGGCAAGACAAACACGCCGCCGTTGACGACGCGCTCGCCTGCGAGCCGAATCCCGAACGGCGGCGCACCGGGAAAGCGCGCGGCGTAGCTTTCGGCTTCGACCAGCGCCATCGCGATCGATTGCTGCGGCGCTCGCGCCAAGAAATCGCGCAGCGCGTCGGGGTTTACGTACGGAAGATCGCTGGTTGCATACAAAAGCGGTTGCGCGTCCTCGGTCCAGGCGCGCAGCGCACGGATCATATTCTCACTGCCCGAAGGGCTGGCCTCAATGACTCGCTCGACGAGCGACGCGTAATTGCGCCCCACGTCCTCGTCCGCGACGAGCGCGATGCGGCGAGCGCCGCAGGCGCGCAACGCGTGGAGCACGCGCTCGAGCATCGATATGCCGCGCACGGGCGCGAGCGCTTTGATTTCGGTGCCCGCGGCCGCCGCAAAGGCACCCTCGATTCGTCCGCCTGCGGTGACGACTGCGTTCACCGCGTATCCTTACTTCTTGGCGAGCGTCTTCTTCTTGCCGGCGACCGTGCGCTTGGGGCCTTTACGCGTTCGCGCGTTGGTTTTCGTGCGCTGGCCGCGTACGGGCAGGCCGCGGCGATGTCGGAGGCCGCGGTAGCATCCGATGTCCATCAACCGCTTGATATTGCCTTGAACCTCGCGGCGCAAATCGCCTTCCACACGCAGTTGCAGCGCGTCGATCGCGTCGCGCAGCTTCTTCTCGTCCTCTTCGTTCAGCGCTTTCACCCGCACGTTTGGATCGACGTGCGCGTACTCCAGGAGTTTGCGCGCCGTCGCTGCACCAATGCCGTAGATGTAGGTGAGGGCAATTTCAACGCGCTTCTCGCGCGGCAGGTCGATACCAGCAATACGAGCCATACTTAGAATTCCTTTTTAATCCTGAGCTTGTCGAAGGACCTTCTATCCCTGAACCTGCTTGTGCTTGGGGTTCACGTCGCAGATCACCCGCACTCTGCCGTGCCGGCGAATGATCTTACACTTTTCACAAATTTTCTTGACCGATGGTCTGACTTTCATGTTGTCTCTCTATTTGTATCGATATGTTATTCTGCCGTGCGTCAAATCGTAGGGCGACAGCTCCACGAGTACGCGGTCCCCGGGGAGAATGCGGATGAAGTTCATCCGAATTTTTCCGGAAACGTGCGCGAGAACGCGATGGCCGTTGGCGAGCTCCACCCGGAACATCGCATTCGGCAAGGGCTCCACGATGGTGCCCTCCACTTCGATCGCCTCTTCCTTTGGCGACGCCGTCTTGGCGGCCTTATCCGCCTGCGACTTTTTCCTGGCGCGCTGCGGACGTCCACCTCGCCTGCGAGCCACTACGCAGTCGCCTCCGTCTGGGCCCGATAGGGTTCGATCTTTGGATCCTCCGCATAATCGCGCAGGGTAAGGATCTTTGGGCCGTCCTCGGTCACCGCAATCGTGTGCTCAAAGTGCGCAGCGAGTTTACCATCTGCCGTGACGACTGTCCAGCCGTCCTCGAGGATGCGGACCTTCGGACCGCCTTGGGTGATCATCGGCTCGATGGCGAGGACCAGCCCGGGCCGCAGTTCCATGCCGGTCCCGGTTTCCCCGTAGTTGGGGACCTGCGGTTCCTCGTGCATGGTGCGCCCGACCCCGTGACCCACGAGCTCGCGGACCACCCCGAAGCCGTTTCCCTCGGCATGCGCCTGCACCGCGGCGCCGATGTCGCCCACCCGCTTGCCGCGGTACATTTCGGCGATGCCGACGGTCAAGCACTCTTGCGTCACCTCGAGCAGACGTCGCGCTTCCGCCGAGACGTTGCCGATAGCCACGGTGACGGCGCTGTCGCTGACGTAGCCGTCGAGCGTCGTCCCGATATCGATCGAAAGCAGGTCGCCGTCGCGCAGCGTCCGAGGTCCCGGAATGCCGTGCACGACCTCCTCGTTTACCGAGGCGCAGATCGAAGCGGGAAAACCGTTGTAGCCTTTAAAGGTCGGAATGCCGCCGGCAGCGCGAATGCCTCGCTCCGCAAGGCGGTCGAGCTCCGCGATCGTCATCCCCGCCCGCGCCGTTTGCATGAGCTCGGTCAGGACGCGCGAGGTGATCTTCCCGCTGCGGCGCATCGCTTCGATCTCTCGCGCCGACTTCAGCGTTACCACGTCGCCCCCGGCTGCGTCGCTCCGATGGCCGAGGCGATGCGTTCGGCAACCGCTTCGACCCTCGCGAGCGCGTCCACCTCGATGAGCTTGCCGGTCTTGCGATAGTAATCGATCAGCGGCCGGGTTTGCTCGTCGAACACGTCGAGCCGCTTCGCAACCGTTTCGGCACGGTCGTCCTCGCGCTGGATGAGTTCGCTACCGTCCTCGTCGTCGATTGCCGGCGTTCTGGGGGGATTGGTCAGTGCGTTGTAGGTTCTGCCGTTACGCGGATTCGTCCACCGCGCGGCGAGGCGCCCGATCAACGTCGGGCGATCGGCACTAAACAGAATCGCTCCGTCGAGAGGCCAGCCGTTGCGCACCAGGAGCGCGTCGAGCGCGCGCGCCTGCGCGTCGGTCCGCGGAAAGCCGTCCATAACGAAACCCGTACGGTAGTGGCGCAGTTCCTTCTCGATCATCGCGATGACGAGATCGTCGGGTACGAGCTCGCCTCGGCTCATATAGCCTTCGGCTTGGCGTCCCAGTGGCGTCCCTTCCACACAGTTTCGCCGAAGAATGTCACCGGTCGAAATCTGCCCCAGGCCAAAGCGCTCGTGGAGTATGCGCGCCTGCGTACCTTTGCCCGCTCCCGGCGGTCCGAGAAAGACGACCCGCACCTACCCTCCTGACCCGGACACTAGCGCTTGATGAACCCGCGATAGTCTCGCATCGCCAAGCGGGCCTCGATCTGGGTGATCGTATCGAGCGCGACGCCCACGACGATCAGCAGCGAGGTCGAACCGAGGTAGAAGGTCGTCACCGAAAGACCGCGCTGGAGTGCACCCGGCATAACGGCGAGTATTCCGAGATAGATCGCGGCCGCGGTCGTGATGCGCATGAGGATCTTGTTGAGGTAATCTACCGTCGGTTGACCGGGACGGATGCCCGGGACGAAGGCTCCAGTCTTCTTGAGATTGTCGGCGACGTCGCGCGTGTTGAGCACGATCGAGCTGTAGAAGAACGTGAAGACGACGACCAGGACGAAATAGACGATGTTGTAGAGCAGGCCGTTGGGAGTAAACCACACGTTGAGCCAGGCCGAGAAGGCCTGCAGACCGTGCTGCAAGGCACCCCAGAGCCCGCTCGCCGTGATCACCTGTCCGCGGCCGAACCACGAAAGCGCCTGCTGCGGCAAGAGCAGAATCGAGATCGCGAAGATGATTGAGATGACGCCCGCGTTGTTAAGGCGCAGCGGAATATACGTGGACCGGCCCGCGAACATCTTTCGTCCGACGACGCGGCGCGCTTGTTGGACCGGTACGCGGCGCTGCCCCTGATAGAGGAAGATGATCGAGACGATGATGATGAGGGCGATGGCAATATAGAGGAAGAGGTTCAAGATCGATTCGGCACCTTGGCTCGCCGAGGCGTACGTCTGCCGAACGTATTGCGGATAGCGCAGCACGATGCCGATGAAGATGATCAGCGAAACGCCGTTGCCGATCCCTTTGTCGCTAATCTGCTCGCCCAGCCACATGAGGAAGAGCGTTCCGCCGACCATTGCAATGATGGCGTAGAGCAGATACCAGATGCTCGTGTCGTAGAACACGCTGGAACGCTCCATCGAAATCGCCATGAACGTGCCCTGAATCGTCGCGAGCACGATGGTGAGCCAGCGCGTGTATTGGCTGATCTTCTTGCGGCCTTCCTCGCCGCCTTTCTTAGCGAGCTCTTCGAGCTGCGGCAGCACGACGGTCATGAGCTGCATGATGATCGACGCGTTAATGTAGGGCGTGATCCCCATCGCGATGACCGAAAGCTTTTGCAGGGCTCCGCCCGAGAGAAAGCCGAGCAGGTTGTAGAACGCGCCGCTCTGCAAGACGCGCTGCCAGGCCTCTTGATTCACGTTGGGGAGCTGCACGTGGATCATGAATACGAACCACGCGAAGGCAAAAAATACGAAAAGGATCCGCTGCCGGATCTCCGGCACGAGCACCGCGGCCCGCAGGTTATCGAACAAGGCTTCTATCCTTCGACAAGCTCAGGATGCCTCGGCGAGTTCGGCGCCGACGGCCTCGAGCGCCTCGCGCGCGCTCTTCGAAAAGAGCACGTCACGGAAGCGCAGCCCGGCCGGGAGCTTCGTCGTCGCGCTACTCGAGCCGAGAATCTTCACGCCATCGCGAGTCTTCTTGAGGATGCCTCGCTCGACCAGCGACTCCGGGCTGATCTCCACCGCGGCATCCCACTCCGCGAGCCGCCCAAGGTTCACTACGGCGAGCCGCGAGCGGAAGTGGCCGATGTCGCGCGCTTTTTGCGAGTAGCCGCGCCGGTGCGGCAGGCGGCGCGCCCAGGCGGTTTGTCCGCCTTCAAATGCGGGGCCCTTGCCGCCGCCGGAGCGGACGGTCTGACCCTTCCCACCTTCGCCGCCGGTCTTGACCATGCCGGAACCGTGCCCGCGGCCGATGCGCTGGCGTTTCGGCCGGCTTCCGGGAGCCGGTTTGAGGGAACCGAGTTTGAGAATCGCTTTTTCTGCCATCGTCGTTATGCCGCGAAGATTTCTCTAACGGTTTTGCCGCGACTCGCGGCAACCTGTTCGACCGTTCGCAGCGATTTGAGCGCCGAGATCGTCGCCATCACCACATTGATCGGATTGGTCGTGCCCAAGCACTTGGTGAGGATGTCGTGGATCCCCGCCAGCTCGAGCACGGCGCGCATCGAACCGCCCGCGATCACGCCCGTACCCGGGGCGGCGGGCTTGAGGAGAATCGTTGCCGCGCCGACTTCGTGGCGCACCTCGTGAGGGATCGTGCGCTCGACCATCGCGACGGTGATCATGCTCTTGCGCGCCTGTTCGACAGCCTTGCGAATGGCTTCCGGTACTTCGGCAGCCTTGCCGATCGCGAAGCCGACCTTGCCCTTTCGATCGCCGACCACCACCAGCGCACTGAAACTAAAGCGTTTGCCGCCCTTGACGACCTTCGCCACGCGGTTCACGCGTACGACGGTTTCGTCGAGCCCGCTGTTGTCACGATCTCGATTTCGGTACTGCATTAGAACTTCAACCCCGCTTCGCGTGCCGCATCCGCCAAGGCGCGAACGCGGCCGTGGTATTTGTATCCGCCGCGATCGAAGACGACGTCGGAAATCCCCGCCGCTTTCGCCTTGTCGGCGATCGCCGCACCCACGGCCTGGGCCGCGGCGACGTTGGTCCTCGAACTCAGACCGCCGCCGAGGGTCTTATCGAGCGTGGAGGCCGCAGCGAGCGTATGACCCTTCGCATCGTCGACGAGCACGGCGTAGATGTGGTGCAGCGAACGGCGAACGAACAAGCGCGGGCGTTCCATCGTTCCCGAGAGTTTTTTGCGCAGACGCGTGTGGCGCTCGCGCCTCGCAGCTGACTTGCTCGTCACTTCTTTCCAGCCTTTCCGGCTTTGCCGAGCTTCTTGCGAACACGTTCGCCCTCGTAGCGTATCCCTTTGCCTTTGTACGGCTCGGGCTGGCGCAGGCGCCGAATCTCGGCGGCGACTTGGCCGACGGCCTGCTTATCGATGCCGTCGACGTGAATCTTCGTCTGCCCCTCGACCGAAAGCGCAACCCCCTGTGGCGCCGCGAACGAGACGGGGTGCGAATAACCCAAGCTTAGGGTCAGCTTCTCGCCTGATTTGGCGACGCGGTAGCCGACGCCGCTGATCTCCAAGCTCTTGCGAAAGCCTTTGCTGACGCCCTCGACCATGTTGGCGATCAGCGTCCGCGTCAAACCGTGCGCCGAGCGATGCGCTTTTGCATCGCCTTTGCGTCCAACTACGATCTTGCCGTCCTGCAACTGCACCTCGACCACATCGGTCAGAACGCGCTGGCGCAACTCGCCTTTTGGCCCCTTGACCAGCACTTCGCCGTCCTGCAGCTCGATGTTGACGCCCGCAGGAACGACCACGGGCAGCTTCCCTATGCGCGACACGCGAGCACCGCCTTACCAGATGTACGCAAGAACTTCTCCTCCTACGCCTTGCTTCTTCGCGCGCTTACCCGACATGATGCCTTGCGGCGTCGACATGATCACCAAGCCGAAGCCCCCGAGCACGCGCGGAATCTCCGTCTTGCGCGTGTAGACGCGCAATCCCGGTCGCGAGATACGGCGCAGCCCCGTGATGATCTTTTCCTTCTCGGGCCCATACCGAAGCTGAATCCGGATCGTCCCCTGCGGGCCTTCCGTGAGGCGCTCGAAACTTTCGATGAAGCCTTCGTCCTGCAAAATCTGAGCGATGGCTCGTTTCGTCCGCGACGCCGGGACGTCCACCGTCTTATGGTTGGCCGTGTTCGCATTGCGGATACGCGTCAGCATATCGGCGATCGGATCGGTTATCGACATCTTCTCGCTCCCCTCACCACGACGCCTTGGTTACGCCCGGCACCACACCGGCATGCGCGTTCTCGCGAAAGCAGATGCGGCACATGGCGAACTTGCGCAAATAGCCGCGCGGCCGGCCGCAGATGCGGCAACGGTTATGCTGGCGCACGGAAAACTTTGGCGCGCGCTGCGACTTGACGATCAAACTGGTCTTTGCCACTACGTGCGGCCTTTCTGCAGCGGTAAGCCCATCGCAACCAAAAACTCTGAGGCCTCTTCATCGGTCTTTGCGGTCGTTACGATCGTGATATCCATGCCGCGCGCCTTATCGACCTTGTCGAAGTTGATCTCCGGAAAGACCAGTTGCTCTCGCAGTCCCAGATTGTAGTTACCGCGGCCGTCGAACGATTTGGCCGGAAGCCCGCGAAAATCGCGAATACGCGGCAGCACCACGTTGAAGAGCTTGTCGACGAAGACGTACATGCGGTCGCCGCGCAGCGTAACTTTCGTGCCGAGATTCACGCCCGCGCGCAGCTTGAACGCGGCGATCGATTTCTTCGCCTTGGTAACGATCGGGCGCTGACCCGTGATCGCGGTCAGCTCGTTCACCGCGGCATCGAGGGCCTTCGGGTTGACGATTGCCTCGCCAACGCTCATGTTTAGAACCACCTTCTCAAGCTTGGGAATCTGGTTGACGTTCTTGTAACCGAACCGCTTTTGCAGCTCCGGGCGAATCTGTTCGCGATATCGCTCGAGCAAACGCTCCGCCATATCCTACGCTCCCTTTGCCGAGTCGCGCGCGGGCTCGCCGCAGCGCGCGCAGATGCGGTGCACGGCTCCATCCGCGGCCCGTCCGTGGCGCAGGCGGGTGGGCGCCTTGCACTTTTCACAGACGTACTGCAGCACCGAGAGCGGCAGCGGCGCCTCTTTCTCGACGATGCCGCCGGTCTGCGAGGAGCCCATGGCCGAGCCTTTCGACGTGCCCTGCTTGGTGTGGCGTTTGACGACGTTGGCGCCCTCGATCGTCGCGGTACCGTTGGCGACTTGGACGGCCTTGACCGTTCCGCGTTTGCCCCGCTCCTTGCCACGCCTAATCACGACCGTGTCGCCCTTGAGAATGTGTGCCTTCATAGTATATCTTGTACCTCAGAGTACCTCGGGCGCCAGCGACGCGATCTTGAGAAAGCCGCGCTCGCGCAACTCTCGCATGACCGGCCCGAAGACGCGCGTGCCGCGCGGGTCCAGGTTGTCTTTTTCGCCCTTGATGATCACGCACGCGTTATCGTCGCAGCGCACGACCGAACCGTCGACGCGCCGCATCGGCGCGCTGGTGCGCACGACGACCGCCTTGACGACTTGACCCTTCTTTACCGCCGCGCCGGGAATGGCGCTCTTCACGGTACCGACGACGACGTCGCCCACGTGCGCGTAGACGTGCCGGCTGCCGCCGGAGACGTGAATCACGAGCAGCTCGCGGGCACCGCTATTGTCGGCAACCTTCAAACGCGTCTCTTGCTGGATCACTTCGAGCGCTCCACGATCTCGAGCAAACGCCAACGCTTCTCTCGCGACATCGGACGGCACTCCACGATGCGGACGACATCGCCGATGCCGGCCTCGTTACGCTCGTCGTGCGCCTTGAAGCGCACCGACTTACGAACGATCTTGCCGTAGGTCGGATGCGGCACGCGAGTCTCCGCCACGACGACGATCGTCTTGTCCATTTTGTTCGAGGCTACGCGTCCTTGCTTCACGCGCCGCGTTCCTCGGGCCACCTTTTGGGCCGAGTCCTCTCTAGGCTGCTCCATGCTCTCCCTCGGCCAAGCGCTTCTCGCTGATGACGGTTTGTATTTGGGCGTACGACCGACGCATCGCGCGAATCTTACTGAAATCCGTGAGATGCCCGGTGCGCAAGGCAAAGCGCAGGTTGAACAACTCGGACTTTGCGTCGCGCGCCTTTCGCTGCAGCTCGCTCACGGTGAGGTCGCGCAAGCCATCGAGACTGCTGTTTTTCATACCGTATCCTCACGCGACAGGATCTTCGTGCCAATCGGAAGCTTGGCGGCGGCGCGCTGCAATGCTTCGCGCGCGGTCGCCGGGGCTACGCCGGAGAGCTCGAAGAGCACGCGTCCAGGCCGCACGACGGCGACCCACACCTCCGGATTACCCTTGCCGGAGCCCATGCGGACTTCCGCCGGTTTTTTGGTCACAGGTTTATCCGGAAAGACTTTGATCCAGACTTTGCCGCCGCGTTTGATGTGGCGCGTCAAGGCGATACGAGCCGCCTCGATTTGCCGGTTGGTCATCCAACACGGCTCCATCGCCTGCAAACCGAAATCGCCAAAGGTCAATGCATTGCCGCGAGTAGCGGCGCCCGTCATCCGGCCGCGCTGCACTTTGCGCCACTTGACGCGTTTGGGAGTAAGCATCTATTCGATCACCTCGGGAACGGGCTCCGGAGACACCGCTGCCTCGACGGCGGGCGCTGCGGGCACGGACACCGGCTCCGGTGGAACCAGCGCCGGTTCGACCGACGGCTCCGCGGGGCGCGCGACCGGTTGCGGTGCGGAGGGTGGTGCGCTCCGGCCGTCGCGGGTGCGTCCGCGAGGACCGCGCCCGAGACGATCCCGTCCGCGCTCCGGCCGCTCGCGCAGGGCGCCGTCGCCGCGCGGCTGATCCGGCAACACCTCACCGCGGTAGATCCAAACTTTGACCCCGATGCGGCCGAAGGTCGTGAACGCCTCGACCTGGGCGTAATCGATGTCCGCGCGCAGCGTGTGCAGCGGCACCTTGCCGTCCGCATTGTGCTCGGTACGCGCGATCTCCGCGCCACCGAGGCGTCCCGAAACCTGCACTTTGACGCCCCGCGCACCGGCTCGCATCGTGCGCATGATCGCTTGCTTCATGGCGCGGCGGAAGGCGATTCGTTTCTCCAGCTGATCCACGATGTTTTGTGCGACCAGCCGCGCGTCGAGCTCGGGATGATTGATCTCCATGACGTTGACGGCAACGCTCTTGCCGGTCAGCCGCTCCAGCGTCTTGCGGATCTCGTCGATGCCGACGCCGCGCTTGCCAATGATAATGCCCGGCTTCGCGGTGTTGACGATGACGCGCGCCTGATTGGCGCGCCGCTCGATTTCAATCTTGCTGATCGAAGCGGATCGCATCCAACGGTTAAACGACTTCCGAATGGCGACGTCTTCGTGCAGCCAATCGACGTAGTGTTTTTTCTCGAACCAGCGGCTGTCCCAGGTACGCGTAATACCGAGGCGCATACCGACGGGGTGAATCTTTTGTCCCATCTATGCTCCCGAAGAGGCGGCAGCGGCCGCACGTTTGCGTGGCGAGGTCGTCCGGGCCGTCGGCCGCCGCGTCACGCGCGCGGCTTGCACGGAGGCTCCGGCCGTTCGCTTGCGTGGCTTCGCCGGGGGCGTTTCGCTGACGATGACCGTTACATGCGAAAGGCGCTTGCGCTTGAACGCGGCGCGGCCTTGCGCGCGCGGGTCGATTCGCTTCGTGAACCGGCCGCCCGGCCCGCCGTCCACGGTGATACGCGTGATGTACAGCTCGTCGACGTTCATGTCGTGATTGTTGCCGGCGTTGGCGACCGCGCTGCGAAGCAGCTTCTCGATCGGATCCGCCGCGTACACGTCGGCGAACTTCAACAGCACCAGCGCTTCACGGACGCTCTTACCGCGAATGGCATCGGCCACCCGCCGCAGCTTGCGCGGCGCGGTACGAACGAAGCGCAGATGCGCCACGGCTTGCGAAGCTGGCTCCATCAGGTCTTCACCGTCGCCTTATCGCCGCCGTGACCGCGAAAATACCGGGTGGGCGCGAACTCGCCGAGCTTATGGCCGACCATGTTCTCGCTGATGTACACGGGGATGTGGGTCTTGCCGTTGTGGACGCCGATCGTATGGCCGACCATCGCCGGCAGCACCGTCGAATCGCGGCTCCAGGTTTTGATCACGCGCCGTTCGCGCGTCTCGTTGAGCTTCTCGATCTTCGCCACGAGATGGTCCGCGACGTACGGGCCTTTCTTGAGGGAACGCGCCATTACTTCGAGCCTCTCTTGCGAACGATCATTTTGCTGGTGCGCTTATTGCGCCGCGTCTTCTTGCCCATCGTCATCACGCCCCAGGGCGTCGTGGGCGGACGGCCCGACGTGGAGCGCGCCTCGCCTCCACCATGCGGATGATCGACCGGATTCATCGCGATGCCGCGCACGGAGGGGCGCTTTCCGAGGTGGCGGGAGCGGCCGGCTTTGCCGATCACTTGATTCTCGTGCTCGACGTTGCCGAGCTGGCCGATGGTCGCGCGGCACTCGATGTGGATCCTGCGCACCTCGCCCGACGGCATCCGTACTTGTGCGTACTGATCTTCCTTGGCCATGAGCTGCGCGGAAACGCCGGCGGAGCGGACGAGCTTCGCGCCTTCCCCGCGCCGGAGCTCGACGTTGTGAATCACCGTTCCGACTGGGATGTTTCTGATCGGCAACGCATTGCCGATCTTGATGTCGGCGCCTGGCCCCGATTCGACGGTGTCACCGACGCGCAGGCCGAGCGGAGCCAAAATGTAACGCTTCTCGCCGTCGCGATAGTGGAGCAGCGCGATGCGGCAGGAGCGGTTCGGATCGTACTCCAGGGTCGCGACTTTCGCGGGTACGCCGTCCTTGGAGCGCTTGAAGTCGATGATGCGGTAGAGCTTGCGCGTGCCGCCGCCGCGGTGGCGCACGGTGATATGGCCGTTGTTGTTGCGGCCCGAATGCTTCTTGCGGACTTCGAGCAGCGAGCGTTCCGGCTCGACCTTCGACAGATCGGAGAAGTCGAGCGTCGTCAAGAACCGCTTGCCGGGCGAAGTTGGCCGGTATTTCTTTACGGGCATGCGGCACCGCGCCCGAAGAGCTTACTGTTCAAAGTAGTTTACCCCGCCGAGCTCGATCTTCTGTCCGGCCTTGATCGTGACGATCGCCTTCTTATAATCGCTTTGCTTGCCGTGGGAGCGAACGCCGCGCCGTGCGAAGTTGCGCGTCTTTCCGCGAACGTTCACCGTGTTGACGTTCAGGACGTTCACGTGGAAGATCTCTTCGATCGCGTGACGGATCTGGGTCTTGGTTGCGCGCGGGTGTACCACGAAGGTGTACTGGTGCGCCAGCGCGTCGGCCATCGCTTTTTCGGTAATGCGCGGCGCGACGATGACGTCACGAGCGTCCATCGGCGGTTCCCTTTCCTTCATCGAGACGATTCCGCAGCGCTTCGTACGCGGCGGCCGTAAAGAACAAACGCTCGTAGCGCAGTACGTCCTTGACGTCGAGCGCGCCGTCGTCGGTGATTGCCACCCGCGAGAGATTGCGTCCGACGCGCGCGATGCCGGCCGCGTGCGTTTCGCCGCGGCGGCAAATCACGAGGGTAGCCGGGCCGGTGCGAGCGGCCTTCGTGGTGCCGAAGATCAGCTTGGCAAAATCGGCGGTCTTCTCGATCGCGAAATCGCCGGTGTCGAGGACCGTCACGGCGTCCGCGGCAAAGCGATCGGCCAGAGCGGCGAGGAAGGCCAAGCGCCGTTCCTTCTTATTAAGGCTCTCGACGTAACTGCGCGGCTGGGGTCCGAAGACGACTCCGCCGTGCCGCCACTGGGGCGAACGAATCGAGCCTTGGCGAGCCCGGCCCGTGCCCTTCTGCTTCCAGGGCTTGCGCCCGCCCCCGGCGACTTCGTCGCGCTTGAGGGTCGATGCCGTGCCGGCGCGTGGATTTGCAAACTCACGATGAACGGCGCGATAAATGACGGACAGCTTGTCCTGGTAGTCGCGAGTGAGAACTTCGGGAGTCTCGAGGGCGGTCTGCTGCTGCTGGCCCGATGCGTCCATAACCTTGGGCATTATGCGCTAGCTCCGCGCGTCTTGACGCTCTGGCGCACGATGAGCAGGGCATTCTTACCGCCAGGAACGGCACCACGGACGAGCAGCAAGTTCCGCTCGGTATCCGCGCGGATGACCTCGAGGTTCTGCAGCGTAGTCCGGTCGACGCCGTAGTGGCCAGGCCGGCGACTTCCTTTTGTAACGCGTCCAGCATTGGTGTCGCCGTTGGACGCCGGCTGACGGTGAATCATCGACCCGTGGCTTGCGCCGCCGCCCCTAAAATTGTGACGTTTGATGCCTCCGGAGAACCCGTGACCCTTCGAAATCCCGACGACGTCGACCCGATCGCCGGCCTCGAAAGAAGCAACAGTAACGGACTGTCCCTGCTCTACGCCTTCGACCGGACCGCGGAACTCGCGAACGAACCGGGCCGGATCGACGCCCTGTTTCTTGAAGTGGCCAGCCTGCGCGCGGGTCACGCGCCCGCGCTTGAGCGCTTCGAAGCCCAGCGCGACGGCATCGTACCCGTGCGTTTCCTTCGTTCGCCGTTCGACGACCGTACAGGGGCCGGCGGCAATCACCGTGACCGGGACGTGTCGCCCGTCGTCGGTAAAGACGCTCGTCATCCCGACTTTACGGCCCAGGATGTTCTTCATTCGTCCGTTTCTCTACGAGTGTCGCCTAGTCAACGGAGCCAGGCGTATGCTTTAGGATTTTCACCGGCACGCGCAAAACGAGCCGGCTGAACCGCAACCTCGGCAGTTTACCAGGGCGGACGCTCGCGGTCAAGGCCGATTCTCACTGAATGCGCCGCGCGTTGATAGCCTAGTTTTTCCACGTCGGCCAGGGTCTGGCGCACGGCACCCTCGGCCCAAACGGAGCGCTCATCTTACGTAAACGCGGCAATCCCGGTAATTTCCTTGCCCACGATCAACGCGTGCATCTCGCTGGTTCCTTCGTAGGTCAGCACGGACTCGAGGTTGTTCATGTGCCGAATCACCGGGTACTCCAGCGTAACGCCGTTTGCGCCCAAGATCGTGCGCGCTTCGCGGGCGATCGCCAGCGCCTCGCGCACGTTGTTGAGCTTGGCAAGACTGACCTGCGCCGGCACGAGCCGCCCGGCATCTTTGGCACGACCTAAATGAAGCGCCAGGAGCGCGCCCTTGCTCAACTCGAGCAGCATGTCGACGAGCTTTGCTTGGGTGAGCTGAAAGCCGCCGATCGGCCGATCGAACTGCACCCGCGTCTTCGCGTACGCAAGCGCCGTTTCGTAACAGGTGCGTGCCGCCCCCATAGCGCCCCAGACGATGCCGTACCGCGCCTCGTTCAGACAGGAGAGCGGCGCCGCCAAACCGTCACTCTGCGCCAGCAGCGCGCCGGCCGGAAGCCGGCAGTCGGAAAGCACGAGCTCGCTGGTCACCGAGGCCCGCAGCGAGAGCTTTCGCTCGATGTCCGAAGCGGTGAACCCTTTGGTGCCGCGCGGCACAACAAACCCACGGATGCCCGCGTCGGTCCGAGCCCATACGATCGCGACGTCGGCGATCGATCCGTTGGTGATCCACATCTTCGTCCCGTCGAGAATCCAATCGCTTCCGTCGCGGCGAGCGTACGTGCGCATCCCGCCCGGATTGCTTCCAAAATCAGGCTCGGTTAAACCAAAACAACCGATCGATTCACCGCGGGCCATGGATGGAAGCCACTCTCGCATCTGGGCTTCGTCGCCCCAGCGCCGGATTGCGTACATCGCCAGCGATCCCTGGACGGACGCAAAGCTGCGGATGCCTGAGTCGCCCGCTTCGAGCTCCATACAGGCGATGCCGTAGGCGACTGCGCTGGCGCCCGCGCAACCGTATCCGTCGAGATGCATTCCCAATAGGCCGAGCGAGCCGAGCTGCCGTCCCAGTTCCCTTGGCAAAACGCCCGCTTCGAACCAGCCGCCAATATTAGGAAGAACGCGCTCGCGCACGAAGCCACGGACGGTATCGCGAACGAGCCGCTCTTCATCCGAGAGCAGCCCGCTGAGATCGAGGAAGTCGACGGGGTCCGGCACGGATCGCGTCCGGCCGTCAGCGTCGCAGAACGCGCGCGAGCTTGTCGAACAGCGCTTCGGTCGAGCGCTCGAACTGGTCCTCGAAGCGACGCCACAATAGGCGCCCGTCCGTGTCGGAAAGCAGCGCATCGACGCGATACTCGACGATGGTCTCCTTTCCCACCGTGGAGAGATGGAAGGCGTGCGTGCCGTCGAGACCTTCGTTTTGAAAGCGCCAGACGATGCGTTCCTCGGAAACGGCCTCTTCCAAAAGACTGTGGATGCCGAGATGCCATTCCTCCGTCCGGCCCGCCGTCAGCGGACCCGGAGAACGCATGAACGGTTGAGAGGCGAAGGGCCAGATCTGGTCGCCGGAGGTACCCATCTCTTCGAGCAGATGATAAATGCGGCGGCGCGTGCCGTGAAATGAGCGCGACCGAAGCTCGTGAAGTTCGATGGGCATGGGCGGTCGTTCGCTTAGCGAAGCGCGACGACCCCTCCACGAGAACCGTGTGGACCCTGCTTAGGCTCTCTAGGGTTTGCGTTCGGTACGCTCGGCGATTCGCGCAAGGTTCTGCACGACCAAGATCGCAACGATCGTGATCACGACCGCGTAGATCAGCTCCGCGAAGACGCCGCTGCCAGGTTTGAGAAAAAGTCCGATCAGATCGCTGATGAACTTGTTCCACGCGCCGGCGGCGATCAAGCCGAAGGCCACCGTGGCGAGAGCGATCATGGTGCTTATATAGCTCGATTTTACTTCCATGCCGCCTGCGGTTTGATGCCGTCAGCGGACGGCCTTCTAAGCCCAGCGCATGAGCTCTGCGTCTACCGGGGAAGGCTCAATAGCAGCATCGCGCCGACAAAAGGCAGTATCGTCCTGCTGGTCAGGCTTTGAGTTCGATGTCCACCCCGGCCGGGAGGTCTAGGTGCATGAGCGCGTCCATCGTCTTGGGCGATGCCTGGAGGATGTCGATCAGGCGCTTGTGCGTGCGCATCTCGAAGTGCTCGCGGGACTTCTTGTCGTTGTTGGTCGACCGCTGAACGCAGAACCGGTTGATCTCAGTGGGCAGGGGAACCGGACCGCTGACGAAGGCTCCGGTGCGCTTGGCCGTCTCAACGATCCGCTCCGCCGATTGATCGAGGACTTTGTGGTCGTACGCCTTCAGGCGTATGCGGATCATTTGTTTTGCCATGGTCTTGAGTCGCTATTCGCTGACCGCGGTGACGACGCCCGCGCCGACGGTTCGGCCGCCCTCACGGATCGCGAAGCGCAATCCCTCTTCGCAGGCGATCGGCGTGATGAGCTCGACGTCCATCTGCACGTTATCGCCGGGCATCACCATCTCGACGCCGTCGGGCAACTTGATGGTCCCGGTCACGTCGGTCGTTCGGAAGTAAAACTGCGGACGATAGTTGCCGAAGAACGGCGTGTGGCGGCCGCCCTCTTCTTTTGAGAGGACGTAACACTCGGCTTTGAACTTCTTGTGGGGCTTGACCGAGCCCGGCTTGGCCAACACCTGCCCGCGCTCGATCTCGTTGCGGTCGACGCCGCGCAGCAGCACGCCGATGTTGTCGCCGGCGATACCCGAATCGAGCAGCTTGCGGAACATTTCGATTCCGGTCACGACGGTTTTCTTCGTCTCCTCCTTGAGCCCGACGATCTCGACCTCCTCGCCGACCTTGACTTGACCGCGCTCGACGCGGCCCGTTCCGACCGTACCTCGGCCGGTGATCGTAAAGACGTCTTCGACCGGCATCAAGAACGGCTTATCCACTTGCCGCTCCGGCTGGGGGATATAGTCGTCGATGGTATCCATCAGTTTAAAGATCGCATCGGCATCCGCATCGCCCTTTCGCCCACTCGAGTTGAGCGCCTTGAGCGCTGAGCCGCGAATGATCGGCGTGTCGTCACCCGGAAAATCGTACTTCGAAAGCAGCTCGCGGATCTCCATCTCGACCAGCTCGAGCAGCTCGTCGTCGTCGACCATGTCGACCTTGTTGAGGAAGACGACGATGCGCGGCACGCCCACCTGACGCATGAGCAGAATGTGCTCGCGGGTCTGCGGCATCGGGCCGTCCGTCGCCGCAACGACCAGAACCGCGCCGTCCATCTGAGCGGCGCCGGTGATCATGTTCTTGATGTAGTCAGCATGGCCGGGGCAATCGACGTGCGCGTAGTGGCGTTTGGTCGTCTCGTACTCTTGATGCGAGATGGCAATGGTAATGCCGCGCTCCTTCTCTTCGGGAGCGTTGTCGATCTGGTCGACGCCGACTTTCTGCGCCAACCCTTCGGTCGAAAGACAATGCATGATCGCCGCCGTCAACGTCGTCTTTCCGTGATCGACGTGTCCGGTCGTGCCGATATTTACGTGCGGCTTGTTCCGCTCGAACTTTTGCTTGGCCATCTCTTTCCTTTCAATGCGCACTGCACTTCGCGCAGTGCTTTGGCACTACGCCTCGCTTCCGGGACCTTCGCCCCCGGAAACTCGGCTGCGCGCCCCCACGCCGACTACGCGGCGTGGGCCCCCATATTGCGGGCGCCGTGGGCCCACAACTATTCTAGCTTATTTTGCCTAAATACACGGGCCCAGGCGTATCGACCGCCTTTTTTCCGCCGTACGCGGTAAACGCCCTCATCGAGAGGGCGCGACGCCACGGAATACTACCAGGCAAAATCCCTCACTGTCAACGCTCCAGGCAAGCAACTACGCCGGCGCCAGCTTCTTGCCGACGGCCTTGGCGACGATCTCTTCCTCCACCGTTTTCGGCGCTTTTTCATAGTGCGAAAACTCCATGGTATAGGTCGCCCGCCCCTGAGTTGCCGAGCGCATGTCGGTCGCGTAACCGAACATCTCGGAGAGCGGCACGTGCGCGGTGATCACTTGCGCGCCGCCCGGGGCTTCCTCGGTCGCATGAATCGCGCCGCGGCGACGGCTGAGATCGCCGTTGATTGCGCCCATGTATTCTTTCGGCGTCGTGACCTCGACCTTCATAATCGGCTCGAGCAAGATCGGCCCTGCCGCCCGGTTCGCCTCTTTCCACGCCATCGACGCGGCGATCTTGAAGGCCATTTCCGAGGAGTCGACCTCGTGGTAGGAACCATCGAAGGCCTCGACCTTGAAGTCCATCACCGGAAAACCCGCGAGGACACCGTTTTGAGCGGAATCGCGAACGCCCTCTTGCACGGCCTTGGAGTACTCCTTAGGGACCGCGCCGCCCACGATCTTCCACTCGAATACGAAGCCGGTGCCCGGCGGCTGCGGCCCCACGCGAAGCCAGACATCGCCGTACTGCCCCTTGCCGCCCGATTGGCGGACGAAGCGCCCCTCCTTTTCAACGGTCTTCGTGATCGCTTCTTTATAGGCGACCTGCGGTTTGCCCACGTTCGCCTCGACCTTGAACTCGCGGCGCAAGCGGTCGAGGATGATCTCGAGGTGCAGTTCGCCCATGCCCGCGATGATCGTCTGCTGCGTCTCCTCGTCGGTCCGCATGCGGAAGGTTGGATCTTCCTGCGCTAGGCGCGTGAGCGCCAGCCCGAGCTTGTCTTGATCGGCTTTGCTGCGCGGCTCGATCGCCTGATGGATCACCGGTTCCGGGAAGGTGATCGACTCGAGCGCGATCGGCGAGCGCTCGTCGCAGAGCGTGTCGCCGGTGCGGGTATCGGAGAGTCCCACCGCCGCGGCGATGTCGCCGGCGCCAATCGAATCGATATCCTCACGGTGATTGGCGTGCATCCGGAGGATGCGGCCGATGCGCTCTTTGCGGCCGGAGCGTGAGTTGAGCACGTAGCTGCCCTTGTTGAGTACGCCCGAATAGACGCGGAAATAGGTGAGGTTGCCGTAAGGATCGGTCGCGATCTTGAACGCGAGCGCGCAGAACGGTTCGGCATCGTCGGGTTTGCGCGTGACTTCGCCGCCGCTCTTCGGATCGCGGCCGACAATCTGTTTGGCCTCCAGGGGCGACGGCATGTACTCGACGATGGCGTCGAGCAGCGGCTGGATGCCTTTGTTCTTGAACGCCGAGCCGCAGAGCATCGGCAGGACCGTGCCTCCAATCGTCGCTTTGCGCAAGGCCGTCTTCATGCGTTCGATCGGGAGTTCTTTGCCCTCGAAGAACATTTCGAGCAGCTCGTCGTCCTGCTCGGCGATCGCCTCGACGAGATGCTGCCGCCACTCCATCGCCAGCTCGCGCAGCTCGCCGTCGACCTCTTCCTGAGGGATCGTCGAGCCTAAATCGTCGGTGTAGACGGTCTTCTTCATCGTGAAGAGATCGACGACGCCTCTGAACTTGTCTTCCGCGCCGATGGGCACTTGAATGGGGACCGCGCGCGCGCCGAGGCGCTCGCGAATCTTTTCCACGACGTTGAAGAAGTCCGCACCAACGCGGTCCATCTTGTTGACGAACACGATGCGCGGAACCTTATATTTATTGGCTTGACGCCACACCGTCTCCGATTGCGGCTGCACCGCGGCTACGGAATCGAAGAGCGCGACCAAGCCGTCGAGGACGCGCAGCGAGCGCTCGACCTCGACGGTGAAATCCACGTGCCCCGGCGTATCGATGATATTGATCCGCGTGTCGCGCCAGGTCGTCGCGGTTGCGGCCGAGGTGATCGTGATGCCGCGCTCCTGCTCTTGAACCATCCAGTCCATCGTTGCCGCGCCATCGTGCACTTCGCCCATTTTGTGCACGCGGCCGGTAAAGAAGAGGATGCGTTCGGTACAGGTCGTTTTGCCGGCGTCGATGTGCGCGGCAATGCCGATATTCCTCGTGCGTTCGAGCGGATATTCCCTTGCTGCCATGGTGTGTTAGTTTAGTATTCTACCAACGATAGTGGGCAAAAGCTTTATTCGCTTCGGCCATCTTATGCGTGTCTTCACGCTTTTTGATCGTAGCGCCGGTGTTGTTCGAGGCATCGAGCAGCTCGCCCGCCAGCTTCTCCTCCATCGAGCGTCCGCCGCGGGCACGAGCATAGGCGATCAGCCAGCGCATCGCCATCGCTTGCCGGCGGTCCGGGCGAACCTCCATCGGCACTTGGTACGTCGCGCCGCCAACGCGGCGCGGCCGAACCTCGACCAGCGGCATCGCGTTGGAGAGGGCCTGCGAGAAGACTTCCATCGGGTCGCGGCCCGTTTTATCCGCGACGATGTTGAGCGCGCCGTACGTGATGTGTTCGGCCGTCGACTTCTTGCCGCGCAGCATCACCTTGTTGATGAAGCGCGCCAGCACTTTGGAGTTGAACTTGCCGTCGGGCAGAATCTGCCGCTTGGGAGCGGGACCTTTACGGGGCATTACTTCTTCTTCTCGCGCTTGGCGCCGTACTTCGAGCGGCCTTGTTTGCGATTCGCGGTACCCGCCGTGTCGAGCGTTCCGCGGATGATATGGTAGCGGACGCCCGGCAGATCCTTGACCCGCCCGCCGCGCACCAGCACCACGGAGTGCTCCTGGAGGTTGTGCCCGATCCCGGGGATGTAGGCCGTAACCTCTTCCCCATTGGTCAAGCGAACGCGCGCTACCTTACGCAGCGCCGAGTTCGGCTTCTTCGGAGTCACCGTCTTGACTTGCGTGCAGACGCCACGGCGCTGCGGATTCCCCGACACCTCGAACGCCCGCGTGGGCAGGTCGGGATGGCCGGGTTTCGGGCCAGTCAAAATCACGCGAAAGGCCCGAGTCTTGACCTTCTGCTCGGTCTTTTCGCGCCCTCGGCGCACCAACTGATTAATTGTAGGCAATCGGGTTAGCTCTCCATCACACAAACAACGGCCTCACCCGCAGGTGGGACCGAACCACAACTATACCAAGGCGACTTTTTCGCGTCAAATGCCCGAGGCGGAGCAGCCGAGCGTGCAGTTCGCCCGACAGGGCCGCGAGCGCTTGGGCCGTATCGGCGCGCAATGGCGGCCAGCGGAACGCTCCACGAACAGCGCCGCCTCGGCGTCCTGGACGGCTTACGCGGGCTAGCCGTGCTCCAAGTGCTGTGGTATCACATGTGGGAGATCTCGTGGCTGACACCGCCGCCTGCGCTCGCCTTCCTCCCCGCCACGGGGTTCTTCGGGGTAACGCTCTTCTTTTTTCTCAGCGGCTTCGTCATCTCGTACCCCTTCGTCGGGGCGAGGGCGGCGGGCGCCGAGCAACCGGGATGGCGCGACTTTGCCTATCGACGGTTCGTCAAGATCGTTCCGTCGTACATCCTCTCGATCGCCGTCGCATATGCGATCGGTTACGCCCAAAAACAGCCGAACGCCGCAACCGTACCGGATATCGTGACGCACCTGCTCTTCGTACATACCTGGTTTCCGCAGCGCTACGGTACCATCAACGGCGTGCTGTGGACGCTCGCCGTCGAAGTCGAGTTCTACTGCATCTTTCCCATCATCTGGTGGTGTTTCGCCCGCCGGCCGTGGCTGACCGCAGGCACGATGATCGTGGTCGCGTGTCTCTGGCGAAGTGCGTTTGCGGGGTGCTGTTACACCACGATCTTCGCGCAATACGAAGAGAATCTCCCCGGATACCTCGATATCTTTGCCTTCGGAATGCTCGGCGCATACGTCTTCGTCACGCAAAAAGAGCGGTTGAGCGCGCCGTCAATCAAAAGGCTGGCGCCGCTCGTCGCCGCCGCCGGCTTCGCCCTCTTGTGGCTTCTTCTGGCGAACTGTTTCGCCTATCGCTTCTACGACCAGTGGTCGGCCGTTTGGCAGATCGATCGCCGGCCGCTGCTCGGCGTCGCATTCTTCCTCATGGCCATGGGATCGCTGCTCAGTCCGCCCCGCTGGCAGGTGCTGCTCGACAATCCCCCGCTGCGCTATCTTGCCGCCATCTCCTACAATCTCTACCTCTACCACCAGATGGCCGCGCGAGAACTCTTCTGGCACCACATCCCAGCGTTTCGCGGAGATCCGCATTACGACCACCAATGGCAAATCCGCTACAGCGAAATCGCCGTTGCCGTTTCCATCGCCATCGCGACCGCGGTCACCTATGCGGTCGAACGGCCGTTGCTGCGCGTGCGAACCCGGCGACGTGCCGGCGTCAGAGCTGCGACTTAAAGACGCTCTCCGTCAACGTGGCGATTCCGGGAATGCGAACTTCTTTGCCTTGGAATCCGGTGACCGTCGTCCAAACCCATAGCACCAGCGAGAGAATCCAAAGGATCGGATAGATGATCCACAGGTGCAGGAAGCCCAGGACGAACCACAAGACGAAGTAGACGACCCACAGCGTGATCGATTGAGCCGCGGCCCACTTCACGAAGCGATTCGTACCGCCTCCCAACAGCATGACGAGTCCGCCGAGCAGACAGAACAAGTACGCGAGTCCCGCCGCCACATTCGGTTCGAGACCGAACGGCGTATCTTTAGGGGGTTGCGTAACCGACATAGTGCGCGCCCTTTCGCTTTAGCGAGCGTAGCAAGCTTGCCGCCTCTGGTTTGATTCTCTCCGGCTCCTGACCTCTGTCGCCGCCCGTACAGGCCGAGCGATTCGTCGCTGAGAACGAGGGCCGTCCATGCGCCGTCGCGGCTGGTACCTCTTGTTCGTCCTGCCGTTCGTCGGAACGCTGCTTCCACCGTTTTATAACCGAGTAACGCCGACCTTTGTCGGACTGCCCTTCTTCTACTGGTATCAACTCGCATGGATACCGGTCACGGCCGCGCTGCTCGGCGCCGTCGTTCTCCTCACGCGAGACGACGGGCGTGTCTAGCGCCGCGATCGTTCTGGGTTCGGCGGTCGCCGGCGTTACGCTATTGGGCTTCGCCGCCGCGCGCTGGGGCGGCGCGAACCTTCACGACTTCGAGCAGTGGGCGCTAGGCGGACGTAGTTTCGGCACGATCGTCTCCTGGTTTCTCCTCGGCGGCGATCTCTATACCGCGTACACCTTCATCGCGGTTCCGGCGCTCGTGTACGGCGCAGGTGCCATCGGGTTCTTCGCCGTTCCGTACGCGACGATTGCCTATCCGATCGCGCTCGTCGTGCTGTCGCGATTCTGGACGTTGGCGCGGCGCTACGGCTATATGACCAGCGCCGACTTCGTCCGCGACCGCTACGGCGATCGCAGCCTCGAAGTGGCCATCGCGCTAACCGGCGTGGTCGCCGCGATGCCGTATATCGCGCTGCAACTCGTCGGCATGCGGACGGTCTTCAGGCAGTTCAGCTCGCTCGGCGCGCTGCACGCGCTTCCCGCGCTCACCGCGGCGTTTGTCCTGCTCGCCGCCTACACATACACCAGCGGCCTGCGCGCTCCGGCGCTGATCGCGTTTGTCAAGGACACGCTCATCTACGTCACCGTCATCGCGGCGGTCATCGTGATCCCGGCAAAGCTCGGCGGCTGGCCGCGCGTCTTCGCGATCTCCGCAGGCGCACTCGCGCACCGCTCGAAGCCGTCGTCCATTCTGCTCCAGCCGCGGCAATATTTCACCTACGCATCCATGGCGTTTGGCTCGGCGCTTTCGCTCTTCATCTATCCGCATGCTATCACGAGCGTGCTCGCGGCGCGCAGCCGGGCGGTGATTCGCCGAAATGCCGCGCTGCTGCCGATCTATTCGCTGTTGCTGGGCCTGTTGGCGCTGCTGGGTTACTGCGCGCTGGCGGCACATATCTCGGCGAAGGATCCCAGCAGCGTCGTCCCGCTGCTCTTTGCGCGCTATTTTCCCGATTGGTTCGCCGGCGTCGCCGATGCGGCAGTCGTAATCGGCGCGCTGGTTCCCGCGGCCATCATGAGCATCGGCGCGGCAAATCTCTTCGCAAGCAACGTGTTTAGAGAGTTCTCGCCGCAGCGCTCGCCGGTCGAAACGACCATCGCCAAAGTTTTGACGCTGTGCATCTGCGCGTTTGCGCTGCTCTTCGTCTTCTTCGTTCCGGTACCGTATGCCATCGACTTTCAGCTGCTAGGAGGAGCACTCATGCTGCAAATCTTTCCGGCCTTCGTCCTCGGACTGTGGACGCGCTGGTTTCATCCCAAAGCGTTGCTTGCGGGTTGGGCCTGCGGCCTCGTGGCAAGCTGCGCGATGGCGTACGCCGGCGGATTTTCGTCGACGTTTCCGTTATCGCTCGGGGGCACGACGCTGATCGGGTTCATCGCGCTATGGGCGCTTGCCCTGAATCTCGCGGTCGCTACGGCGATGACGCCGATGCTGCGGGCCGCGCGATGAGCCGCCGAATCGAACCCGACGGCTGGCCAAAGCCGAGCGGCTACGCTAACGGGGTCCTCGCGGAGGGCCGCTTCTTAGCGATCGCCGGACAGATCGGCTGGAACGAGCGCGGCGAGCTCGTGAGCGACGGCCTCATCGAACAGGCGCGTCAGGCGTTGCGCAATATCGTTGCCGTGCTGCGCGCTGCCGGAGGCTCGCCGGAGCATCTCGTGCGTCTCACGTGGTACGTTACCGATAAGAATGATTACCGCGCCGGGCTTTCCGAGCTCGGGGCTGCCTACCGTGACGTCGTCGGCCCAAACTATCCGGCGATGGCGCTCGTGCAGGTTGCCGACTTGCTCGAAGACGGAGCCAAAGTCGAAATCGAGGCGACCGCGATCATTCCTATCGAAACTCCTAAATCGTAAGGGAAAACCTCTACAACGGGGGCGGCACGCACGTGCTGCCCACCTGACGGCAGGTGCTCATGAGATACGGCCCCGAGCCCGATGCGAAGGGTGAGCCAGCCACTTCTTTGAGCGCACCATTGGTCGCTTCGATCGTATAGGCCGAAACGTTATTCGAGCTATTGTTCGCTGCGTAAAGAAACTTGCCCAAAGGATCGATCGCGGCGCCGTCCGTGTTCGTCCCTGCCCCGAAAGGAGAGCCCGTAACCGCCTTCAAGGCTCCCGTACCGACGTTAATCGAGTAGCCGAAGACCTCGTTCGATCCATTAGACGGCACGTAGAGGAACTTGCCGCTCGGATCGACCGTCAAACCGTAGGGCTGGCTGCCCGTTGCAAATGGAGAGCCCTTGACGGCCTTCAGAACCCCGGTCGTCGCATCGATTGCGTAAGCTGAAATATTGTCCGAGCCAAAGTTCGCAACGTAAGCAAACTTACCCGAAGGCGCTACCGTGACGAAATACGGCTGGGTGCCTGCAGTGAAAGGCGAGCCGGCTATCGGTGTAAGAGCACCGCTGGCGGAACTGATCTTGTAAGCATAAACATTGTCGGAGCCATCGTTGGCGACATACGCGAAACCGCTCTTAGGGTCAATGGCCACACCGTCGGGGTACGTACCCGCTCCAAACGGCGACCCCGTGATCTGCTTCAGCGCCCCAGTCTTGGCGTCGATCTGATAGGCGGAAACGTCGCCGTCGGTGTTGTTAGCCACGTAGGCGAACTTGCCGGAAGGATCGACGGCCCCGAAATAGGGGCGGTTGCCGGCCGAAAACGGCGATCCCGTCACCGGTTTCAGCGCGCCCGACTTGGCGTCGATCTGAAAGCCAGAGATATTGCCCGAGCCATCGTTTGGGACGTACGCGAAGCGTCCCTTAGGGTCGACGATCAGCCCAGTCGGTCCCGCTCCGGTTCCGAACGGTGAGCCCGCAACCGCTTTCAGGGCGCCGCTCTTAGCATCGATCGCGTACGCGGATATGCTGTTCGAGCCGAAGTTGGCGGCGTAAGAGAACTCAACATCCGTGCCCGCGGCTCGCGCGCCATTTTCCGTTCGCAGTACCGAGCCGACGCTTGGGCTTATCGAGCTCGAGGAAGCGTCGTTCGAACAAGCCGCAACGAGCGTCGTAACAAAAAGCGCCGACGGTATTAGACAGAACGTCAGAACGCGGTGCATAAGGGTCCCCTCCCAGCGCTAAAGCCTGAAGAAAATTGTGCCGAGTGAGCAGTTACGGAAGTACGGAAACAACCCTTTATCTTCGTTGTGTGTGCCTACGCCGCGACATCCTGATCGCGGCGACCGGCGTCCTCGGCCCCCGAATCACCAGTGCCA
>Ga0182015_10001870_pt1 | contig 26790 bp, 24 predicted proteins | sample 712P3MmetaG_FD_120478 | JGI IMG/M metagenome (GOLD analysis project Ga0182015, IMG submission 120478) | Permafrost microbial communities from Stordalen Mire, Sweden - 712P3M metaG | ecosystem: Environmental > Terrestrial > Soil > Wetlands > Permafrost | place: Sweden: Stordalen | collected...
ACGGCGGCAGTGCCGTTTGACGGGGGTTTCGCGCTCGGGGTGGTATTACGAGGCGGAGCCGGAGACGGCCGAGAACTTGCGATTAATGCGCCTGCTCGACGAGCAATATACCCGGACGCCCAGTTCCCACAGGTCCAGCAACAGCAACAAGGGTCTTTACTATTTAAAATTTATTGAGGCGGTGGTCCACCTTAAGAAGGCGAAATTTCGGTCCGAAGAATGGGGAGCCCCTCAAGGTGAGATGCCGCAGATAGTCGTCTACTGAGCCACCAACCACAATGCCCAGTGGCTTATGTTTCGCCAAAATCGCTAGCAGTCTTTTCGAGAACTTGATTTGCCTAGTGACATCCCAACCTTTCGAGACATCAAACTCTCCCTTAAGGCTGGAGCAATCAGATGCATGATACCGAGAGATTGGCGGAAATCCCTTTTCAATGGATTTTCTGCGCTCGTATTCCACCCGCTGAATCCATTGTTTCTCAATGGTGTTCCATTCGGGAACGGAAGCAAGCCAGCCTCCGACACAAAATGTGCGATTGTTGTAGCTCTCGTCTAGGTAGGCGGTGAGCACGCAGAACATCCTACTACTTCGACGCAAACTCCCAGTGAGTTCGCGGAAGGGGATAAACGACCTACTCCCATCCTGCTCTTTGGCCTTGGATGAGTCAAGTAAGTTGTTGCCCTTGTAAGTATTGATTCCAGAGGGAGTTAAAGTCTTTTGTTTTGATACAGTTTTGCAAGTGTTGATTCTGCGTGGGTTATTTTAGGAAGATAGTTATAATATGGTTACTAGAGGAGCATGGGAAACTGCAACCAGCGAAGCGATTGAGGGTGCGCAGACGCTCGCAGAAGGCGAGACGCATTTCTTTACCACGCCATCGTATCAGGGTAGTCATTTAGCTGTCAAGATAAATCTTATGTAAAATCTTAGAATACCAGCAAGCTGATCTGAATTTAGGCGCTAACGATAGTGGGTACAGTCGGTTGGCGTTCATGGCAGGCGGGAGCACGGCTGCGTACGTGAGAGGCGGCACCCGGTCTATCTGACGCAAGCTGCGACAAGCTGTCACCGAACCGGTCACCAGGCTTGCCATACCTGCACAGAACGGCTCAGAACATTGGCAGCGGATAGGTTGCCGGAAGGCGCTTCACGGCGCGGGCAGAGGAATTTCGCGGAAAGACAGTATCTTGTACGTGAACGGCATCTGTACGGCCTGAATCCAGCAACTGCTGTAATTGATAACGCCGCTTCCGCCGGTCTGTTTCCACCAAGATTTACCCAGGTTCGGATCCGGCAGCAACGCCCAATTATTGAGTGGATCGTATGCCTGCGCCAACAGAACCGCGCCATTCATCTGCCCGGTGCCGGCGGTCGCATCGACGATGCCCTTTCCAATCACCAGGACCACGCCATTCCAATTAGCGTTGGAATTCAGAGTCAGCTCACCGGTCACGAGCAGAATGCCGTAGCCGGTTCCGGACCAGGCACTCAGATCCAAGTCGCCGTTGACCACGGTGGTCATGGGATTTAATGCGGACATCGCCGCCGGCAAATTTGCACCAGTCGCGGTGCTAGCGATATATGGCGTACTATTCACGATTGGTGTATCGGCGTTTTGCCCCACGGTTTGCGCCAATAGCTGTAGACCGCTGGGTGTCTCCCAGTTCACTGGCAACGAAATCGGGTTTACATTCGGCGTTAGTCCGCCAGCGCCGGTGTAATTGTTGACGTTGGCTGGAGGAATGCCGGCGACGATGTTCGCCTGGCTAGTGTCCGTGTTGTTCGTGAAGCCAATTCCGGCCATGGGCGTTACTCCTGGAGCGCACGCTCCGACAGGCAGGATGTCCGCGCCGTTCACAAGAAATTGGTTGGAGCCTGGTCCGGTAAAGTTGACATTATTTCCATCGAGCGTCAGCGCTGCGGGAAAGGGGCCATTCGGGCTGCCGAAGAATATTACCGGCGCCACGACGTACTGCAACATCCGCTGGCTGCCGTTCGGCATGGCCGCGAGCGCAGTGATCTGCAGCGCCTGCGGACCGGGCTGGTCGACGCTGAGGTGATTGTTCGCGTAGAGCAGCGCGGAGTTTTGCGGACCCGCGCCTTGGTTGACGTTCACGCCCGCATTTTGCGCCGAAGTTGCAGTAATCGCGTTGATGCGCACCCACTTATAGATGGAATAGATGGGCGCGCCTTGCCACTGGGATTGCGAAGAAACAGAGAGCGTCGTCTGGATATTAGCCGCGATTCCAGGGAATTCTTGCGGATAGTCAGTATCTGGATACAAAGTAAGCATCCCGATGTCCCCGGGTTCACCGGGCAGAGGATTGATGATGTACCAGACTTGAGCCGTGTTGCCCGGCCCGATGGTGGGCACAGTTCCGGGGAAGCCCAAAGCCGTCGGCAAATTGTTCGGCGACTTGGGGAGCATTCGGCCCCGGCCCTCTTCCATACCCGCCAGTGCCGCGTAATAAACGCCGGTCGCGGAACGGTAATTTCCCGTAAGCGCCGAGTCCGTGCCGGTAGCCATGATGAGCGCCACGCCGACCACGCAAATCAGGAGCAGCGTAAAAAGAGAAATGAGCAGCGCTACGCCCGCTTCCGCCGCTCCCGGCCGTTTTGTGTTTCGCGAATTCACGCGCGTCGCAAGCTCCAGTGGTCAAAAAAAAATCTGCATCGTTACGATTTCACGGTCTCATGGAAACGAATTGATGCGGCTCCCTTGCCCAGTCAGCTCCAAGACGCGCATTTTCCCGGTCTGCGGGTCGGGCGACGGGGTGGCCACGATCAAGGTGATCAGCACGCTGCGAATGTTTGTCGGCACGCCGCTAACGCCAGGCGCGGTGCAATTCTGCGGCCCGCTCGGTGAATCGCACAGGTAGGTGAACAGCGGAACGGGGGTTCCCCCGGGGAACATGTTGGGGTACGCCAGATTGATCTGCGCAATCTGCGCGGCAGAAGCCTCGTTCATCACGTTTTGCACAAAGGGCACCAACTGATTGTCATTAATGCTGCTGTACGGGTCCGCGCCATTTTTAGGAAAAACGCCGCGATACAGTGTGTTGCCAATCAGGTGGTAGCGAATGTACTGCACCGTACTGTTGGGGACTTGCGGCGTGGGATTGGTCTCGATGAACATCCCGTCGATCCACGGCGTGACGCACGTCACGCCGATCGTGCATTGCGTGCTGAGAGCGGGATAGCCGGGACTCCAAGCCACCGGAGAAACGGCAACCGACTGCGGCTGGGGAGTAAACTCAAACTGATTCGGTGGAGGATAGCCGGAATCATTCACGTCGCGCACGATCTGGTCGAGCCCCAGGCGCGCCTCCTGAAACGAATTCACCACCTGCGATTCCGTCGCGTAACGCTGTTGAGAAACACCCAATAAAGTAAACGCCGAGCCGCAAATGACCAGGAAGATCGCCATGGAGACGAGCATCTCGATCAGCGTAAATCCTCGCGTGGTGCGTCGCCGCGTGCACGCCTTCCTATACACACCGCTCATTTGGACACCGTAGTATCGAGGGTCACGGGTAAAACAAAGCCCACTCCCCCGATTTGGCGCGCGCCCAGGATGAAGCGCTTGTTCATGATGATGTTGGTGGCGTTGACGGTAGTGATCACCGCCCAGCGCACGTCCCAGGTGGCCCCGTTGGGATCGTTGGGATCCAAATACGTGAAGCTGTAACCTGGTACCACCCCCTGCGAAAAATCAATCAGCGGGCGATTGTCCGCCATCACAAGCGGACTGCCGACCACCACGCCGTTTTGCGTAGGATCGCCCAAGAGGCAGAAATTATTCTCGATGTCGGTGAAACCGTTACTTATGAGCGGTTGATTCACCATTTGATCGAGCTCCCGCTGCGCCATCACCAGCGACGACGCATTCGAGCGGTTCTCCTGGTTCAGCAGCAGCGACGCGGGCACGAGCTGCGCCACACCGACGAGCCCCATCAGCAGGACTGCCGTAGCCAATACCATCTCCAGCAGGCTGAAGCCTGCTTGTCCAGGTGTGCTGGCGGCCGCTGGTCTTTGCATTCTGTATTTCACGTCCGCATGCCATCCATTCCGCGAAAAAATTTCAACTCACCTGCTGCCACGTCCCGCTTGAGGATGACCAAACCTGCACTACACCCGACGGCAGCACCACCACGGCGCGATACCCGATAGCCGTATTCGCGGGATTTCCAAGATACAGAACATACACGTTGCCGCCGCTTCCGCTCAAGACCGCGCCGCGGGCATCAAAGGTTAGCGTCGCGTTCATTGCGGAAATCGAGGTCAATACCAGTAACGAGTTGCCCAGCGAGCTGGTGATGGGCGAGGTATCCGGCATCCCGCCCGCCGGAAGCAGCGTCACCGTGCCGGTGATCAAATCGATGGTCTCGGTGGGATCGGCGACGCCGTTGCCGTTGGTATCCGCGAATACCATCCAGTCTGTTCCGGACGCCAGGACCCTACCGCTAATTGGTTTGTCGAGACGGATCGCTTCATAGCGCGTGAATTTCAAGACGCCTGCCAGCCGCGCCGCGCTGTCATTCAGCTGATAAATTGCAAAGACGCGGGACAACGAAGGGACGGCTATCGCCGCAAGCACCATCAGGACGGCCAGAGTCACGACCAATTCGGACAGACTGAACCCGCGGCTTAACGCCCCATCCCGCGTCGCGGATCTTGCGCAGCGTCCCAAGAAGGTTTCCTCTTCGTCAAATCCAAATGCGTCACCCCTTCACCCGGAGGGCGATGAAGGGCACTTCGGGCCTGTGGAACTCTGAATGCCTATTATATCTGCGCAACGCGTTGGGAAGGACGCCCGCTGTGCCGGGGTGGGCATTTTAGTACATACGCGGGTCTGGCGGTCAAAAATGTTCTAACCGCGGAGAAGGGCGGGTGCAGGGAGTTAATCTCCAGTATCTCTATAACTTGGCTGCCAGGGTGCGGGCATTGTGGTGCGCGATGGCCGCGATCGAGATCATCGGATTCACTCCCGACGCCGAGGGAAATGAGGCTCCGTCCATCACATACAGGTTTTGCACTTCCCAAGTTTCGCCCGCCGGATTAGTAGCGGAGGTGGCCGGAGAGTCTCCCAGGCGTGCAGTGCCCATAATGTGGAACGAGAATAGCGCCACTTGCCCGGAGCTCCAACCCGCCGCGTCCATTTCGCGCGTGAAGGAATCGAGCGAGCCACGCACGCCGGGCTGATAGGCGCAGAACTTCGCATGCGGGGAATAAATCAGGCTTGCGCCCGCGGCTTCGAGGATGCGCGCCGCGCCGATAAAGCCGCTGCGCAGATGACGGCGGTCAAATTGGGATAGCGCATAGTGCGTCACGGGCGCGCCGGTGCGATCCGTGGTGACACGACCGCTATCGCGGTCCCGCAGCAAGACGCCGATCGCGGAGGTGTGCGAGAGTTTTTCCAGGAGCGCGCGATATTGCCGGGGTTCGCGCCACGGCAAAACCGCCGCGGCAATCACCGGTTGCAGTGCGGTGGTCTCGTACTTCACGCCGAAGTTGCCGGTCATGCGCCGATGTTCGTCGGAATAGATGGCCTGCATGGTGCCTTCCCAGGGACGGATTTCTTCGTCGAAGACGCCGCAGACATTGGAAACGGGATGCAGGTGCAGGTGCTTGCCGATATGTTCATTGCGCAGACCGGAGCGCAGCAGCAATGCTGGAGTGTGAATCGCACCGCAGGCCACCACCGCGGCCTTGCAGCGTATCGTAACGCGGTGGCCGCTTAGCGATTCGGCTTCGACGGCCGTCACCGCTCCTGCTGCGATGCGCACGCGGGTTGCGCGTGTATTCGCAAAGATCCGCGCGCCGGAAGCCTGCGCATCCACCAGCCACGTTTTCGCGGTCGATTGCTTCGCTCCAATTGCGCAACCCAGCCCGCAGTAGCCGCAAACTTTCCCCTGGTCGCAGCCGATGACGTTGCGCGGCATGGCGTCGACATGCCAGCCGAGGGAACGCAATCCGCGATCCAGTACGGCCTCCCTGGCGGAAATGCGATTGTGGTCAAGGTTTACGTGCAGGCGTGCGCAGACCACATCGAGGCTGCGGGTATATTCCTCGCTGGTGAACCATGGCACTCCAGCCGCGGCCCATTCGCTGCGGACTTCGTCCGGAGTGCGGAACGAGGTGCAATAATTCACCACCGTGCCGCCGCCCACACATTCGCCGGCCAACAAGCCCACGCTACGGTCGGCCGTTGAGGCGAATCCGCGGTCCAGATACAGATTGTGAAAACCTGACAGTTCGGCGCCGTCAAAGTCGGCATCGTCGTAATAGCCGCCGGCTTCGAGGACGAGCACATCCTGGCCCGCGGCCGCCAGAACTGCCGCCGCGGCTCCCCCGCCGGCACCGGAACCAACGACGCATACGTCTGCGGTTAGCTCCAGATCACGATCGGGGCATGTCACGCGCAACTGGCGTTGCGCCGTGGGCCGCTGCGTGCCAAGCGGGCCAGGGTACTGAAATTTTGGCCACACCGGGCTGCTTGTACCGTTCGAGCCCGGCAGCATCACGTACAAAAAGCCGACCGCTTTGCGCAGCGCCTGAAACGCTCCGCGTCGTTGCGCCAGGGCGCTGTCCGCCCAACTGAGCAGCACGCGCGTGCGCGCCTCCGGCGGCAGGGATGAAAACGGCGACGTGCGCCTTATGGTGAAAAGGCTGTGCAGCCGCGAATTCCAGATGTTCAACAATTGCAGCAGCGGGTCGCTACGGCCAGTAATCGCGGGGTCGGGGAGCGCCTCCGCAATCGCGTTCGCGACGCCCATGGCGTGCGCCGAAGGCCATCCGTCTTCCGCCGGAGCAAACGTATCGCAAATCGCCTCCAGCGCCCGCTGCTGCCGCGCAGTCAATTTCATAGGTGAATCATCCTGTTTGCCGAAAAGTGCGGCGTTCAGTCTAGCAAAGAGCGCCGGCGTAGTGTCTGGCGACGACTCTGCGGGTGGTATACAAAAAATAGGGGAGAGGCGGGCCAGGTCGTCCCGCGCTCTCCCATTTTCCCCATTTAGGGGAACCGGCAAGTCTGACGGAGGGCGACTCGCCGGTCGTGTGTTGGCCTGCCTATTAAACCCTGCGAACCAGAAAAAAGTTCCCGCTTGGCGGGAAAAAAGTGGCTAGAATCATTGTGGAGAGTCAGTTCCATTCGCGCGCGTGCCAATTGATGCCTAAGCCCTCCCAGCTCAATCCGGACGATATCCTGCGTTTTCTGCAAGTTAGCCATGATTCGGCCTCCATCCGCGAGATTTCTCGCGCCCTGCACCTTAGAAAATCCGACCAGCGTGCGCTGTTCAATATGATGGGAAAGCTCAAAAAACGGGGTGCTATCGACGAAGTGCCAGGGGAGCGGTACCGTCTGGCGGGCCGCAAAGCCGGGCGCAGTAGCTCCCGGGAGGGCGACGGTTCCCTGCCGGAGCATGCTTTTCAGCAGAAGATGGCTGCTCCTGCTTGGGCGCGCCCGAGTGGTCTGGCCGACAGAGAGAGCCTCAGTCGCGACGAGATCCGGGGGCGCCTGGTCCTGCACCACGATGGCTACGGCTTCGTGGTTCCCGATAAGCCCATCCCCGAACTCGATGGCGATGTGTTCATTCCGCGCCTCGCGATTGAAGACGCCATGCATGGCGACCACGTGGTCGCAAAGATTCAACGGCGCGCTGGATTTTCGGACCGGCACCGCGCCGAGGGCCGCATCGTTCGCGTGCTGGACCGCGCGCACCCCAGCATCGTCGGACTTTTCCGTTATGGTCCGCGCTACAACGTGGTGTTGCCTTACGACGCACGCTTGCAGCACGAAATCGAAATTCCTCCGGGCGAGGAACTGACGCCGGTGCTGCGCGAAAAACTTTATCAATTAGATCCGGCGTTCAATCCTAGAAATCCCGGCGCGCGAGTGAAACGCATCCCGCGCATGGAAGAGCTAGACGGCGCCGTCGTCAACATTCAAATCCTGCGCTTCCCGCGCGCTGGCACCGCGCCGATCGGCCGGGTGATCGAAATTCTCGGCCGCCCCGGCGAACTCGGCGTTGACACCGAGATCATCATTCGCAAACATCATCTCCCGTACGAGTTTCCGCAAGCGGTTTTGGCGGAAGCGGCGCAGCGCGCGCAACCTCCGCAGGAAAACGAACTAGCCGATCGCGAAGATTTTCGCCATCTGCCCATCGTTACGATTGACGGCGAAACCGCGCGCGATTTCGACGACGCGGTGTACGTCGAGAAAAAAGAAGATGGCGCGTGGCACCTGCAAGTCCATATCGCCGACGTCGCGCACTACGTCCGCAGCGGCACTTCGCTCGATCAGGAGGGGCGCCTCCGCGGCACCTCAGTTTATTTTCCGGACCGGGCCGTCCCCATGCTTCCTGAAGCGCTATCGAACGGCATCTGCTCGCTGAAGCCGCAGGAAGACCGGCTGGTGATGAGTGCGCTGATCGAACTGGACGGCTACGGCAACATCCGCAGCTCGCGTTTGACCTCCGGCGTAATCCGCTCCGTCGAGCGCATGACGTATACCAATGTAAACAAAATTCTTGAGGGCGATCCGGAGATGACCGCGCGCTATGCGCCGCTGGTATCACGCTTTCGCGACATGAAGGAATTGGCGCTACTGCTCAACGCGCGCCGCAACGAGCATGGCTCCATTGATTTCGATCTGCCCGAACGCGTGATCGCCTTCGACGACCAACAGCGCATGACCAGTATCAATCGCAGCGAACGCAACATCGCCAACCGGCTGATCGAAGAATTCATGCTAACAGCCAACCGGGTCGTAGACGCTTATCTCTTGCATCGCGCAATCCCAGCATTGCATCGCGTCCATGAAAAACCCGACGCGCGCAAAGTCCTGGAATTCGAAGAGTTAGCCCGCGCTTTCGGATACTCGCTGAACGTGGAAGACTTGCATCGCAAAGAAATCACCGTGCGCCACGGTCACGTCCCAGCGGCAAAAGCTAGGCGCAAACATTCCGGTGGTCACGATTCCCGGAGCAGAAGTTCGCGAGGAGATGCAGGAAGCGGCCGCGAAATGAAAGTAAGCCTGGCGGGAGCCGAAGTAGCCATCACGCCGCAGCACTACCAGCGCCTGGTGAAAAAAATCACTGGCAAGCCTGAAGAGCGTATCCTGTCCTACCTGATGCTGCGTTCGTTGAAACAAGCTCGCTACGCTGCCGACCCGCTGGGACATTTTGCGCTGGGCTTCGACGAATACACGCACTTCACGTCGCCCATCCGCCGCTACCCAGATTTAATCATTCACAGAATTTTGAAGTGGGCACTGGAAAATCCCGATGCGAGTTCACCGCGCCATGAAGCGGGACGAGCCGCGACTCGCGCGTCGACGCAAAGCGCGGCCCACGCACAAACTCACACTCGAACCCATGCATTGGCCCGCCCAGCTGCACCAGAAAAAACGCCAGCGCCCGCACCCGGCAGTGAAGCCGTCCGCTACTCCGAAATCCAGCTTCGCGAGATCGCCACGGAAACCTCCGAAGCCGAACGCCGCGCCGCTGGAGCCGAACGCGAACTCATGGACTGGAAAACCGCGCAATTCATGGAAGAACATCTGGGCGAGGAGTACGACGGGTTGATTATCTCCGTGCAAAAATACGGCTGCTTCGTCGAACTCGCCGAAGTGTTCGTGGAAGGTTTATTGCCGCTAGCCGCCCTGGAAGAAGCCGCGGGCACCCGCTGCATCTACCGCGAATTCGATCACTCCATCGTGGAGATGCCAGGGAATGGCGGCGGCTACCGCGAGCACTCCGGCCATCGTGATGTGCGAGGCCCCCACGATCAGGCGGCGCATCGCGGTTCGACTCCTGAGCACGCCACATCAACGCGGAAAGGCCGCGGCGCCAAATCCGGCACCCAACGCGCGTGGCACCTCGGGGATCCCGTTCACGTCCGCGCCGAACGCATCGACCACATCCGCAAACGCGTAGAATTCGCCCTCACCGAACCCTGACGCCGCTTTCGATCCTTACAACAGCCTGAAAGTCTTTGACGCCGTCTAAGCGACTGTGCGCGCCACACCACTGGCCGTGCAATAGCGGCCGTCCGCAGTTTCAAACGCCACGCCGCTAGATTCCGGTGACTTGGCATCGCCGGACCGCAGGCAGAAATACCCCGCGGCTACCCTCGGCCAGCCGTTGACTTGGCTCCGTGGGTAGCCTAGTATCCACGCCAAAGCTGCGCAGTGGCAGCTAGGGGCATGCGTGCATGAGCGATTGGATACACTTACAGGCAAATTCTGGCGAACAGCTAATGCAGCTGCATCACTTTTCAATTGTGAAGCTGCAGGCTGGCGGTAATGTGACATTTGGGATCACCGTGAAGGAGTTTGCCGTGCCGCCTCCGGGACAGCGCATGCGCTTTTATGCGGAGGCGGACAAGGCTGTAAATCAGGCCACCGCATCCTTTGTGCCATGCGGCTGGGGTAGTTCGATGTTTTCGGCGCTGGGCGATTGCGTGCGACTCATCCGCGAGTTTCCGTATGAGGACGAGAAGGGCGCGGCATCGTGATCCTGAGTCTTGCAAAACGAACTTTGCAGCCCGGTGTGGTCGCGCTGGAGATAAAAGGCAGCATGCACACGGGACCGGATTGCACGCGACTGATGAAGGAAGTGGATGGCCTGATTGCGGCGCAAGAGACGCGCGTGATTTTTGATCTGGGGACACTGACGCACGCCGACAGCGCGGCCATCGGCGCGATCGTCCGGTGCTTGACGAATTTAAAGAAGGCCGGCGGAGCGCTGCGCATCGCCGCGGCGCACCCGATGATTGTCCATAGCCTGAAATTGACCAAGGTGGACAGGCTCATCCAAATGTTTCCCACGGTCGATGAAGCGGCCAAGGAATTTCCAGCGCCGGGGACCAGCCCCAGCCAGCAAGCCTGATCCTGTAAACCTGAAGTTGTTGCACGAATTGCAAAGCAGCCCACACACTCCGTCGCCGGTTATGCGCCGGGGCGCGGATATGCTAATTTTCTTTGTTTATGGCGAAGCGCATTGGCGTGCTATTGAGCGGACGCGGCTCGAATCTCGAGGCCCTGGCGGATAGCGTTGCCGCCGAGCGCATTCCCGACGCGGAAATTTCCATTGTGGTCAGCAATCGCGAAGGCGCTCCCGGGATCGCGCGCGCTGAATCCCGCGGCATCGCCACCAAAGTAATTCCCTCGAAAGGCCTGGAACGCGAAGCATTCGATCGCCAAGTGGTCGCGGTCCTCAACGAACAAAAAGTCGATTTAGTTTGTCTTGCAGGATACATGCGGTTGCTCTCGCCCTTTTTTGTGGCTGCTTTCCCAAATCGCATACTAAATATTCATCCGTCGTTGTTGCCGTCTTTTCCCGGACTCGAGGCGCAGAAGCAGGCCTTCGATTACGGGGCAAAATTTGCCGGCTGCACCGTGCACTTCGTCGACGAAAATCTTGACGCTGGCCCTATCATCCTGCAGGCGGCCGTTCCGGTCGAAAACCACGATACCGAAGTCTCGCTCTCCGAGAAAATTCTGCGTGAAGAGCATCGAGTCTACACGGAAGCCGTTAAACTGGTCCTCGCAGGAAATTACAAAATTACCGGGCGCCGCGTCACGCGCACCGAAACATAAAATCTATGACCCAGCCCGCTTCTCCATCGCAAGCATTCAAATCCGTCGAAGAGCAATTCGCCTACCTGAAAAAAGGGATCGCGGAAATTATTCCAGAGGCCGATCTGAAGGCGAAGCTCGAAAATTCGGTGAAGATGGGAAAGCCGCTGCGTGTGTACCTGGGGGTGGACCCTACTGCCCCGGATATTCATTTGGGCCACACCGTGGTCCTGCGCAAGCTGAAACACTTTCAAGACCTCGGCCATACAGCCATATTCCTGATTGGCGATTTTTCGGCGATGATCGGCGATCCCACGGGACGATCCGAAACCCGCCCGCCGCTAACCCGCGAGGAGGTCGACGCCAACGCCAAGTCCTATCTCGCACAAGTCTTCAAGCTCCTCGATCCGCACAAAACCGAAGTCCGCTACAACAGCGAGTGGCTCGGCAAACTCTCGAGCTACGATGTCGTGCGTCTCTGCGGCCACTATCGTCTGGCCCGGATGCTCGAACGCGAGGATTTCCGCTCGCGGTTGGCTAACAACCAGCCCATTTCCGTTCACGAACTGCTGTACCCGCTGCTGACAGCGTACGACGCCGTTGAACTCAAGTCCGATGTGGAAATTGGCGCCACCGAGCAGAAATTCAACTTGCTGGTGCACCGCGACATTCAGCGGGAGTACGGCCAGGCATCGGAAGTGGCGCTCACCATGCCCATTCTTGTGGGTCTCGACGGCCAGCGCAAAATGTCCAAGAGCCTGGGCAACTATGTTGGCATCACCGAAGCGCCGGACGAAATCTTCGGCAAAATCATGTCCATCCCCGACGAGCTGATGTGGTCCTACTACGAACTTGTCACTGACCGGCGGCCCGATGAAATTTCCGAACTCAGACAACAAGTTTCTTCCGGCGCCATCCATCCTATGAACTTGAAAATGAAATTGGCCACGGAAATTATCGCCGACTTTCATGGTCAAGACGCCGCGCAGAAAGCCGCGGACAATTTCCAGCGCGTCTTCCGCGATCGTCAGGCGCCAGCAGAAGCGCCAACGCACAAGCTGCCGCGCGGCCCGGCGAAAAAATTAGCCGCGCTGCTTGCAGAATTGCAGCTCGCTCCATCAAGAAGCGAAGCAGATCGCCTCATTAAGCAGAAAGGCGTGGAAATCGACGGCGTACTCGCCGAAGATCCGCGGCAAGACATCGATCTCAGCCAGTCGCGCGAATTTCTTTTGCGCGCGGGCAAGAAAAGATTTTTGCGCATCGTTGTGGAATAGACAACTGAGAAGCGATTGAACAAACAGCGAAGATAATACGTTCAAACAGTAGCGACGGGTCTTCTGACTCTTGGAAGAGGTGTATGGATGGGACTCTGGACGCGACGCAAATTCTTTCTCACATCTTTGGCAGGCACAGCCGCAGGGGCAACATCGCTCTTCGGAAAAGCTCCGTCCGCGGGCAATCTTTCTACTGTCGCGGAAAAGCATCCAACGTCCACTCCATCGACTGGCCAGCGTCCCGTAATCATCTCAAGCACCAACGGCCTTAACGCGCTCGGCCGCGGCATGGACATTTTGCAGAAGGGTGGCGACACACTGGACGCAGTTGTGGCCGCGGTCACGGTCGTCGAAGACGATCCCAACGACACCTCCGTGGGGTTCGGTGGACTGCCCAACGAAGAAGGTGACACGGAACTCGACGCCAGCGTGATGCATGGTCCCACGCGTCGCGCGGGCTCGGTCGCCAGCGTGCGCCGCATAAAAAATGTTTCGCTACTGGCAAAAACGGTGATGGAGAAAACGAATCACGTAATGATCGTTGGCGAAGGCGCTCGCCGCTTCGCGGTCGACGAGGGATTTATCGATATGAGCCTTGCCACCGAGAAGTCACGGCTGGCGTGGTTGGCATACAAAACGAGCACGTCGAAAAATTGGCGCCCCGGCACGGATAGTCCTGAATGGAACGAAAAAATGGCCGGCCTGTTCGACACCCCACAGAAGCAAGCGTGGCGCAGTGAAATTGAACAACTGGTGGCGCATCCGCCGACGGGAACAATCAATTGCCTGGCGGTAAATGAAAAAGGCGAAATCTCTGGTACAACAACGACTTCGGGCCTGGCGTGGAAAATTCCCGGCCGCGTGGGCGATTCCCCGATTATCGGCGCGGGCCTCTATGTTGATGGCGACGTCGGCGGCGCAGGGTCCACGGGAAAAGGCGAAGAGAACATCAAAATTTGCGGCGGCCACACCATCGTAGAGATGATGCGCAAAGGCATGTCTCCCACCGACGCCTGCCTCGAAGCGCTGCATCGCGTCGCGCACAACTACAATAACGACAAGAAGAAACTTTCCACCTTTCACATTTTCTTTTACGCGCTGAATAAAGACGGTGCACACGGCGCCGCCTCTCTCTGGCGCAATACTTACGACCGGACCAAGCATTCCTCGTATGCCGTCCACGACGGCGGCGAAGCACGCCTGATGGAATGCGCAGCGTATTTCGATGAAATGGGCGGCGACGAATAAATGATCGAACTAAAAAATGTCACCAAGGAATATGATTTGCCGCCGGGGCAGTCCGGCCAACTGGTCGCCACGGATCGCCTGACGCTGGATGTTCCCGACGGAGAAGTCTTCGGCCTGGTTGGCCCCAACGGTGCCGGAAAATCCACCACGCTGAAAATGATTTGCGGCCTGATACTGCCCACCGCAGGCCACATCACCGTGAATGGCGTGGACGTCGAAACTGATCCCGAAGGCGCGCAGCAGCACATCGGCTACCTCGCGGATTTTTTCAGCGTGTACGATGAGCTGAAAGTCTGGGAATACGTCGACTATTTCGCGCACGCTTACAAGCTTCCGCCAGAAACAATTTCCGCGCGCGTCCGCGAGGTCATCGTCCAGATGGGCCTCGAGAGCAAATACGATGCCAACGTCGCTGGCCTTTCGCGGGGCATGAAGCAGCGGCTCGGCATCGCCCGCGCCATTATTCACGACCCACCGCTGCTCGTCCTTGACGAACCAGCCTCCGGCCTCGATCCCAAAGCGCGCCTCGAGCTGAAAGATTTGCTCCGCGCCATGAATCGCGCCGGAAAAACTATCTTCATCACCTCGCACGTTCTCCCCGACCTTGAAGAAATCTGTACTTCCCTGGCCATTCTTGAAAAAGGCAAACTTCTCCGCCACGGGAAAATCTCCGACGTCATGCGCAGCGCCGGCCAAACCCGCCGCGTCCGTTTGCGTCAAGCGACCGTCGAATTTGCTCTGGGTCCGTGGCTGGCGACTCAGCCAAACGTCAGCGATGTTCAGCAAAACGCCGCGATCACCGAATTTATTTTTCCCGGCTCCGACGCCGAACTGGCTGCGCTAATCCGCGAAGCCATCCTCGCCGGCTCGCCCATCTGCGGTGTCGAAGAAAAAACCGACTCGCTTGAGGAACTCTTCGCCCGCCTCTCCACCGGAGAAGTAATGTGATCTTCTCCAACCCCGAACTCGTCCGCAACGTCCGGACGCAACTGCGTCCCGGTAAAATGGTCACCGCGGCTGTCATCTCCATCGCGCTCTCTCTCGTTGCCGGCTATGCGCTGACCCACATTTCCGCACCCGCTACAGGGCCGATGGGCTGGGGCTTCGGCCTTCTCCGCGGCCTATTTTGGCTGCAAGCTCTGATCCTGGCCGCCGGTGGCGGTATATCCTGCGTCAATGCGATCTACAAAGAAAAAGATCAAAACACCTTCGACTACCAGCGCGTCACGCGCCTTTCTCCGCTTGAATTGACGCTTGGCAAACTATTCGGTGCGCCAATCTTCATCTACTTCATATGCCTTTGTTTCGTGCCCCTCGTGATTTTCGCCGCAGTCAAGGGCCAGCAAAGTTTTACATTCGTCTTGGCTGCTTACGCTGTGCTGATCATCGGATCGATCGCGTTCCATACGTTGGCCTTGCTCATTTCTTTACTCACCGTCCGCGGTTCGCACACGACTGCAATTATTTTTGTTCTCATACTCCTCTGGCTCTTCTCAAATATTTTCGTACTGACCGCCAATTACTTATATCTTGCCCCGCTCTCGCCTTTCTACAGCGCGGATGTCGCCAGTCAGCAACGCTCGAACTACCTCCGTACATCACTGTCCAAGGATCTTGTTTTTGGTCATCCAGTCCACCATGTATTCGTTCTGATCATTATTGATGGACTGCTCACCGCTTGGTTTCTTCTCGCGCTCTCCCGCAACATCAAGCGCGATCCGGACCAGTACGAGTTGTACTCTCCGTTGGAAACCTTTGCCCTAGCGATTTGCATCAATGTGATTCTATTGGCTTTTGTCAATTGGAGCGCCGACCTCATCAATGTCCAAGCCACGCTTCTCACCATCAATATTTCGATTCTCAGCTTTCTCGGCCTGGCTCAGTTACGCAATCGTGACCGTACTCGCCGCATCTTGCGCACGCAAAAGAAATCGCCGATATCTTGGATCGATCTTTCGTGGCCCGCTCCATTTCTTTTCATCACCGCGCTAACCGCTTGCGCGCTAGTCTTCGCGGCTGCCGCCATCGCCCGTAATCCGCTGATGGAATGGAGCCCCGTATTCGCTATTTTCCGGTTTCTGTTTATTACCGCGTGGCTTGTCCGTGATATGCAATTTCTGCAATGGATGACGTTGCGTCGCGGCAAGCGCCCGTTGGTTGCCGGTGTGATGTTTTTGACGGCGTTTTACGCCTGCGTGGGGATCGTTCTGTCCGCCTTCGGCACTTTCCGCGATGTCGACAACTTGCCCTTCAGCGCTTTCTTTCTGCCTACCCCGATTTATTATTTGGACCCCGCCGCGTGGGCTACGCGACCAGCGATTTGGGGGGCCGCATTCGTCGCGCAATGGCTGGTAGTGGCCCTATTCATCCTCGCGCAACGCAAAACCATCATAGAACTGGCGCACCCCACCACACCCGATTCCGAGACGCTCAACGCAGATTGACCCGAAGAAGTCTGTAAGATGCTTTGCAGGGGCGCAACAGGTTGCACCCTAACTTGCCCGGCCGGCAGAAACTCCTTGCCAAATTGTTCGTATTTGTCTGACCCCAGAAAAAATTATTCAGATTTGCTCAGCGGCAAATAATACTGCGTCCCCTTGACGGGATCCTGCAATCTCCGAAGCAACTGCTGCAAATCCTCGCTGTGTTCCACGAAATCGATATCCGAGGTATTGATCACCAGCAAATCCGAAGCCGCGTAGCGATAGAAAAAATGCTCGTAAGCTCGCGCCACTTCGCCGATATATTCCAGCGAAATCTGCGTCTCATCCTTGGAAGCTTTCTTTGCGATCCGTGCCCGCAAAACTTCCGGTTTGGCTTGCAGATAAATCACCAGATCGGGCTCGGGAATTCCGGCGCTAAGCAATTCGTAATACCGCTCGTAAAGTTTTAATTCTTCATCGTCAAGATTCAAATTTGCAAAAATACGATCTTTTTCTAGCAAAAAATCGGAGACCACCGGCCCCGGCGATTCCACCGCCAACGCCTCACGCAGCCGCTTCTGCCGTTCCATCAAAAAGTACACTTGCGCGCGGAATGCCGCGCCGGGCTTCTCCTGATAAAATTCCGCAAGAAAGGGGTTGTCTTCGCAATCGTAAACGCGCCGCGCGTGCAGCTTCTCTGCCAAAATCTTCGCCAGCGTGGTTTTCCCGACGCGCAGCGGCCCTTCAATCACAATGAACCGCGGCGCCTCCGCAGCCCGTTGCGGATCGCGCGCACGTTTCGCCGAAGAAGATTCGTTGCTACCCATCGCGCGCGATTATACCAGACTCATTTCACCGCCATACCGGTCGCCGCCGTTATAATCTCGGGTCTTCAGATCCATGGCTTGTTTCGCCAGTTCCCCCTGATGTTGGCGCGCCCTATTTACCTACCACCAGGATGACGAATGATCCCGGCTTCATCTTCCCGCGCCGTTCTCCAGGAGCCGGTGGATCGAAATCCGCAGCCGGAAGAAAAACATTGTGCGTCTGCAAATCCAGGCCCATGGTCCGCGCACTCTTTTTTGTGGGCACATTTTCCACCACGGAATATTTCCCTGGAGAATCCTCATGCACCACGGTCAATATTCCTTCGCCATTGGAGGCGAACGCCAGTTGCGATGCCGGATCAAACGCCGTGGCATCCACAGCATCGCCAATCGCCGCCACGGACACAATTTTTCCGTTGTCGGCGTCAATCACCGGCATCAGCTTGCCTTCGCAACCCGCAAACAGCCGGCGATGGACCAAATCCATTGACAGCCCCGTAGGACTCTCGGCAGGCTTCAGCGGCCACCGGTACAGCTCCTTTAGCGTATTCGCATCAAATTGCACCAACTCCGAAGTATCTTCGATGTTCACATATATATTTCCTCTGCCGTCGGCCACCGCAAACTCCGGCTTGCCGCCCAGCCCCAGCGTTCCCAGCACGGTTCCATCTGCCGCACTGATCGCCGTCGTATCGTTGCTGGCGCCATTCAAGGTAAATACCCGCTTCGTGACCTTGTCGTAGACGATGGCGTCGGGATTTTTTCCGGTATTCACCGTTCCCAGCGTCTGCAGCGTTTTCAAATCGAAAATCGTCGCCGTATTCGCGCGTCCGTTGCTTGTGAATCCGCGGCCTAGCTCCGCCGCGATTGCGATTCCATGCACGCCCTGCGTATCGGGAATATCCCCAGCGACCGCATAGGTGTCGGCATTCAGCACCACCACGTGTGTGCCGTGCGAAACGTAAACCCGCCGCGCCTCGCTGTCCACGGTGACGTAGTCCCAGCCCGTGTCTCCAGAAACCGGAATCGTTCTAATTACGCGATATCCGGAAGGCCCAGCCGCTGGAGTTGCCGCCAAATGCCTCGCCGCCGGAACGCCAGCCCCTAGAATCAACAGCCCGCCCGTCACGCCCAGAACCGTTCGCTTCATCGCCGTCCTCCTTGGTCGCAGCGTACGTTCGTCTAAAGTGTCCCAAGCCAACGTCCAAGTTTCAACATTGCTATCCGGAGATCAACCGTTCCCGAGAAGTTGCGGCCTGCGCGCTCTTCGACGGTGGGATCCTGATACGGGGAAAGCGATGGCGCGTTCGCAATTCATCGGGAATAATGATCTAGTCATGACGCTCGCCGCCGCCCAGCCCCTTGCGTTGAAAATTCGCCAGCTTCGTAAAGCCTACGGACAGCTCGTCGCCGTCGATTCGATCGACCTCGACGTTTACGCGGGTGAATGCTTCGGCCTGCTCGGTCCCAACGGCGCCGGAAAGACCACCACTATCGAAATTTGCGAAGGCCTGCTCGAACCAGACGGCGGCTCCGTCGAACTGCTCGGACGCAATTGGCGCACACAGGCCAAGGAACTCCGCGAACTCCTCGGCATCCAACTGCAGGAAACCACTTTCTCGGAAAAGCTCACCGTCACGGAAACGCTGGCGCTCTTCCGCAGTTTTTATGACCGCAGTGTGGAGGTCCTCGAGCTTCTCGCGCTCGTCCAGCTCGAAGAAAAACGCGATACGCGGATCGGCAAACTTTCCGGCGGGCAGAGACAGCGCCTGGCACTCGCTTGCGCGCTTGTCGGCGATCCACAATTGCTTTTCCTCGATGAACCAACTACCGGCCTTGATCCCCAGGCTCGCCGGCAATTGTGGGACCTCATCAACCAGCTAAAAAGCAGCGGCCGAACCATCCTGCTCACCACGCATTATATGGACGAGGCAGAAAAACTCTGCGATCGCGTGGCCATTATGGACCATGGCCGGGTCATTGCGCTGGACACGCCTCGCCAATTGATTGCCTCACTCGGCGTCGAGCATCTTCTCGAGTACGCTACCTCGGGCGAAGCGCTCGATCCCGCCGCTCTCAGGGAACTACAGGGCGTGCGCGCGATTTCTACGATCGGAAACGTGACGCAACTGCAGGTCGCGGAACTCCATCGGACCGTGCCCGCGCTGCTGGAAAAACTTGCCGAGTGTGGCATTCCGCTCACCGAGTTGCGCACCCATTCCGCCACACTCGAAGACGTGTTCGTATCGCTGACGGGGCGACATCTTCGCGATGAGTAGCCGCACGCTTACGGGCCATCCGTTGTACCAGTTAATAAAAATCCGCTTCCTCGAATTCTGGCGCGAACCCGAGGCGGTTTTTTGGATTCTCTTGTTTCCCATTCTGCTGGCCACGGGATTGGGCATCGCCTTTCGCAACCATGCTCCGGACGTGATCAAAATCGCCATCGTCGAAAGTGGTGTCGCTTCGCAAGGTATTTCCAGCGCCGTCGCCGAAACCCCCGGTTTGTCCGCCATCGTCTGTGACCGACAAACCGCTGAGCGCAGTCTCGCTACCGGCAAGGTTGCGTTGATCGTGATTCCGCAGTCTTCCGCCCAAGTGTTCTATCGCTTCGACGCCACCAATCCAGACGGGCGCTCCGCGCGTTCGCTTACCGACGAAGCCATCCAGCGCGCCGCAGGTCGCGCCGATCCGGTCCATGCCGCCGACCAGCAAATCACCGAGCCCGGCTCGCGCTACATCGATTTTCTCGTCCCCGGCCTGCTCGCCACTAACATCATGGGCAACGGCATCTGGGGCGTCTGTTTCCCGATCATCGACGCGCGGCGCAAAAAACTTCTCAAGCGCATGGTGGCCTCGCCCATGTCTCGCACGCAATTTCTGATGTCGTACCTGCTTTCACGACTGATTTTTCTCGTTTTCGACATTTCCATTCTGGTTGGCTTCGGCCACCTGGCCTTCGGCGTGCCCGTGCGCGGGAGCATCGCAGCCATCGTGTTCATCTGTGTTGTCACCGCCTTGTCTTTCAGTTCGCTGGGCCTTCTAATTTCTGCCCGGCTGAGCACCACGGAGGCGGCTAGCGGCGTGGCCAATGCTGTGATGCTGCCCATGTGGATTCTTAGCGGCGTCTTTTTCTCCGCGCGCCGTTTTCCGGAAATCGTGCAACCCGTCATCCACACTTTTCCACTCACTGCCGCGGTCGATGCCTTGCGCGCCGTCATGCTGGAAGGCGCCACCCTCTTCGCTCTGGGCAGTCAGTTGGGAATTTTGAGCGTTTGGCTGCTCGTTTGTTTCGTTCTGGCGGTGAAGCTATTTCGTTGGCGCTGAACCCGTTGCCATTCCTTTTGCATCGGATTGACATTGACGCGAGAATTGGCACAAATGGTCAAGCACACACCGCGTCTTGTACCCGGCGTCGAACGGTAATACTTTCCGGAGCCGCTCGCGAATGAACATCCTTGATTTTGTGGTTGGCAAGCCGCTCAAGACCAGCGACGAGCGCGCTGAACAGATCGGTCCTAGCGCCGGCATTCCAATTTTTGGCCTGGACGCACTCAGTTCCGCGGCGTATGGGCCGGAAGCTGCTCTCAGCCTGCTGATTCCGCTTGGCCTGCTGGGGGTCCGTTACATCATCCCGATCAGCACCGCGATCATTGCCTTGCTGGTGATCGTTTATTTTTCTTACCGCCAAACTATCGCCGCGTACCCTTCAGGTGGCGGGTCCTACACTGTAGCGCGTTTTAATCTCGGCGCGTTTCCAAGTTTGCTCGCCGCCGCCGCACTGCTGGCCGACTATATCCTCACCGCCGCTGTGGGTATTTCCGCCGGTGTCGGTGCGCTCATCTCGGCGGTGCCGTCTTTGCAGCCACACACGGTCAGTATTTGCGTCGGAATTCTCGTCGTGATTACGATCCTCAACATGCGCGGCGTGCGCGATGCCGGCGCGGTTTTCATGTTTCCAACATATCTTTTCGTAGGCACCTTGATGTTCACCATCGCTGGCGGGATTTTCCGCGTAGTGGCCAGCGGCGGTCATCCCGTGCCCGTTACTCCGTTGCCAGCGATTCCGCCTTCTTCCGGTCCGCTTATGGGGTATGCGATGGCGTGGCTGCTCATCAAGGTTTTTGCCAGCGGCTGCACTGCGCTCACCGGCGTCGAGGCCGTCAGCAACGGCGTCAAAGCGTTTCGCGAACCTGGTGTGAAAAACGCGCAGCGCACGCTGACGGTAATTATTTTTCTGCTGGCGGTGATGTTGGCGGGAATCTCATATCTCGTAAAAGCTTATGGAATTGTGGCCACGGATCCCGGCGCACCGGGTTACCAAAGTTTACTGTCCATGCTGATCGCCGCGGTTTTCGGCCGCGGAATTTTCTACTACGTGACCATCGGCTCGATTCTGGTGGTGCTTTCTTTTTCCGCCAACACCGCCTTCGCGGACTTTCCGCGGCTGTGCCGTGCCATCGCGCAGAATAATTATCTCCCGCATTCTTTCGGATACCGCGGCCGCCGGCTGGTGTACACGCAAGGAATCATGGTGTTGGCCGTGCTCGCCGGCTTGCTGCTGATCTTATTTCAGGGCGTCACTGACAGGCTGATTCCTCTTTATGCCGTGGGTGCGTTTTTGGCTTTTACGCTTTCGCAAGCCGGAATGGTGCAGCACTGGCGCAAGAAACGCGGCCCGCATTGGCTGAAAAGCGCCTTGGTGAATGGACTCGGCGCTTTTGTCACCGGAATTACCGTGATCGTGGTGCTGGTTGCAAAATTTATTGAGGGCGCGTGGATCACCCTGCTCTTCATTCCGTTGTTGCTGATATTTTTCCGAACCGTCCGCCGCCACTATCACGATGTCAGCGTGGACACCAGCTGCCGCGTGGCGATGATTCCCAAGCTAAGATCCGCACCGCCTATCGCTATAGTGCCTTTTGACCGCTGGAGCGCTATTACCAAGCAGGCGCTAGAATTCGCTTCGCGGCTTTCGCCAGAGATGATCGCGTTGCACGTGGAACCCGGCGAACATTCCGAATTACTGCACGACGACTGGGACCGCTATGTCGTCAGTGCTTTTCGTGAAGTCGGGGGAGAGCCGCCGAAATTGGAAATCTTGCCGTCGCCCTATCGCTTTATCATTCTTCCCATCGTTCAGTACATTCTGGCGCTTTCAGAAAAATACCACGATCGCAAAATTATTGTCATAATCCCAGAACTGGTGGAATGCCACTGGTATGAATATTTTCTGCACAACCAGCGTGGCCGGCTGCTCGAATGGTTGCTGCTGATGCGCGGCAATAAAAACATTTTCACCGTCTCGTCGCCATACTATCTGCCGCCGAATACGCGAAAATCGGCTTCTCCAGAATCTCATCATGAACACATTGCCGATTGAAATCTGACACAACGTACGCGTTCAGCTGATCGTCATACGGTTTTTCGTTCTTGTTCCTCGGTGAATATCCCGATTCCCGATGGATTGCTGCCGCCATGCTTTTCCTGAGGACTCCGCAATTATTTCTGCGGAACCAGGAGAATTGCCATGATCAAGAAAGTTGCCGGCGGCTACAAGGTTCTTTCCGAGAAGGGGAAAAATCTCGGCGGTCCATACAAGACGAAAAAGGAAGCTGAGACAAGTCGAATATTTCAAGCACGACAAAGGTTAAAAAGGGTCAGATTCCGGCGGCGATGCCCGGCGAACCGCCGTCTGGAAACGTCTGCATTGAAACTAAAGTGGCTTTGGGTGCGCGGCGAGCGTCTCGCGAAATTGCCCGAGATTGTTTTTGTCCACCACCGCGGTTCCGGTATCCACAAAGGTCGGAATCGGCGCCGCCGGAGCGCTCTTCCAGTCCTTATATTCGTGCACCGCGTTGTGGTGTAAATCGTCGAGCAATTTCAGTCCGTAGTAGGCCATCACGTAAGGCTTCTGTGCGATGGTCTCGGTGATCGCGCCGTTTTGTACGAAATCCAGCGTTTCCGGATCTTTGTCGAACGCCACAATTGCGACCTTTCCCGTCAGATCCAGCCGGTGAAGCGCTTCTGCCGCGCCCGAGCCACCGGACGCCTCAAGACAAATAATGCCATCCAGCTTGTCCTTGCCTGCCGCCAGTTTGGAAATCTGGTCGTTGGCGCTACGGGCATCGCCCTTGTCGTCGATGATCGCGGCTACTTTTATTCCTGGAAACTTCTGCAACGCATCGTTAACACCTTTCACCCGCTCATCCAGATTTAGCTGACCGGGAATGCTGACGATCACGACGCGACCCTGACCCTTCAAAAGTTGCGCCATGTGGCGGCCGCTTTCCTGCCCTGCGCGGAAATTATCCGTACCGATAAAAAGCACCCGCTTGCTATCGGGAGCATCAGCGTCGAGGCAAATTACCGGAATGCCCAGTGCAACCGCGGCATCGATGGCAGATTTAAAAGCGTCCGGGCGGGCCACGGAAACCAGTATTCCCGAAGGCTTCTCCGAGACGGCTTTCTGAAAGGCTTCAAGTTCCTTGTCGGGCGCGAAGGTTTCGGGTCCCAGCATTTCGGCTTTCACGCCAAGCTCTCTCGCCGAATCTTGCAAGCCGGCCTGCGCTTCCTGCCAGTAGGGCAGGGCGATGTTGGTGGAAATCAAGACGAAGCGCTCTTCCTTTTGGTGGTACGGTTCCGGGCCGCAGGAGGCGAGCGCGACGGCTACCAAAATCGTGGCCACTAGCTGCAACGTAAAGAGCGGTGATTTACCAAGGTTGCGGGGCATAAACTTCCTCCTTCTGGCTCCTTCCGGCAACTCCGCTGCTTGTTGCGTGAGCCAGCGATTCCCAAGGATTAGCGGCGTGCGGATCCGGCCTCGTAATCCTCGTTCGCAAAAAAAGCCGTGGGTCCGATTGCTCGGCAGAGCCTATCACAAAGCCGTCCGACTGGTCAGCGACGTAAGTTGAGAAGCACACCGGTGCAATCCCCTGGCGGGCCGCGACAGGTCTTTTCTGTGTCTATGTGCAACGTTTGGCGACCGTCGATCACTACCCTGCGTATTGGATGGGCCGACCACCGATGATTCGCGCCCAGCCAAAACATCTTCGGCAGGTTTGCTGTTGCTGCCGAAAGGATCGTGGGGAGCACTCTTGGGAGAGTAGTGCTCCCCATCATTCCCTCGGCATCAATCCGCTTTCGGACTCTTTCCCGCCACGCCCTCTCCTCGACCATTTCCCGGGCAAGCCTACGCTGACCCGGTGTTCGCTTCAGGATGCGAGAACCCGAGAACTCTTCCCAATGGGCGGTTTTCGCGTCACACTTCAGGAAGTTCTAACGTGAGGTGTGACGGATGAGACGGCCGCGCAAGCCCGCAGTCAAAAAGGCGAAGGTTCAGAGAGTATCGCCAAGGAATGACAACGCCTCTGTGGAGAGCCAGATCGAAGCTTATGTCCACCGGAAAAATGCTGCGCTACGCGAGGTGACCGATTGGCTGCGCAAACTGGTGAAGAAGACCGTCCCTGAATCGCGCGAGGCACTGAATCCGTGGGGATTGCCGACATTCGAGTGGCGCGGAGCGATTTGCTACTTCATGGTGGGGAAACAACATGTCACGTTTGGATTTCCGCGCGGGACCGAGTTGCCGGATCCGGCTAAGCTCCTAGAAGGCACGGGCAAGGGTCTGCGACACGTTAAGGTACGGGAAAAAGAACAGCTTCTGGACGCCAACCTGCGCGACCTTATCCTGAGCGCTGTCAGCTTGAACCGCAGGTATCCGAGGGACTCCATGTTCCTTCCGGCAGGGAAAACGGAGAAGCCTTTGCCTCGTTGACCTACGACAACGGCGGGCGTGGGGCGGCCGGAACGAATCCGCTTGAAGTGTGAAAGTGCGCTCCCAGGGCGGCTAGAATGATTTTGCACAGCTGTACACAGGGCGACGGAAAATAAATTTAACGAGGGGCTTGACGTATACGGGAAATCGCGTATACTCACAAATGGTTCAAGGCTTTCCCAAAAGCCGAGGGCCAATCAGGGGATTCACAGTCGGGTCAGTGGCGGTTCTTCCGCGTAGCCGGTAAACGGTTAATCGATCCTATAGTGAGGTACCTTACGAGTTCCACGGGCTAGAATATTGTCGAGCTTCGCGCAAAGCCACTGAGGCATAGGTGGTTGTGCCCGGCGCTCGACGCCGGGTTTTTTATTTGTACGGACGATTTTCCGGACGTGCAAATTTTCTCAGCGGAATGCTGAGAGGCTCTGACGGGATCAGAGTTACCGCTCTTTGACAACAGAAAGCGCTGGCAAGTTCATGCCGATAATCCTCACCCCTTCAAGGAGGGAAAGGACCCCATGGCATGGACAATTACAAGTTTTGCTCGAGTTGAGCATTACTGTGGAAAACAAAGGCGAACTTATCAATTGTCTGACCAACATGATTGTCGAAAGCCCGGATCGAACTTCCTGGCGACTGTTACCCACAGTCGACACAGTACGGTGCACGGGAAGTATGGCGGTGATGGCAGTCAGGACGTTGGAAGTGAAAGCAGATGCAAATCTGTGGAAGCGGAAGACGGATTGAGTAAGTTTTATGATTAAGCTACTAAGGGCGTACGGTGAATGCCTTGGCGCCAGAAGGCGATGAAGGACGTGGCAAGCTGCGATAAGCCTCGGGGAGCCGCAAGCAGGCTTTGATCCGGGGATTTCCGAATGGGGAAACCCGTCGAGATGAACTCTCGATACAGCCCGCTGAATACATAGGCGGGTATGAGCTAACCCAGGGAAGTGAACCATCTCAGTACCTGGAGGAAGATAAATCACAGAGATTCCGAAAGTAGCGGCGAGCGAAATCGGAACAGCCCAAACCTAACTGCTTGCAGATTAGGGGTTGTAGGACCGCATAAGTAGAGTTACCAAACCGGACATTACGTGAACCTGCTGGAAAGCGGGGCCATAGAGTGTGAGAGCCACGTAACGGAAAATGGACCGGACTCGAAGCGGCATCCTGAGTACCACGAGACACGTGTAATCTCGTGGGAATCTGGGGAGACCACTCTCCAAGGCTAAATACTCTCTGGCGACCGATAGTGAACCAGTACCGTGAGGGAAAGGCGAAAAGAACCCCTGCGAGGGGAGTGAAATAGAACCTGAAACCGTATGCCTACAAGCAGTCAAAGGGCCATGCATGGACTTCGGTCCATGAAAGCCTGATGGCGTGCCTCTTGCTTAATGAGCCGGCTAGTTATTCTGACGTGCAAGGTTAAGCGTAAGCGAGCCGTAGCGAAAGCGAGTCCGAATAGGGCGACAAGTACGTTGGAATAGACGCGAAGCGGGATGATCTACCCTTGGCCAGGTTGAAGGTCGCTTAACCGCGACTGGAGGACCGAACAGGTGTGAGTTGAAAATCGCTCTGATGAGCTGAGGGTAGGGGTGAAAGGCTAATCAAATTCCGTGATAGCTCGTTCTCCCCGAAATGTCTTTAGGGACAGCCTTG
>Ga0182015_10001871_pt1 | contig 26787 bp, 20 predicted proteins | sample 712P3MmetaG_FD_120478 | JGI IMG/M metagenome (GOLD analysis project Ga0182015, IMG submission 120478) | Permafrost microbial communities from Stordalen Mire, Sweden - 712P3M metaG | ecosystem: Environmental > Terrestrial > Soil > Wetlands > Permafrost | place: Sweden: Stordalen | collected...
GGAGGCGCTGCGGCTGATGATGAACGAGTTTCCAAAGATGCTCACGCCCGCCGGCGCGATGCTTACGCGCCTGCCGTTGCCCAGCACGCGACGATTTTGGCGCGCGCGCACGATGCTCGACGAGATCGTCTACGGCCTCATCGCGCGCCGCCGCTTGGAACCCCGCGATCGCACCGATGCACTATCGATGCTGCTGGCGGCCCAAGACGCGGATCAAGATTATCATCCTGAGCGCAGTAATGTCATCCTGAGCGCAGTCGAAGGACGAAGGGCGGACGAACAGATTCGCGACGAGATCATGACGCTGTTCATGGCCGGGCACGAGACGACCGCCAACACCTTGACGTGGTCGCTCTTTCTCTTGGCACAGCACGACGAAGTCGACCGGCGCGCCGCGCTTGCCGCGCGCGACGGCAACCGCGATTATCTCGCGCGGGTCGTCAAAGAAGTTCTGCGGCTTTACCCACCTGCCTGGATCATCGGGCGCGAGTCGTTGCGCGATGTAACGTTGAGCGACGGCAGCTACATCCCGGCAAAAACGACGGTTTTCATGGTCCCGCTGCTGCTGCACCGTAAGCCGCAAACCTTCACGCAGCCCGACCGCTTCGAGCCCGATCGCTGGCTCGAAGGCGAACCGCCGCCCTTCGCTTACATCCCGTTTGGCGGCGGGGCACGCCGCTGCATCGGCGACGAGTTTGCGCTGCGAGAAACGACGATCGTTTTGGAAACGTTGCTGCGCCGCTACCGCTTCGCCCTCGAACCGGGCGCACGTGTGGAAACCGCTCCCCTGGTCACGCTTCGTCCGGCCGGTCCCGTTCCGATGCGAGCGGTCGCCCGAGTCGCATCGGAAGCCCTTAGGAGCTCGGAGGCTCCTTTACGCTAGAACGAGCTGATCGTTGCCGAGACCGGCGTTGCCGATTGCTTCGCGAATCATCTGGTCGGCAATGTCGGGGACTGCCCAGCGGGCTTGGGCTTGCGCGTCGAGCTGGTCGATCGGGTCGAAGTAGAGGAAGGCCTTCCCAGGCTTGACGCTCGGCGCCGCATAGACCGCGATACCATTGTTGCGATCGTAATACTCGTAGGAGTGCACGTCGCGCTTGCCGCCGCCGCCCGGCGCGTCGCAGACGAACGTCGGCGTATTGAATCCGGCGGTGCTTCCCCGAACAAATTTCTCGGTGTCCACCGCGGTCGCGATCGTCGTGCGTAGCTCCTCGACGCCTTTGACCATGTCGTGCATATAGACGTAGTACGGGTGCACGTTGACGTGGCCGAGCCGCTTGGTCAGTAACTGCATCCGCTCGCGCGTGTCGTTGACGCCGCGAATCAGCACGGACTGGTTCCTGGTAAATATTCCGCGCTCGAAGAGCAGGCGCATCGCCTTCTGCGTGATCCACGTGATCTCTTCGGGAGCGTTGAAATGCGTGTGCAGAACGACTTCCTTGCCGATTTTTCGCCCGCGTTCCACGATGGAGGTCAGCGCGTCGAGCCACTCCGTGTGCGTGATGAGCTTCATCGGCATGATCGCTGGGCCTTTGGTTGCGAAGCGCAGACGGCGCAGATGCGGAATGTCCAGCAAGGCGTTACCGATCAGCTCGATGTTCTTCGGCGAGAGCTGGTAGGCGTCGCCGCCGGAGATGACGATGTCTTCCAGCTCCGGACGGCTTGCGATGTAGGCAAACGCGTCCTGCCACTGTTTGCGCGTCGTGGCCAGCGCGATCTTGTCGACGTTTTCGGTGTCGGGGCCGATCGCGTAGCTGCGCGTGCAGAAGCGGCAATAAACCGGGCAGACGGCGAGCGGCAGAAAGAGCGCCTTGTCGACGTAGCGGTGCACCAGTCCAGGAAGCGGCGAGTCTTGCTGCTCGTGAAGCGAATCGAGCGTCAAGCGCGGGTGATCGGGCAGCAACGCCGAGGCCAGCGGAATGAACTGCCGGCGAATCGGGTCGCCGATCGGATCGCTCCAATCGATCAGCGCGATGGCGTAGGGAGAGACGCGCACTGCCATCGGTGCGCGGCGAAAGCCCTCTTCCGCGTCTTCGTAGAACTCGGACGTGCAGACACCCCGAATCGTCTCGAGCAATTCTTCGGCGGTCTTTACCGATTGGCGCTGTTGCCACAAATGGTCGAGGAACGTCGCTTCGTCGACTTCGGCATAGGCCGGAATATGGCGCCAAAACTCGCCTTGTTTCAGCTGCTTGTACTCGAACTGTTCCGGAGGCACGGGCGGTTTGACATGCGGCGCGGGCGTGAGCGTTTGGGTCATTCGGGTTTCCTTGCGTAGATCTGGTTAAAATGTGCGTGCAGTTTGGGACGATCGCGCAGCGTCTGCAGAGCGATTTGGGCGTGATCTTTCGTATAGCCGTTGCCGATGATCATCGTGACGTCTCGGCCGATGCCTTCGGCACCAAGCGCGGCGGCCGTGAACGACGTCGACATCGAAAAGAAATAGACGGTTCCACCATTGCGGGCGCAGAGAATCGAGCACAGCTCGGTTCCCGGAACGTTAACGCAGTTGATGACGAGGTCCGCAAGCTGCGGCGCGGCCGACTCGACCCGCTGGCTCGACGCAACGGCATCGCGCGCGTCGGCGACGATGAGGTCGTCGACGAATGCCTCGCGCTCCAGGAGCCGCGCACCGGGAGTATCGGCCCGGGGAACGATCCCGATGACGCGACCGCTCTCTCCAACGCAGGCCTTAGCTTGCGCGCACGCCAGCAAACCGCTCTTGCCGTCCGCGCCGATGACGAGCACCGTTTGTCCCTCCGAGCAAAGGCGCCGGACCTGTGCGGGTGCCCCGGCGACGTCCAGCACGCAGAGAGCGACCTCTTCGGCGAAGTCCTCCGGCAAGCGAGTCCAGAGCCCGCTTTGAAAGAGAATTGCTTTGCCGCGGATCCAAATTCGGGCGGTCGCGACGTCCACACCGGTGACCGCGTCGATCTGCAGCGGGGTCAGCGTCAGCGAGACCAGCGATGCGATCCGATCGCCGGCGCGCAGATCGATGACACCGCGCAAGGCTTCGCCGATTTGTAAAACGCGGCCCACGAACATTCCACCGCTTCCCGTGACGGGATTGTGCTGCTTGCCGCGCGCGCGAACGTTCGCGCTAACGTGGTCGCCGATGCGACGCGCATCGAAGTCGCACGCCTGTGCGATTTGCTTGAACGAAGCCGAGTCGATGTTGAGCACCTCGACGTCGCACAGAATTTCGTTCTCATGCGCCGCCGGCGTGTTGTCGAGCTTCCAGGCGTCTTGGGGCATGGCGCCGGCCGGCTCGAGCACGCGATGAACCCCCAGCGGGTGAGAGCGCGCCGTGGACGCAGCGTTCATCGCATCTGCACCGTTACGCCGCCGCGGTCGAACGGCATCCCGAGAACGATCGTGGTCCGCGTGCGGGCCATGCCGGGCGTTGCTTTCAGCCGAGCGAGCAGCTCGTCAAGGTGTTGCGTGGAACGCGTCGCCACCTTACAGACGAAGCTCTCCTCACCCGCGACGGAGTGTACTTCGCAGACCTCCGGCATCTCGCTGAGCGTGCGCGTAAACTCGTCATAGGCGCAGTCGGGCGAGGTGTAACAGCTAATGAAGGCCGTCAGATGAATTCCCAAACGCGCGGGGTCGAGCTTCGCCCCGTAGCCTTGAATATAGCCGCGTTGCTCCAACCGCTTCACCCGGTCGTGGACCGCGGGCGGTTTGAGGCCAACCAGGGTTCCGAGCTGACTGAAGGTCGAACGCGCGTTGCGCTGCAACGCGTCGAGAATCCGCAGGTCGAGCTCGTCGAGCCCTTCAATGTGTGCAATCATAGTTGGTAAGAGGTCCAAAATTCCGAACAATCTTCGGGGCTCTGAGCATACCACCAGGCGTCCGTTCGGCGCAAGATGTGCGGCCGCCGTAGTTTTGGGGGTAGCCGTGCTCGCCGGCACCGCCGGATGCGCTCGAACGTCTCGAGCGCCCCTCAGTACCGTCCGCTTCGATCTGGCCGCCGATCCGCAAAACCTCAATCCGCTCTTTCTAACCCCCGACGCCGCGTCGGTAGAGCTTCAGGTGGCGCGACTGGCGTTCGAGCCGCTTATCGACCGCGATGCGGCCGGCCGGCCGGTGCCGGCGCTCCTGGAGGCGGTTCCAACGCGGGGCAACGGCGGGGTCTCAGCCGATGGCCGAACCATTACGTACCGCTTGCGGGCTGGCGTCAAATGGAGCGATGGATGGCCGGTCACTTCCGCGGACGTCCTTTTTACGTTGAAAGCAATCCTCGATCCGCGCAATCCCGTGCGTTCGCACGAAGGCTACGACCTGATCGATCGGGCCTTCGCGCCGGGACCCGGCATCGTTATCCTTCACCTGCGGCAGCCGTGGGCGCCCGCCGCAACGACGTACTTTTCGTACGGCCTCTCGCCGCAGTTCGTTCTGCCGGCGCACGTGTTGCGAGCACAGTCACCGTTGGAGCGGGCCACTTTTAATGCAGAACCCAGCGTTGGCGACGGTCCGTATCGTTTTGTGTCGTGGAGACGCGGCGAAGGGCTGCGCTTCGTCGCCAATCCGCGCTACTGGCGCGGTAGGCCCGCGGTCGCAACGCTGGCCATTCGAACCGTTCCGGACCCGTCGACCAATCTGCTTTTGCTGCAATCGGGCGAACTGGATTGGAATCTGCTCGCTCCCGCTCAGTTGGCCGTCGTGCGTGGCGATTCAAACTTACGTTTCGTTACCGTGCCGACCGCCGTCGTGGCCGGACTGGCGCTGAATACCGAGCACGTGCCGCTCGATAATCCCGTCGTGCGCCGCGCGCTTGCAATGTCGATCGATCGCGGGGAAATCTCGAAGAAGATCACGCTGGGGATCTATCCGGTGACCGACATGATCCAGCCGCGGTTTTCGTGGGCCTTCGATCCAACGGTGCGCGAGCCCGGCTTCGATGCGGCGCGCGCCGATCGCCTCTTCGATGAGGCGGGTTGGCGGCGTGGCTCCGATGGAATGCGGCGCCGTGACGGAACCGTGTTACGGCTCGTCTACGTGCAGTTTCCCGAGTCGACGACCGGCGTGCGCGTCGCGACAGCGGTTCAGTCTGCGCTGCGCGAGCGCGGCATCGACGTCGCGGTGAAGTCGGTTAGCAACGCCCAGCTCTTTCTGCCGCGAACCGGCGTCCTCGCAACGGGCAATTTCGACCTCGCCTACGTGCCATGGACGATGGGCGCCGATCCTGACGACTCTTCGGTTCTGCGCTGCCGTGCGACGTCGAACTACATGCGGTGGTGCGACGCCAGAGTCGACCGCCTCGAAGACGAAGCGCTCTCGCAGACCGATCTTTCCCGGCGCAAACGCCTCTATCGCGAGATCGCGACGATCGTCGCGGAGCAAGTTCCGATCGTCTACCTATTCAACGCCGATTACGTGTACGCGTATCGTAAGCGTCTGCGCGGATTTTCTCCCAACGCCTTCCTACCGACGTGGAACGCATACGACTGGCGCTTGAAGTGAACGAAGCCTTTCGCCGAGCCTCGATAGCGTTCACGCCGGTTCTTGTGGAGAGCCGCTCTTTGAGCCAACGCGCTGAGGCGGTCCGACCTTTCGCAAAAGGTCGCGAAAGCGTTGACTGCCGGAGATCGGCTCGAACCAACGCGCGCTCTTGAGGAGCGGCAGCGTGGCTTCACGATCTTCGTAAGCCCTTTCGAGGTAGGCCATCGCTTCCTCCACGCGCCCCAAACCGGTTGCGACGATCGCCAGGTTCCACCAGACGACATAATCAGTTTGCGCCATCGAGCACAATCTGGTAAAAATGCTTTCCGCCCGCGCCGTATCGCCAAGGTCGGCATAGGCGCGCCCAAGCATCGGTAAACGGAAGCTGGGATCCTCGGAACGTTCCTGCGGAAGAAGCTCGAGATCGCTAATGGCCTTTTCCGGCTGACCGTGGAGGAGGTAGGCCTGCGCGCGATAGCGCCGGGCGACGTAGAAGCCTCGATCCGTTTTCAAGAGGCTCGACATTATCTCGATCGCATTGGTGTAGTAGCGGGAGTGAACGAGCACGCGAGCGAGCAGCAACTGCAGGTGAAGCGACGACGGTTCCATAACGAGCGCAAACTGCGCTTGCTCGAGCGCGTCCGCATAGCGCCCGGTACAGACGTGCAGCCAGGCGGCATTGCTTCGAACGAATGCCGAGCTGGGATTGAGCCGAATCGCGAGATCGATCTCGTCCTGGGCGCCCTTCCAATCCCAATCACAGAAGCAGCGAATTCCCGAGCGGACGGCGTGCGCGCCGGCGGATGCGGAATCGATTGCGAGGGCTCGAGCGATCACTTTCTTGGCTGTAGGAAACGCAACGCTCGCAGGAACGTGCCAATAGACGGCAAGCAACGCGTGTGCGCGAGCCAGGGCGATCAGCGCGGGTAAGTAGTTCGGACTCGCACGCAGCGCGGCTTCGAAGAACTCGATCGCGCGCCATATCGCCGGAGCGGTGCGCTGTTCGATGAAAAAGCTGCCTTGGCAGTAGTTTCCAAACGCGTCGACGTCGCCGGGCGCCAGGACGTCGCTTACTCCCAGCGGCTCGAAGGTCAGCGATTCGTTGGCCCTGGGAACCGCTTCGGTGACGGGCGGCGCGAGCCGATAACCGCTCCGGGGGACGGAGAGCACGTAGGAATGATCGCGCGCTCGTTCACCGAGGAGGCGACGAAGCATGTACACGTGCTGCGCCAAGTTCCCATCGGTGACCGCCTCGTGCGGCCAGAGGCTTTCGGCCAGGGCCTCTTTCGTAACGACCGCACCGTTGGCGGCGATGAGTTCGGTGAGAAGCAGCGCAAGCCGTTCGGGGATCGGAGCTGCCGCGTCACTCTTAAAGAGGATCCGCCGCGATAGATCAAAGCGGAACTCCCCAAAGCAGTAAATGCGTGAGGATCCTCGGAAGGATCGCGAGTCCACGGGAAGGGCGCTCGTGCTCACGAGCTACCCGAGCGCACACGGAATTTTTGCCCCGCGCCACTGGCGTACCGGCATCAGGCAGACCACGAGCGGAGCGCGACGCCCAGAGAGCGCAAGATTCACGTTGGGACGCTGCCTGGGAATCGCACAAAGCACCGCCAGCACAATAGCCGATATTGCCACAGCAACGACGAGCGTGCGGCGCCGGGAAGCGACGATGCTTCCCGCGACGTCGCTCACGGTGAGCGCCGAGACGGGGATATCGGCGAGCAGGGCTTCGAACTCCACACCGTAGCGCATTTTCCAATCCGGCGAATGCATCGAGGTGAGGAACCGCGCAAGTGGGGGCCGCATCAGGTGGCGAGGGCTTGGAGCGTGAGTTGGTAACGACGCAAGTCGCTCATCCGCTCTTGAAAAGCGCGGCGGCCGGCGGCCGTTATGCGGTAGGGGCGCCGCCCGCGCTCTTGGAGCGCGAGCCCGGTGATGAAGCCCAGCTTTTCAAGCCGCGAAATCGCGCCGTAGAGCGTGCCGGGGCCGAGCCGTTTGCCGCTGTTCGCTTCAACATCTTGAATGATCGCATAGCCGTGCTTTACGCCCGAATACAGGGAAGCCAAAATCAGCAAGGTCGGCTCGTTCATGGTCGGAGTCTCGGCAAGCCAGGACAGCTCTTATTACGTGTCACGTAATATATCATAGCTCGTAGTGTGAGCGCAGTCAAGGCTCATCACGAACTATCAAATGCCGAGTTCGCGGCGGCAACTTGAGGTTTCCTGAGGACCCGCGAAGCGGTTGATGCTACGCTCTAGCGATGCAGCGTGCCGACTTCCTCAACGGTATCTATGCGGTTGCCTCTGCGGTCCCCCTTGCTGGGCAGGTTCCGCCGCCGAAAGAGGTAGCGGGTGTCTTGGCTCCCGATTCACCGCTCACCAAAGAGGCAGCGTCGATCGCGCTTTCTTGCGAGCCGCCCGAAATCTTCAGCCACTCATTGAGAAGTTTTTATTTCGCCGAGCTGATCGGGAAGGCAAAGGGCATCTCGCACGACGTGGAAGCGGTCTACGTTGCCTCGATGCTTCACGACACCGGTCTGACGGCGCCCCACATGAGCGCCACGGAACGCTTCCAAGTGGATGGCGCAAACGTTTCCCGCGAGTTGCTCGAGCGGTACGGTATCGAAGCTGCCCGAGCGGACCTGGTTTGGGACGCGATAAGCCTCCACGACCAGAACGGCATTGCACGTTGGAAGCATCCCGAAGTGATGCTGGTCAGCGCCGGAGTAAGCGCCGATTTCGGAGGTTATCTCGAGATTCTGAAAAGAGCCGAGGTGATCGCGGTTCTTGAAGCCGCGCCTCGCAGCAACTTTATTCCGGTGTTTCTCAACGCGATCGCGACGGCCGCAAAGAGAAAGCCGCTCGCCACTGGGCTTACCTATATCGCCGATGTTGCATACCATTTGGTGCCGGGTTTTCACCTTGGGAACTTCTACGATGACGTGAAGGACAACCCGTTTGCCGACTACGGGACGGCGGGCGCGGCGTAGCAACAATGATCGCGAGAACGGCATGGCTGCTCGCCTTACTTTTGCTCGCCGAATGGCCTGGGCAGTCGGCGGCGCAATCGGGGACGGCTAAAAAGAACGATCGTTGGCCCGCGTTTTCGCCCGACAGTCGAGCGATCGCCTTCGAGCGATCTCAGGGAAAGAGCCTGGACATTTACGTTATCGGTGTCGACGGAACGGGCTTGCGACGTTTGACGCGCGAAGCGCCCGGCGTGCTCGCCATGAGTCCGGCGTGGTTTCCCGATGGCCGGCACATCCTTTACACTACGACCGTTCCGGCGTCGGATTATCCGAGCGGTTCCTTTTTCACGATCCCGAGCGGCGGAGGCGAAGCGCGAGCGTTGGGTCCCGCCGGCGCGAGGGCTCACAGCATCAGTCCCGACGGGACGTCCATTCTATTTCTGACGAAGAGCTGGGCGATCGCCCGGTTTGATATCGCTACTGCGTCGGTTACGGTGTTGGATATTCCTGGCAGCGGCACATGGGATACCGAGGGGGCGTGGTCGCACGACGGCGCAGAAATTGCTTTCGGCTGCAACTTTTCGCCCAACGACCGCGTTAGCCGATCGGACATCTGCGTGATGCGGGCAGATGGCTCGAATCGACATATCGTCGCACGTCGTGCCGACGCGGGCGAGTGGCCGGCGTGGTCGCCGGACGGTACCCGGCTCGCGTTTCAGGCCGACAGCGAAGGCTTTTCGCAAGGTTCTATCGTCGTCGCCGACCTTGCGGACGGTACCGCTAACGACATCAGCCGAGCAACGGGCTACGCGCTAAACGAAACCCCGGCGTGGTCGCCCGACGGACGATGGATCGCATTTCAGGTGAAAGCTCGGGACGGTTATCGCATTGGCGTGATGCACCCGAACGGCTCCGGATTCCGGCTGCTTACCTAGCGCTAGCGCGCGACTTCAGGGAATACTAGAAGGACAAGAGCGTCTCGGGCGCTGCATCTGTTCGCCGCCGCAGTTGCGGCAGATGCCGCCGGATGCGCGGCTGCACGCGGCGCAAAACGTGCACTCGTACGAGCAAATGTACGCCTCGTCGAACGCTGCGAGCGGGCGCGCGCAGCGTTCGCAGGAGCCTTTCATCGCAAGGCCTAGTTTGCTTTCGATAGGAACCGCGAATCGGTAGCCTTTGCCCGGAAGCGTAACGATGTAGGTGTGGTCGCCGGCGTTTTCGCCCAGGAACCCGCGCAGCATGAACACGTGCTGCGTTAGATTGGCATCGGTCACCGGAGCGTCGGGCCACAGCCGGTCGAAGAAGACCCGTTTTTCGACAAGGCGGCAGTTCGCCTCGAGCAAAAGCACGAGAATCTGAAAGAGCTTCTCCGGTAACGGTTTGATCTCTGACCCGGAGAGTAAACGCCGGTGAGCGACGTCGAGCAGGTAGCGTCCGAAGCGATATGTCAAGGCTATATTGCTCTCAGAAGAGTTCGGCCCCGGCGGCTCCATCATCTGCATCGCCGTTACTTCGAAGAGATCTTGCCTGGTGTCCTCGTCGACGCGAAAGATATCAAGTTTTTCTCAAGTGACGTCACGGCCGAGCGTGCAAAGGAGCGGGCCCGAAGGTCCGCTCCTTTTTTGCTACTCCGGAGCGCGCGCGAGGCTTTGTTAGATTTTGACCTGCGCGTTGAAGTAGAGGTTGATCGGAGGAGCTGCCGCGCCGATCGCACCGTTGTTGAGGCCGGAGGGTAGGTAGCTCTGTGTCCAAGGCGTGGAAGCCTTGTTGGCTGCGCGGTCACCGATGCCGGTGCCGTTGTAGAAGTTCGACGGATAGAGCGTGCTGTTAAGCGCGCCGCCCGCCGGCAGATATCCGCAGGCCACATTGCTGGGAGGATTCGCGGCCGTCCACGGCTCGGCCGTGCCTCCGAAGCACGTGTGGAAGAGATTCGCACCCAAGAGCGACAGCCGAATCGATGGGCTTACGTCGTAAGCAATCTGGAGATTACCTATGACGGAGCTGGGTTGTTCGATGTTGTCGAATGCGAACGAGCCCGTCTGCGGATTGGGGATGTAGAGGAAGCCAAACTGACCGAACCCAGCTGCAGTCGTGGTGAGGTAGTTGCACTGCAGGGGATTGGTTTTCGGCGAGACCTTCGTGATGCCGGTTGCCGCCGAGTTCATCGTGCACGAACGCGGATCGAGCCCGTTGACGTCGAGCGGAGTGCCGTAGAATCCACCGGTTTGGAATGAGAAGCTGGGAGTGATCGTCAGCTTGTCATGACGATAGTTGAGTATGAGCGAAGTGACGTACGGCGAGATGTAACTCCCGAGCACGCCGCTCAGGCTGGGTGCGATGGCGGTCGTGTATGGATTGTACCAGCCGCCGGTATTGAGCAGTCCTTGCGGAGACTGATTGTAATACGGGTTCAGAATGGTGTCTTGAGTTTTCAGGTTTTTCGCGCTACAGGGGACGCCGTTTAGGCCTTGATAGCACGGACTGCCGCCACCGGCCTTGGTCAGCTGATTGTAGGCGGCGATCACCTGGTTCAGCACGGTCACCGCGTTTGGAACGACGCCGCCCGTACTGAGCGGTACGTTTTGGAACTGCACCTTCGAGTTCGTGTAGGTGAAGGCCAACTGCCCGGAGAGACCGTTGCGGGTGAAATCACCCTTGTTGAACTGAAACTCGGCGCCCTCGTTACGATTGACGCCGACCGGCACCTGCGTTACGAAGCCCGCGCCGATGAAGGTCTGCTGTTGCCAGCCGTTGACCCACGTATAGAAGGGTGTCAGTTTGAAACTCATGTCGGTTCCGCGGAGGTGCTGTTCGAGCGAAAGGTCGTACTGATCCGACGAGATTCCGGGAATCGGGTGGAAGGGTGAGTAGAAGCCGAGGTTCATCGTGCTGGCCCAGACTGAGCGCTCGTCTCCGGTGCTGCTCAGGTACTGAACCGACGCTGAAATTGGCGGTTGCGTGAAGCGACCGGCCGAAGCACGGATGACCGTGTCCTGTGAAGCCGTGTAGGTTGCCGAGAATCGCGGTTCCCAGTAGTCGAGTGAGTACGACGCCGGCGAGCTGGCGGTGAAGTTCGGCGCCACAACGCCGTTCTGGGTGGTGCCATTAGGATGGACCCAGCCAGTCTTTGGTCCAGTCTTATTGAGAATCGCGGCGGCCGCATCGCAGTTCCCGTCGACATATTGCGCTGCTGCCGGTGGGAGCGCCCCGGGCGGCAACGGCTGCGTCAGCACTTGATTGGTCGATGCAAGCACGCACGTGTAGTTGGCAGTTTGATTCGCGTAGAAATCGGTTGCGGCCGTGGCCGAATCGGGTAGATCGTAGGTGAAGTTGTCGTAACGCAGCGCGGCGTTGATCAAGAAGCGATCGTTGGGACGGAATTGGTCGCTCAACGAGAAGTTGGTAAACCGCGGCTTCACCGCGTTGTATGAGCCGGTAGCGTTTCCAGTCCAGAGACTGTCCCAGGCCGCGCTCGCGGGCCCACCAAAGCCCGTTGGACCGCTCCCCGCGGTGCTCAACCAGCCACAGGGTGCTGGATTACTCGTCGTGTCGCAGCCGCTGCCAAAGACGCCACTGGGGTTCACGGTCGTCTTGAGCGCCACGTCGTAATAGCTGCTCGACAAGCAGGCTTCTGTCTTGCCGCTATGGGCGTCGTAGCACTTGCCGGCTCCCAAGTTCGCATAGCCGATCGGGGAGCAGACGTTAACCCCATATCCGCCGGCCGGGTTACAGCCCGAGTACGCGGAGAGGTTGTTGAAGCGAATGACGCCGGCGGACGTGTAGTTTCCATCCAGACTGACGAGATTTTGGTCGTTCAATTGGTCCTGAAAATCGAGCGCCCCGCCCGACGTATGCGTTTCGAGTTGATACTGCGCCGCGATTGCCGACGGTATGTACTCTTGCGTAGCTCCGAAGGCCGTCGAGTTTTCAAGCCAATCGGAGTAGAACGTATAGCCATAAGCTCGGAGATATGCCGATTGACTCAGCGCGTAGGTGTATTGGAGTTTCGTGACGCCCGTGTCGTTTTGGTTCACGTTTTGAGATTGATCGTTGACCGGGATCGGTGCGTCGAACGCGTGGGCCGGAGTGTTGGGAGCCGCGTACACTCCCGGAGACTTGATCGACGTGGCGCTTCTGGCGATCGGCGTGCCGAACGGCACGTTGTAGGCGACGTTGTCGGCGTACGCCAGATAACTGGGAGCGCAGCCGATGAATGCTCCGGATGCCTGGTTGCAAAGATAGGGCCCGCCAAAGAACGGTGACGCCGTCTCGAGTGCTGCAATCTGAGAGCAGTTCGGATAGCAGGGCGGGAGGCCGCCGTAGCCCGGCGAGTTTCCGCAGCGATTGACATTTAGGCCCGGCGCGATCGCTCCCACGCTGCACGCCGGCGTTTGCGCCGTCGTGCCAAAGAGCGAGTAGATGAACTGATTGTTGCCCGGCCCGTAGTCGTTCGGGCTTTGATAGAAGTAGTTATCAAGGGCGGATGCGCTCCAGAGCACCTGTACGTCGTCGCGCAGTCCGTTCGCTTTTGGAATCCCCATATGCAGATTTATGACGTCTTCACGATCCGCAATCTGCGACGGATTGGCCGAGAGGCCGTTGTAGTATTGCCAGCAGCCTTGTTCGGGGAACGTGAACTTGGCCCCAACCAAAGGACAGATTGGCTTTACGCCCTGGCAGGTACCGAAAACGCAGGTTGGACTGGTACCTAAGATCTGGTTACTCCCTTCACCGTAGCCCAGGAAAGCGCCGAGCGTGTTGCCGGAGAAAACGCCGCCCGGCGTCATATAGCCGGCGCCGTTCTGGTTGTCGAGAACTCGATAGTCCTGGTTATATCCTAGGAGGGCGACGTAATAGCTGAAGTTACGGTCGGGGGTTGCGCCTCCGATTTCAACCGAGGCTTGGTGGTAGTACTGTGGGGTTGCGATGCCCAGGTTGGCCGTGGCGAAGCCCGGGAACGTACCGGTCTTGATGACCTGGTTGATGAAGCCGGCCGTACCGGCCGACGCAACCGACGCCGGACCGCCGCCCGTGTAGACCTGCAGTTCCGAGAGACCGAGGCTTGACTCGGTCGACGAGTTGTAGTTATCGAAGGCGCGGTTGACCGGAATTCCGTCGTATTCGAAACCGGTGTAGTAGGAGTTTTGACCGCGAACGTACGCGGCGTTGAAATCCCAGCCCATGCCGCCTTGCGACGTCTGAACGCCGGGGACCGAGGCCATTGCGGAGTATGCGTTGTTGAGATTGCCCCCGCCACCGAGCGCTGCGGCCGCGGCGGCCTGTGCGGAGTTGACGCTATAGAGATCGGACCCGACGCCGGATTTCACGAGCGACGAGCCGGCTTGCGAGGTCACGTGCGCGATCGTTCGGAGCGTCTTGGTCATACGATAGGTGATCTGCTGCGTCTGATCGGCAAAGACCACGACGCCGGCGTCGGAGTAAGACTGATACCCGTCCTTACTAATGCTGACGGTGTACGTGTCGGGTGCGAGCGAGAGAATCGTAAAATGACCTCCCGCGTCGGTGGTCGCGGTCCGACTCCCCGAGGGCGCGACCGCCTGCACTTGCACGCCGGCAAGCGGTGCACCATTGGAATCAGTGATCGTGCCGTCGATGTTACCCGTGACACCAGCCAGTGCCCATGTTTCCTGGCCGACGATCAACAGAAGCAACGTCGTCAGCGCAACCAGTGAACGCGGTAACGAAGTTCGTTTCATGCGAATGGCTCCTTTAAAGCAGCGTCAGTGCTACCGAAGCACTTGCGTTAATGCGCAACGGTGTGCGCATCGAGGAACCATTTTGCTGGTGCTTGCCTCTTCCTATAAACCTGAGCAAAGTGTCGCGTTGGTGGTCACTTTTAATCGAAGCCGGCGGTAAGCCGCATATCAAAGGATATCAAAAGCAACGGTATCGCGCGCACGTCGAGATTGATGATTATGTGATGACTGCGTTCGCTAATGCCTCTATACTTGCAGCCTGTGGTCATAGCTGCACCTTCGTTATGGTATTCGGGCAGCCGCGGCGAGTCGCAACAGCTCGGAATGGAAGCCGAAGTTCGCCGCTTGTTGCGGCGGGCGTACGATCCATTTCGACTAGGGGCGTTCCCGCTGGCTCAAGCGTTGTGTGAGGTAACGGGCATCGCCAACCCGGAAGCGGCGTTGCGGCACGTCATCGACAAAGCGTTCCAAGAAGATTGGCAAGAGGAGCGGCTGCGGCATCTGCTGTTGCCGCCCGATAAGGGCAGCGACGGAACGAGGCGCGAAGCCGCTCAACGATTGCAGATTTCGACGCGGCACATTCAGCGCCGGCGTGCCAAAGCCGTCTCGATCCTGGCCCTTCACATTCGGAAGCTCGTCGGAGCACCACCGTCAACTGCGGCAGGGGATCGCGAGCGAGATCCCGACCCGCTGGAAACGATTGCGGAGATCGTCTCCGACATCGAGCCCGATACCGCGGCGAATATCTTTCGCCTCGGAAATCCGCAATCGGCGGCGCGAGCCAACCTGATTGCGATGCGCGCGTGCGTTGACGCGGGCGCCGAGGTCGCGACGGCCGGCGCGCAATCCGAGCCATCCAACTTCTCGCCGCTCGTCGCGATCCTGCGTGCTCAGTCGAAGGAGCTCGGCGGGAAGCCGGACGAGGCCGCGCGCGAGCTTTTGCCGTTGTTCACTCGAGCCGCGCGCGACCGCGCGACCGACCCCGAAGCGCGGTTTGAACTGGAGTGGCTTGAGTTTCTACGGGCCCGTCAACGCGGCAGCGCGCCGCAGATGCAACGCGTCGCAACGAACTTGGAACGAGTCGCAGACGGTCATTCCGCGTGGCTCGGGCGCGCGCTTCGGGCTGCGGCGGAGGCGCGGATTCGATGCGGCCGGCTGCAAGACGCGGCCGCCCTTCTGGAAGAGGCGGACCGCTACGCCGTGCGCAGTTTTGCGGTTCGGCAACTGGCTTCGAGCAGCGTCCTGAAAGCGGAGATTGCTTTCCAGTCGGGCGACGCGATCGCGGCAGAGCGGCTGGCCACCGGCGCCTACATGATTCTTCGGGGACGGCATCGCGATGCATATCGGTGTCAGACGATCGTAGCGCGTGCTCGGTTACGGCTCGGTAAACCCTGGACGTGCCCCGAAGACGCCGGAAACCTTTCAACCGCGACGTGGGATGGCGTGGCCGTCCAGATCGAGTGTGCGCGCCATCTCGCCAATCGCGGCCGTGGCGAACGCGCTCGGAAGCAGTCAACTGCCGCCTACGAGGCGGCGTTGACGCTAAAGTACGGTGGGCTCGCTGCGCGGGCCGCAGCGGCAGTCGGCGCCACCTTTGGAAAAGGCACGCCGCAGCGGCGCGATTGGTACCTGCGCGCACTCGCTGCGCTGCTCGCTACCCGCGACCGCTCCATCGCGTGCGATCTTTTCGTGCGCGAGAAGGGACGAGGAGATATGGGACCCTTCGAAGCCTTCGATACGGGCGTTTCGGAGATGCTGTATGCTGGACTGCAGAGCGCGATCCCGCACTTGCGCAGAGAGTCGCAAGCGCAAAGTAGGGCGGCGCGCGCCTTTCTGAAGCACTTGGGCACGTACGTTTTGGGATTTACGCCGCTCACGCGGGAGTTAGATGAAGCCATCGCAACCGTCGCGAGCTCTGGTTCGTTCGCTCAATACATGCTGCACTTCCTCGACGACGCAACCGATGTTCTCGAGGTGGCCTTCGCAGCGACTGTCGCCGCCGCCCAGCGGCCAGAAAGCGATCGCCGGCTCACCGCCGCTCTTCGCGCCTTCGCGCAAGCCGTGCGGCCGCGGGAAGACATCAGAGCATTTCTCGTTGGGTGAAACGGCAGTCGCCTTCGGGGTCGTGCGGGCTTGATAGCGCCGCTTTCGACGGTCCCGTTCACGTACTTCGATAACCGCATGATGATTGAATGCAAGATCGATGGCAGGGGACCGTTTCACATGATCGTCGACACGGGGGATCCCGTGATGACGATAACGCCCGAGACGGCTCGCCGGCTCGGGTTGAGCGTAAAGAACGCGGGGACGGTTACTGGCGGCGGCAACAATGCGGTCGAAAGCGGCGACGCCAGGCTTGCAACACTCGAAATCGGTTCGCTATCCCTTTCGAACGTGGACTCGGGCGTGATCGATCTGAACCAGATACGTACCAAGTTCCATTTCCCGTATTTGGACGGCATCATCGGTTATGAAATACTGAAGCGCTACGCGACCTTTGTGAACGTCGATGCCGCGACCCTCTCCTTCGATGCGACGATGCCCGCGGTGCCGGCGAATGCCAGCACGACGGCTTTCACCGGCGCGCTCCCGGAAATTCCGATGAAAATTGCCGGAATACCGACGACCGTTCTGGTGGATACCGGCGACCGGTCGTCGCTGACGCTGTTTACTCCATTTGCCAAACGGTATTTGTTTTACGACCGGTATCGGTCGCGGCAGAACATCGTTACGGGCTACGGACTGGGCGGCCCAATCTACGCGGATGTCTTCACGCTGCCAAGGCTCGACGTTTTTGGATTTCACGTGGCCGGTGTCGTGACGCGCGCGTCGCGCCAGACTCGCGGCGTGTTTGCGACGACCGGTGACGGCGGCAGTATCGGAACCGGGATGCTCAAGCGGTTCAACGTCGTTTACGACTATCCCGATCACACGATTGTCGCGTGGCCGAGCAAGTACTTTAACGCTCCAGACGCCTTCGTCCCGCCTGGGACTGCGATGCGCTGATGCGCGAGCCAGGCCTACGCGTTTTCGTTCCGCTGCTTGCCGTCGCGGCCGCGCTTTTCGCGTGGCCGGTCGCCGGTGGAGCGCACAGTTCCCAGCGATCTTCAGGCGATTCCGAACTGATCGGCGAGGTCTACCAACTGCTACAGACGACGTTCTACCGGCCAATCAGCGGGCGAGCGATTCGCGCAGGCGCCGATGCGGCAATCTTGGAGTACGCTCGTAAACGCGGCGCCCGTGCCCCTCGGATCGCTGCCGCAGATGGTCGCGGCGCGGGAACGGCGTCGCTTATCTCGGCCGACGCAGCGCGAGCGAGTAAAACGTATCGGCTCGCCCTGCAAGCGACATTTTACGCCGCGGCTGCGGGAATGGCCGCCGGCACCCGCGACCGCTGGACCGAGTTCTTTACTCCGCAAGAGTGGGCCTCATTCGATGCGCCGCTCGATCCCAAAGCGATATTCGGCATCGGCGTCTTGCTGGACATCGATCCGGTCACGCACTTCGCACGCTCGTTTTACGTGATTCCGGGCGGTCCGGCTGACAACGCCGGAATTTCCAGCGGCGATCTGATCACCGCCGTCGATGGCAAGTCGACACGTGGAATGATTCAGCCTCAGGTGTCGAAGCTCTTACGCGGGGCGCCAGATACGAACGTACGAGTGGCGACGAAAGCAGACGACGGTGGGGAGCGCGAGGTTTCGCTGACTCGAAGCGGCGTCCGTCCTCCCACCGTCATCGTCAAGTTGCTGCCCAATAAGGTTGGCTATATCTTAGTCGGCATCTTTGCCGAGCCGACGGCCGGCGAGTTTACCGAAGCACTGCGCCGTCTGAAACGGGAGGGGGCGCGCGCTTTAATCGTGGACCTGCGCGACGACGGCGGGGGCTACATCTCGGCAGCGATCGCAATCGCGTCGCACTTTTTCAGCTCCGCGCCGATCGTGACAACGTTGGACCGTGATGGGGCCGCGATCACTCAAAGCTCGAATGACGAAGAGCCGCAGATCACGACTCCCGTGGCCGTGCTCGTCAACGGCTTCACGGCATCGGCATCCGAGATTCTTGCCGGCGCCCTCCAGGATAACCACGCGGCGATTTTGATCGGGACGCGCACATTCGGAAAGGGAGTGGAGCAAACCATCACGCGGCTCCGCAATGGTGCCGCGATCAAGATCACGACGGCACGCTACCTAACGCCGGCCAATCGCGACTTGAACGGAACGGGTCTCGAGCCGGACGTGCCCGTTGCGCTCAATAAGGGAGCCATGGTCGGCGATCCCGGCAGCGACGCTCAGTTGCAATCCGCGTTAGCGTACTTGGAGCGTCAGGTCGCGTTAAGGGATCGTGCAACATCCGACTGATCTTGTTGGCAGCGCTGGCGATCGCGGTTGCATTGAGTTTCGCGCCGACTGGTACGCGGTCTCAACAAGCTGACGCTACCACCGACTCGGCGTATATCGCGAAGGTAATGGCGGGCGCGCCGTCCGCCGTCGTGCGAGGCGCGAAGATCGTGACCACGGACGGGAAGCGCACGCTTCAGCAAGGCACGAACGGTTTCACCTGCGGACTCAGCGCCAAGGGGCCGGTATGTGCGGATAGAAACGCTCTGCTCTGGATGCGTGCGGTAGCGACGCATGGTGCGCCGCCCAGTGTGGTTGGCTTTGCGTATATGTTAGGCGGCGATTCCGGAAGCAGCAACACGGACCCGTATGCTGCCGATCCGACGGCTATGAACCACTGGATGAAGACCGGGCCGAACGTGATGATCTTCGGGCCCACCATTAAAACCATGGGGTATCCGATGAGTCCCGACGCCGACCCGAGCAAGCCGTACGTGATGTGGGAGAGTACGCCATACGCGCATCTCATGGTCCCGGTAACGCTGCAGCCGCGGTAGCCTGCGATCGCTAGTGCGTGGTGGGCGGTGCTCCGGCAAAACCGGCGACCGTGGCGCGAGCCTCGGCGGAGTCCGCGAGCCAATCGTTGACGGCGCAAATTGTTTCTTCAACCGGCCGCGGTGCGTAGCCTGAGGCCAACGCTTTGCGCTTGTCCGCCGAAAATAACCCTGCGTACTTCTCGTCGTCCAGCCACAGGGGGATATCGGTCCAAGGCTCGACCCCGCGTTCGAGCAGCGTAGCCGGCGCGACCCAGAGCGGTGCCGACGATTCGACGCCTCGCTCTCGAGCCGCAGCGCAACAGGATGCTACCAAGCCGCTCATCGTCAGATGCTTTTTCGGGCCGACGACGTTGAACGTCCCCGCAACGCGCTCGCTCAACACACGCTCGGCAAACACTGCGGCATCACGAGCGTCGACGAATGCTATTGGTTGATCGCGCGGCTCGGGCACCACGAAGGGTTGGCCGCGCATCGCCCGATCGCACCAATAACTGAACCGCCCGGTCCAATCGTAGGGCCCGGCGACGATGCCGAGCCGCAAGATCGTACATCGGTCGCCATATTTTTCGCGCACGAGCGCCTCGCACTGCGCCTTCTCTCCGCCGTACTTTGCCGCCGCGTCGTCGTCGGCCCATTGGGTAATCACCGGAGCGGCTTCCGTCACGCCGGGCTGAGACAGATCCGCATACACGCTCAACGACGACACGAGGACGTACCAGCGGGAGCTCAGCTTCAGTGAGGAGTGCACCTGTGCCGCGTGGTACGCGTTGACATCGACGATTGCGTCCCAGGTGCGATACGCTGCTGTGTCCAGCGACTCGTCGCGATCGCCCAAGCAGTCTTGCACCCCGTCCGGCAGAACGGCTGCCGTTCGTCCTCGATGGAAGCGCGTCACAAGATGCCCGGTCTGCGCCAGACGCTCGACGATGTGACGACCAACAAAGCGCGTCCCGCCAAGCACTAAGACGTTCATCGATTGACGCATTCGAGCAAATTGGGCGCCGCGAGACGGCATCCTGTTCTTGCACGTCTTTGCACCGTATTATTTTAGAATTGTTTAGCTTTGAAAGAAGATTTTGTGCGCTTGCAGGTGCTTTTTGCAGTGGCGCTAAGTTTCGCGCGAAACCGATTCCAGCGCACGGGGAGAGCATAGTGAAACGATTTGGTTTTCGTAGTGTTGCAATCGCCGTTGGACTTGCGGCGAGCGCCGTTGCCTGCAGCCAGCGCGAAGGTTCGAACCTGCCGGCGCTTACGTCGCTTTCAGGGGAGTCGCGTAACGAGACCGTTCAAGCGAAGGCAATCGAGATTCGCGGAATCGGTAAGAATACGCGGCTGGATGGTTTCGTCACCGCCTTCATGGCGCAAAATGACGTGCCAAATGCGGAACTAGCCGTGGCCGAGGCGGGCAAGATCACATTTTCACACGCCTACACCAATCCCGCGATCGCAACATCGACGACCGAGCGATCCACGATTATCCGTTTGGCAAGTCTCTCGAAAGCCTGGACGAGCGCAGCGCTGTACAATCTTATTTCGGCGCACAAGATCGAGCCGAACTGGAAGGTCTTTCACTATCTCGGTATCACAAAACCGCTTCCCGCGGGGGCTCACGTCGACCCGCGTGTCTACAACATAACGATCGAAGACATGATTCTGCACGAGTCGGGGTGGGATGACAGCGTGTCGCACTTCGATCCTACGTTTCGGATGCGCCAGATCGCGCTCGCGCTTGGCCTGAATCACGCGATCGACCAGACACAAGAAGTGCGCTATCAACTCCACGAACCGTTGCAGGAAAAGCCCGGCACAACGTATGCGTACTGTAACTTCTGCTATACGGTGCTGGGGATGATCGTGGCGAAGGCATCGGGCATGAGCTACCAAGCATACATGACCGAGGTCCTCGGCGCCGCGCTTGGCGAGAACAACGTGCTGATCTCACCCACGGTCGGCCGTCGCCTGCCAAACGAAGTGGCGAAGTACTATAATCCGTACTTCGGCCGTTCCGCGCTGTACATCGCGTCGAAGCGCAGATATCCGTGGCCGTACTCAGGCGACAGCTTGCTCAATGAAATCGCGCAAGGCGCTGGAGGCTTGGCTACCAATGCCGACTCGATGCTTTTATTAATGAATCACTACATAATTTGGGGCGTTGGCACCCCTCCGCCGCTCGGTCAGTACGCCGCCAGAGAGGGCGAAATGCCGGGTGCCAATACCTATGCAGAGCAGCTATCGAACGGCATAAACTTTGCGTTTCTCGTGAACACAAACGCATACGCCTACGGAACGAACCCATACGCGTTCACAAGTCTGCAGCGCAGTATCGAGGTAACGCTGCTGTACTCCTAGGCCCCGGCGGCGTCGCCGCGTTTTATATTTGTTTAAGACTTCCGTGATGGGGCGTGATACGCTCGCGGCAGGTTTTGAAAAATGCTTGATTTGAAGGCGGGAACAGGCGGGTTCGGGAGATATTTCTTCGGAGAGTTCCGCCTGGATCCAGGTCGGCGGCTGCTGTTTAGGCAGTCGCAAGTGATACGAATCCCTGAGCGGATTCTTCAACTGCTGCTGATTCTTTTGGAAGCAAACGGCGGCGTCGTACAACGCGAGACGATCGCTTCGCGAGTTTGGCCCGACGCGGCCGTCGGTGACGGAAACATCGCTCAGCATATCTATATGCTGCGGAATATATTGGGGGAAGACGCCCGCGCGCTCGTCACGACCGTGAGCGGGCGGGGGTATCGCCTGACCGTTCCCGTGACCTTCGAGGCGTCCAGTGGCGATTTGCGCGACGCGGCGAGCGACACGTTATGCAGCAGCGAACTGGAGCCGTTTCGGGACTACTGCCATGGCAGCTATTTGCTCGAGCGATGCTCTGCGCCAGCGCTGACGGGGGCGGTAAGCGCCTTTAAGTCGGCGCTCGAGTGCAATGAAAACTACGTGCCGGCGCTCGTCGGCCTTGCCAGGGCCCACATGCTCCTCGCCGAGTACTGCCACGTTCCCGCTGCAAACGCTTTTGCCAAGGCGAAGGAGGCATTAAAGCAGGCCCTGACCCTCGACCCGTCGTCCGGGCCGGCGCGCGCGGCGTTCTCCGCCCTGTTGGTTCTCGCCGACTGGAACTGGAAAGGCGCGAAGTCCGAACTAGATATTGCGTTGGCCCTCAGTCCGAACTCCTCGGTCGTACGGAATAGCGCAGTCCATTATCACGTCTGCACAGGCGAGTACGAGCGAGCACTCTTCGAGGCGCAACATGCCTTGATGATGGAGCCGTCGTCGCTATCGCGTCAGCTGCTGCTTGGGACGGCCTTAATTCATGCGGGGCAGTATCGGAAGGGGATCACTTGCATATCGAAACTGATCGAGAGCGACGAAAGCTTCTATGTTGCAAGGCGCTGGCGCGCGCTGGCATTTCTTCTCGACGGACAACCGGAGCAGGCTTTTACCGACCTGTTGTTGCTGCCGCAGGAGCGCTCGGAAGATCCGAGCTTTCGTCTTCCGCTGCTGGCCCGAGCGTACGCGGATTCGGGAGAGCGCGGTCGCGCCGAGCAGATCTACGCGCAGCTGCAAGCGATGGCGGTCACGGACTACGTCGTGTCGTGGAATCTCGCAATCGTGGCGGCTGCGCTCGGCCGAGATGACGAGACGCTGGCTCACCTCGAGCGCGCGCTTGCGGCGCGCGAGCCAACATTGCCGTTCCTCAAGAGCCTTCCATGGTTCGCTTCGATCGCCGGGCGGCCGAGGTTCAAAGAGATCTGCCGCATCGTCGGACCGTAATCGTCGCCGTTACCGGATTGCGTAGAGGGTTCCGTCGCCGCTGCCGATGTACAGCGTCCCGTCGGCGATCGCCGGCGCGCCGACGATGGAGCCGAGCTCAAAGATGCGGTCGAGTCCGACGATGATACCGTTGAGCGTTCCATTGGGGTAGAAACCGTTCAAGTCGAGAGCCCCGCGCGCATCGAGATGCGTGCGGCGATTCTTGCGCGCTCCGTCGGTCTCAAACGTCGCGAGGGTCTTCCCGGTGCGCGCATCGACCCCGTACAGCAAGCCGTCGAAGACGCCATAATAGGCGACCCCGCCGGCGATTGACGGCGACGAGTATGCGAACGTGCCATACTTGGAGCGAAAGCGTTCGCGGCCGGTCTTGGCGTCGAGCGCAAAAAAGATGTGCTCGTCGGAAGTGGTGAAGTACACCGCGCCATCATAGAGTGCCGGCGACCCGATCACCCAGCTCCCGTGCTCGTCGTGCTTCCAGAGAAGGGCGCCGTCGCGCGCGTCGAGTGCATAGAGGTGGCTATCGCGACACCCGAAGTAGACGATACCGTCGGCAACCGCCGCCGAACTCACGATTCCGATTTGATTATGGATGACCCGATCGTCACCGGTGAGAAACTTCCATCGGAGCGCGCCCGTTGCAGCGTCGAGCGCGTAGAAATAGCGATCGAAGCTCCCAATGTAGACGACGCCTCCGGCGATAGCCGGCGAAGCGTGTACGACGTCGCCGGTCGTGAACTTCCAGCGCAGCGCTCCGGTCGTGGCGTCGATCGCGTACACGTTGTGGTCGCCACTGCCAATATAGAGCGTTCCATTATCGATCGCGGGCGAGGAGATGAACAGATCGAACGGGTCCGGCATCATCTCGTTCTTGGGGATGATTCCGTGAATCCCGGGCGCGGTAAAGCGACGTTCGCCTCCAGTTTCGAATCGCCACCTGAGTTTGCCGCTCAACGCATCGAGCGCGTAGACGAAGCCGTCGAGACTCGCGGCGTAGAGCGTCGCATTCCACACCGCGGGCGACGAAGTCACCGGGCCCTTCGTATGAAAATGCCAGACCAGGCTGCCGTCGTCGCTTCGAACGGCAGAGATGTTTCCATCGCTACCTCCGACGAAGACCATCCCGTCAGCCACCGCGGGCGACGAAATGAAGCTGTCGTTTACGTGATAGCGCCAGCGGACGGAGTGCAACGTCGGCGCGGCCGATTGGAAGACGCCGAGGTGCGCGGCGTCGCTGCGAAACATCGCCGCGCTGGGTTGCGCGGCAGTAGCCGAACTTAGGAAGAACGGAGCGGCGCAAACGGCGATGAGCCGAGCCAGCTTCATGACGGTGACCCGGGCCGGCCGTACAGCCGCGCCGGATCCAGGTCGAGTTCCTTCACCAGAGGTTCTACGCGAAGGTGCGTGTACCAGCACTCTCGATTATCACCGCAAACTTCGATGTACCGCAGGGCGGCTTCACCGTTCTTGCGGCCGATCTCCGCGAGAGCGAAGCACGTGGCAGGCACGAACTGCGATTCGGCAAGGCGCGCCAAGCGCTCCAGCGTGCTTTGCGCGGTTTTCGTATCGCCCATCCGAAAGCGCGTGTAGAGGGCGTACCCCTCGGCAAAATAGCGGGCGTTCATCTGGCGATCGACCAGCGGATCGTACGCAGAAAGTCGGACTCCATCAAAGTGTTCCAGAGCTCGATCGGGTTCCCCAAGCAGCAACAAGGCGAGGCCCAAAAAAGTCCGGGCAAACCAATAGTCGGGCCATCGTTTGCACGTAGCCTCGAGTTGCGCCGCGGCGGCAGCATAATCCCCGGAAAACAACGTCGTGATTCCACGGCAGGCTTGAATAATATTCATGTTTGAAACATGGGAAGGTAAGGACTCGGTGAATGCCAGCGATTCGCTAAAGCGGTTCGAGAGTGCGAGGATCCAGCCGTACATGAACGCTGCGATGCGATCGGTTGCGTCGAGTTCGAGCGCGCGCCGAGCAATTGCAAGAGCACCGGCGAAATCCCAACAATAGTCGATCTGTACCTTGCACGACGCCATGAGCGCGTCCACGCAGTTGGGATCGGCCGCTAGGGCGGTTTCGGACTGACTCTTCGCAAGCTCGAGCTGATTCCTCGGGCGGTCGTACTGAAAGTCGGCCACGAGGACCCGAGTCAACGCCGCGCCGGCGAGCGCTTTAGCGCTGGTTGGGTCGATGGCCAGCGCGCGATCGTACAGATTGAGCGATGCGACCAAGGCGGCCGGGCTCGCGGAGTTCCGAAACTCCGCGCCGGCGACGCAGTACTCGTTCACAACACTGTTTATGAACGGTGACGGGCGTTCCGTAACGTCAGCGGTGAAGCGATAACCGTGTCCGTAATCGGTGGCGATGTATCGTTGCGTTCGGTTCTCTCCCAGGGCGTGCCGTAGCATCAACACATGCTGCCGCAGCGTGGCGTCGGTTAGATCCTTCTTATCGTCCCACACCGTCGACATGATCTCGTCGACGCTCAGCGTTACTCCCGCGTTGCTCACGAGAGCGCACAGCAGGTCGAGCGCCTTTCCCGTAACGTGAACCGGGACACCCTGACGGAACAGGCGACGGAGAGACAAGTCGAGAGCAAAAGGCCCGAAGTAGAAGACCCTGCGGGCGTTTGGGCTCTCCTCGGATAGGCGAGTCGCCACGCTTTTTCTCCGCTCGGTGTAGATGGTGGCTGCCGATGATTATAACGAATGTTAAAAGAAATCCTTTCGATGGCGAGAGAAGTCGCGCTAGACGGCGCGCATCGCGGTATGGACGCCGTCGCGATATTCGCGAAGCGAAAAGAGTCGGCAAATACCCTGCGAGTGTTTCGCGGCCACCTTTGCCGTATAAAAGATTATAGAAACGGTGGAGAGAGTTTTTGCGCTATTTTTGATGTTTCTTGATTGGGCGCGCGACTTTATAGCGCCTTGACCGCCGCCGTCAATGCATCGACTGAGGCCTTGGCGTCGCCGAAGAGCATCGAGGTGTTGGGAAGCTCGTAGAGCGGGTTCTCGATTCCGGCGAAGCCGGAACGCATGGAGCGCTTGAGCACGACGACGTTGTTGGCCTTATCGACGTCGAGAATCGGCATGCCGTAGATCGGAGAGCTCGTGACGGATCGCGCCGCGGGGTTGGTTACGTCGTTGGCGCCGATGACCAGTGCGACGTCGGCGGTGGGAAACTCCGAGTTGACGTCTTCCATATCGAGCAGCTGATTGTACGGCACGTTGGCCTCTGCCAACAGGACGTTCATATGTCCCGGCATCCGCCCCGCGACCGGATGAATCGCGTAGAGAACCTTGACGCCGCGTTTCTCGAGCTGATCGGCAAGCGCTTTGACACTGTGCTGCGCTTGTGCGACCGCCATCCCGTATCCCGGCACGAAGATTACTTTGGAAGCGTAGGCGAGCATGACCGCGACATCGTCGGCGCTCGTCGCTCGGATTTGCTGCGGGCCGCCGCTGCCGGCGGCGGGCTCCGTCCCCCCGGCCGAGCCGAACGCACCGAAAAGCACGTTGGTCAGCGGCCGGTTCATCGCTCGGCTCATCGCGACCGTCAAGATCGTGCCGCTCGCGCCGACGAGCGCGCCGCAAATGATCAGGAGCGTCGAATTGATTTCGAAACCTGTGATCGCGACGGCGACGCCGGTGAAGGAGTTGAGCAGCGAGATGACCACCGGCATATCGGCGCCGCCGATCGGCAAGGTGAAGAGCACGCCGAGCACCAGGGCTGCGAGCAGAAGTACCGGATAGGCCCAGTCGGGCAGCGTTCCTAGCGTCGCCACGAACCAGACTCCCAGGCATAGGATCGCGAGCAGGACGATGCTGTTCACGACTTGCTGCCCTGGATAGGTGATGGGACGGCCCGTCATGACTTCCTGCAGCTTGAGAAACGCGATAATCGAACCGGCGAAGCTGATCGCGCCGATGATTGCGGAGAGCACGAGCGACACGGCAACGATCGCATCCAAGTTTGCGACCGGAGCC
>Ga0182015_10001872_pt1 | contig 26780 bp, 29 predicted proteins | sample 712P3MmetaG_FD_120478 | JGI IMG/M metagenome (GOLD analysis project Ga0182015, IMG submission 120478) | Permafrost microbial communities from Stordalen Mire, Sweden - 712P3M metaG | ecosystem: Environmental > Terrestrial > Soil > Wetlands > Permafrost | place: Sweden: Stordalen | collected...
GCCGCGTCGAATGGTTTGTAAATCGTTTTCTTTTTCTTCATTCCAATTTTGCTTTTCTCTCAGCGCTTGAGATATCGCGCCGGAGGCAGGATTGCGATGCCCCGCCACGGGTGCAGGGTCAGCAGATCCGAGTCTCCGGTGAGGATCAGCTCTGCCTTGCCATTCAGAGCTACTTCGAGAAACTTGTCATCTTTGGGATCGCGGCATTCGCGGAGCGGATACACAATCGGCACGAACTCAGCTAGCCGCCCAAGCAATCGCAGAAACTGCTGGCGGTCGGCAACACTGATGTAGCGGTCAAACTTAGGGCGGGCCAGAACGTCGGCAAGTTCGTTCATGGTGGCTTCGGACACGAGTAAGAGTCCAGAATCGGCGGCCTTGCGAACCGCGTCGCCCGGAACTGACGAGGGCAGCAGGAGGCGGCTAACCAGGCAGTTGGTGTCGGCGACGATGCGCTCGCGCTGGCGCATCAGTCCTTCAACAACTTTTTCAAGACCGATTCAGTCAGGCCGCGAGCCTTGGCTTCGGCTCCGATTCGATCACAAAAGCGCTGGAATTCGGCGGCGTTGAGGTCGCGCATCCTTTCGTATTCCTCGGCTGACATGATCACGGCAACGTCCCGGTTTTGGCGGCGAATGACAACCGGCTCGCGCTGGGCGGCGTCCAAAAGCGCAGCCAGTCGCTGTTTGGCATCGGTGGCAGAGACAGTTCGCATAATGTCTAGATTAGATAAACTAGACAAAATAGTCAAACGTAATACGGACGTGTAGGCCGGACATTCTTGTCCCCCGCCCTTCACTTTGCGTCTGAGGCTGGCAGCAAAGCTTCCGTTCATACTCGGGACCGGCGGCTCAGGCCACAGCACTCACGAACCCTCGAGGGTGGCCCGCTCAAGCTTCGCTTGGGCGGGGATTTTCTTGGCGGATAAGGCGTTGACAGGTTAATGTACATTAGCTAACATAGATTAGCTAATGCTCGCCATGGAAACCATTACCATTCACAAGGCGAAGACTCAGCTCTCGCGGCTGATTGAGAAGGCTTGCCGGGGAGAGGAAATCGTCATCGCGCGGGGATCGAAGCCGGTCGTACGGCTGGTGGCGATCGAGGACTCGCGCGGCAATCGCAAGCCCGGAGCCTTGAAGGGAAAGATTCATGTTGGCCCCGAGTTCTTCGAGCCTTTGCCTCAGGACGAACTGGAGCGCTGGGAGTAGCGCCCTATGCGTTTTCTGCTGGATACGCACACCCTGCTCTGGTGGCTGGCCGAAGACCCTTCCTTGCCGGCTTCCGCGCGCAAACTCATCGCCAACAAAAACAATGACGTTCTCGTAAGCGCCGCTTCTGCCTGGGAAATTGCCACCAAGGTGCGCCTGGGAAAGCTTCCGATTGCCCTCGACCTGGCTCATGACTTCACCGCGCATCTTGAGCGCGAGCGGTTTGAGACTCTGCCGGTAAGTGCTGAGCACGGCATTCGAGCCGGCTTGTTGCCGGGGCCGCACAAGGACCCGTTCGACCGCATGTTGATCGCGCAAGCGCTGGCAGAGAATTTAGCGATTGTGAGCAACGATGTTGTGTTCGACGGTTATGGGGTCAAGCGGGTCTGGTAAGCTCCTCGCCGCGCCCCTGCGCTATACTTGGGCTTGGATGGCTAGCGACTCCCAGAAGACTTTTTACCTGGAAACTTTTGGTTGCCAGATGAATGCGCACGACTCGGAAAAAGTTGTGGGCACGCTGGTGTCCGAGGGTTACCGGCAGGTTCAAACTGTCGATGAGGCCGAACTGGTTCTCTACAATACTTGCTCCATCCGCGATAAGGCCGAGCAGAAGGTCTTCAACCGCCTTAACGATTACAAGAAATTTTACAAGCAGGGCAAGCGCTTCGGCGTGCTGGGTTGCGTGGCGCAGCAGGAAGGCGAAAAGATTTTCGAGCGCGCGCCTTATGTTTCGCTGGTTTGCGGATCGGCCTCGTATCGAAACCTGCCGCAGATGCTGATCCAAATTGAAGCAGGGAAGCAGCGTGTCACCGGATTGGACGATCGCGAAACCGACGAATGTTTCGAGACTGAGTTTACGGCGCGCACTAATCCGCATCGCGGTTACATCACCATCATTGAAGGTTGCGACAAGTTCTGCGCCTATTGCGTAGTCCCGTTCACCCGCGGCAAGGAGCGCAGCCGGACTTCGGAGTCAGTATTAAGTGAATCTCGGCAGATGGCCGATCTCGGCTATACCGAAATTCAATTGCTGGGGCAGAACGTGAATTCGTACAAAGATCCGGCAGGGAAGAAGTCTTTCGCCGAATTGTTGGCTGCGGTGGGCGAGATCCCCGGCATCAGGCGGGTGCGGTTTACTACTTCTCATCCGCGAGATTTTGGCCGCGACATTATCGAAGCGATTGATGCCGTTCCTACATTGTGCAATCACGTGCATTTGCCGGTGCAGAGCGGTTCGGAGCGTGTGCTGGCGGCGATGCAGCGGCTTTATACCCGCGACGAGTACATGGAACGCATCTCATGGATTAAGGCCGCGCGCCGCGAGATCAGCATCACCAGCGACATTATTGTCGGGTTTCCGGGCGAGACCGAGGTTGAGTTTGAAGAGACTCTGTCGTTGCTGGACGAAGTCGAATATGACAGCATCTTCGGCTTCAAGTATTCGCCCCGGCCCAACACACCGGCGTTGAGTTTGCAGGACGCGATCCCGGACGAGGAAAAAGCGCGCCGATTGGCGGTGCTGAATGAGAAGCAGCGTATGATTCAGAAGCGGCGCAATGAGAGATGTGTAGGCTTAACTCTTGAAGTGATGGTTGAGAGTCGAAATGAGGCGCGAGGGCAGTGGAGTGCCCGTACCTCGCAGAATAAAGTCTTCAATTTCACGGCTCCGTCGGACGTAAAACTCAGTCCCGGCGAATATGTAACAGTAGTAGCCACGGGCAGTTTTCCCAACAGCCTTTTGGGCGAATTGATGGTATAAGGAGCTTTTCGGAGATCACGATGGAAGTCGAGATGAAAATTCGAGGCCTGCTAATGGATCCCGTCACGAATATGCCGATTGTGATCCTAAAGGATGCGGGGACGGATACGGTGCTGCCGATCTGGGTGGGGATTTACGAGGCCAATGCGATTGCGCTGGAGATTGAGAAGGTGAGCACTCCGCGTCCCATGACCCACGATTTGATCAAGAACGTGCTGGTCGGGCTCGACACGATGGTCCATAAGGTTGTGGTAACGGAACTGCGGGAAGACACGTTTTATGCGGTGATTTGGCTGGAGCGTGATGGGCGGATTGTGAGCATCGATTCACGGCCTTCGGATGCGCTGGCGTTGGCATTGCGCGTCGATTGTCCGATCTTCGTGGAAGACGAAGTTCTTAAGAATTCTAAGTTGGCAACTACCGCGTCAGACCGCGTAACCAGCGAAGAGTTGAGGAAGTGGTTGGAAGGCCTGAACGATGAGGATTTAGGCCGATATAAAATGTAGTAATTGGTAATTTGATGATTTCGTAATTGGGTAATTGGAGGACGCAATTGCTCAATTCCCGATTACCCAATTTCTCAATTGTTTTTTCCATGCCTGATCCGGCGGAACAACTTCAAAAAATCTACGTGGCGGGATTCGAGCTGAAGGTCTTTGACCGCTTTCCTAAATGTGTGGGAGTGGTTCGCGATGAATGCATCGCGCTGCTGGTGCCCGGGACTGACGGCCTGCAAATGCTGGGGACGCCGGGATGGCAGATGGGAGATGCGATAGGCGTTCTGGTGGAAGTCGGCGGGCGTCTTGTGTTTCAGGCCAAGGAGGAGATAGTCGAAGCCACGCCTGAACGATTAGAAGCGTTGAGGCGATTCCGCGAGGATTTGAAGCAGTTGCTGGCGAAAGAGGAGTGACTGGGGGCATTCGCATCATGTTGCCAATTAGATGCGTAAATCAATCTATTGACATCAATCTGGTAATATGGCATCATAGTGCCGTGCGTACGACTCTTAGTCTCGATGATGATGTCTTTCAGGCGGCCCGGAGCTATGCCGATAGCCGTTCTGTGGCCTTAGGCAAGGCTGTGTCCGAACTGGTGCGACGGGGGCTGAATGCGCCGATGACTACAAAGGTGGTCAATGGAATCCACGTTGTGGTTCTTCCGCCTGATTCTCCGAAAGTCACTACTGAACGGGTCAAGGAACTGGAGAATGAGTTGTAGTGACCGCTTTTTTGTTGGACGCAAATGTTCTGATCGCTCTGGCGTGGCCCACCCATAGCGCCCATGAAAGGGTGCAGCGTTGGTTTTCTCGGAACGCCACACAGGGATGGGCGACCTGTCCGTTTACGGAATGCGCGTTCGTTAGAATCGTGTCCAATCCAGCTTTCTCGCCAAACTTCCTGACATTGCCGGAGGCGATTCGCCTACTAACACTTAACGTCAATCATCCAACGCATCTTTTTTGGTCAGACGATCTGCCATTGGAGGATGCCGTCCGCCATTTTCGAGGCCGACTCGTGGGACATAATCAGGTAACGGATGCCTATTTGCTCGGGTTGGCGCTGCACAAGAAAGGGAGGCTCACCACCCTGGACGAGAGCCTAGCGACGTTGCTGGATTCTAAGAGTACACCGGGCGAGACGGTTGAGGTGATCCCGAGGAGGGTCTAAGGCAAGCATAGTCTGGCACAGTGGCTCGGTCGTCGCGTTTTGCGTAGTTAACATAATACCTATTATCGGACATTGAGTGGATAGGCGCTGAGGGCCGGGCATCAGCACAGCTACATTACCTCCCGCTGCACCAGTTGCTTCTCAGCGGATAAGACGATCTTGGCGTGGAACAATGTGCCTGCGACGCGGGTTGCGATGGCGAGCAGTTCCCTTTGCCCTTCGAAGACCTTCACCAGCTTCGATTGGGAGAGTTCGGGCATGTTCACTGGGCGGCCGGCGCGGATGCGGGCCGCCATTTCCTCATTCGCAGAAATGCTTGGCAGTTGCGGTAAGAGTTCGCGGGGATGAATGAACAGTTCTTCAAGCTGACCAGAATCGTGTGCTGCTTGCAGTTCTTCCAGCGTGTGAGTGTCCGTCAATTCGAATTCCGCCACAGCCGTTCGGCGCAATGCCTCTAGGTGGGCACCGCAGCCCATCAGTTGGCCCATATCGTGGGCTACGGAGCGCATGTAGGTTCCGGAGGCAACCCGGGCGCGGAACGTGGCGCGGTCATTGCGGACCTCGGTGATTTCGAACTGCTTAATCTCAACCGGGACTGGTTTCAGCTCAAAATCGACGTGCTTGCGGGCCAGTTTGTAGGCGGGCACGCCACGAATCTTTTTGGCTGAGAATGGAGGCGGTATCTGCTCAAGCTTCCCTTGAAACCGAACGGCTAGTTGGCGAACATTCTCCGACGATAAAGTGATGGCTTGTTTTACGCTGGTGGGTTCGCCTTCGGCGTCGTAGGTGTCGGTGGCAAATCCGAAGCGAATTGTGCCCTCATAGGTTTTCTCCGATGAAGTATAAAACTGCGCCAGCCGGGTTAGGTTGCCGACCACCAATGGCAAAACTCCTGTGGCCAGCGGATCAAGCGTGCCCAAATGTCCGACCGAGCGCTCGTTGAGGATACGGCGCACTCTATTCACGACATCGTGGGAGGTTGGCCCGGCAGGCTTGTCGATGATGAGGACAGCGTTCATGGAATAGTTTAGCCAGTGGTGCAATTGCGAATTTAGTTGCTCTTCTCACTTCTTCTTGTGCTTGAACGCTTCTTCCTGTTCGCTCAGTAGTTGCCGATGATCCAGCACGCTGCTGTCGACGGTTTCCACCACGCTGGTGAGAAGGAAATCGTATTGCCGCGCTTCTTCCTTTTTCGCATCCGCCGCGCTTTTCAAAGCTCGGAGCCTGGCTTGAAACTCCGTATCGGCTTCGATGATGGCCTTTAAAGGTTTTCGTAAATCCGCTTTGCGCTCGACGAAGGTGTCGATGTTGTCATTCAATTCGTCGTAGACATCGAGAAATTCCTGCAGCCGGTCCCGAGTTTGCTGAGCCCGATCGGTAACCTTCGGATCGGCCCGCATTTGTTCGAGCGAAGCAAGCCGCGCGCGGGAGAACTGGATATAAAGCTTAAGCCGGTCCGAAGGATCCTGGGCGGCATCTCGCAGTTGATCTTGTTCCAGAGGATTTAACGGATCCCGGCGGGTTTGCGACCACGCCGGTGACAGCAGCAAAAGCGCCAACGCCAGTCGGGCGAATTTTCCTGAAGAACGAATCATTTGCCTTTAAACATGTGGGTCAGGAGATCGGTTCGCAAGCTCTCAAGGCGATCTGCGGCGGCTTGTACTGGCGCCTGATCATCAAAGTTTACGGAGCGCTTTATGTCCCTCAGTTTAGCCGCCATTTTTCTAAACTCGATCTCCGTGTTTTTGACTCTCTTCCCCGACTGAATGGATGCGTCGTGCGCCTTCTCGGAGTAAGTCACGACATCCTTCAGCGCGCTTCGAGCTTCATCGACCTTGCCGGCAGTGTAGAGTTCATCCGCGGATTTAAGCTGTCGTTCGGCGATTTCCAGGCACAGTGCTGGACGGTCATCGACTTTTGCTGAGTCGCAGCGGGCCATAAGCGCCTGCAAGGTTTCCTGCCGGAAAGCAAAGGCCAAGCATGTCGCCAAGAGAACCACGGCCACCGTCGATTGCTTGCGCATAAGTTATTTCTTCGGCTCGATCGCAATCAGCCGATGGCGGGCTTGCCACTCCTGATCAGGATACGCTCCGTTCGCGACCTCTAGAAAGCGATGATAATTCTGTGCCGCCAATTTATAGTTACGCAAATGATCATAAGCGCTGGCGCGAAGAAAGTAGCTAACGGGAATCTCAGGCAGAAATTTAGCGCGGGCATCGGCCGCTTTGATGGCCAATTCATAGTTCTTGTTCTCCACTGCCGCGGTAGCTAAATCACCGTACGCCTCGCCAAGATCGGGCTTGATCTTGACTGCGGTCAGCAACTCCTGCTGCGCTTCAGGAAACTTCCGTTCTTTCAAAAAAGTGACGCCGAGGTATTGATGTAGTTGAGCACTGTCCGGGTGTGCAACCAGGATGGAACGGTAAAGTGCTTCCGCCTGATCGTACTTCTTGGCCCGCAGATAAAGATCGCCGAGATCCTTTTGCGCTGGAGCACTTGCAGGATCGACCTTTAACGCCTCCTGCAGATCAGCAATTGCGTCGTCGTACTTTTCGAGGACAATCAGAATGTGGGCAAGCTGAATTCGGGCCTGCACATCGTCCGGGTGCATGGCAATGAGTTTGCGCAGAATCGGATCGGCTTCGCCAAAGCGCTGGCCGCGCATATAAATATTGGCCATGCCGATCAGGGCATCGCTGGAACCTGGGTCGAGGGCCGACGCCTGCTTGTATTCCTGCTCCGCATCGGCGAAACGGTTCTGCTTTTCCAACAGCAACCCGGCCGAAAGATGAGGCTCCGGATCCTTCGGTTGGAGCGCAGCGGCCTGCTTATAGGCTGCGATAGCTTCATCGGGCTTGGTGCTTTCGAGCACATGAGCAAGAGATAACCAGGCACGAGCATGGCCTTCGTCTACATTCGCGGTAGGTTTTAGCGTAGTTGCTGCGCGAAGAAATTGTTCCGCGTCCGGCTGGCCGGTCTTTGCCAGCATGAGACCAAGATTCAGATTGGATTCGAAGACCTCCGGCTTAGCGGCCACCGATTTGCGGTATGCCGCAATCGACTCTTGCGGGTTTCCCAGACCGTTGTACACGAATCCCAAGTCAAACCACGCTTGAAAATTATTGGGATCGGCGATAACGACTTGTTTGAGGAGCAGTTCAGCCGCAGCGTAATCATGTTTCTCGATAGCGCTTTCGGCTTGCGTTAATTCCGCAGGAACGGTTGAATCCTGCTCAACTACCTTGTGATGACGAACCGTTTGACCGGAGCTCTGAGCGAGAACGATCCCGCCAAGCTGGAAACCCAGAGCAAGCACAGCAACGCAGGCTGGCTTATTTACTACCATTCCTCGACGATCCGTTCCCCGATGGCCCATGTCCGTTCAACACATGCGCGAGAAATTTTCCCGTGTACGAATTCGGCAGCTTGGCGATAGCTTCCGGCGGCCCCGCTCCGACAATGTACCCTCCCCGCGCTCCGCCTTCGGGACCGAGATCAATCACCCAATCCGCAGTCTTAATTACTTCGAGGTTGTGCTCGATCACCAGGATCGAACCGCCCGCATCGATCAAACGACGGAAGGCAGACAGAAGCTTACTGATGTCATCAAAGTGTAGCCCAGTCGTAGGCTCATCGAAAATATATAGCAGGTGTTGGCGTCTCCGCGATTGGCCCTGCGGAGTGCGCAGGCGGCCGGCCTCGCGCGCAGCGGGTTGCAAGTGCGCAGCCAATTTCATACGCTGCGCCTCGCCGCCTGACAGTGTCGTAGCCGACTGTCCCAGACGCAAATATCCGAGACCAACTTCCTCCAGCACCCGCAATTTCTCAACAATCTTCGGAGCGTTCGCGAAGAACTGCAGCGCCTCCTTTACCGTGAGGTCCAAAGCTTCGTGTATATTTTTTCCCCGATAACGAACCTCCAGCACCTGCGGCTTGTAACGCGCACCCTTGCACTCTTCGCAGATGAGTTCCACGTCCGCCAGGAACTGCATCTCGACGGTCACAGTTCCATCGCCCTGGCAGGTCTCGCAGCGTCCGCCGGGAACGTTGAAAGAAAAATGTCCGGCGGTGAAGGCGCGCTTTTTGGACTCAGGCAATGATGCATAGAGATCGCGGATGCCATCGAAAGCCTTGATGTAAGTGACCGGGTTCGATCGCGGCGTGCGCCCGATCGGCGATTGATCCACCAGTACGACTTCGTCGATAAACTCCGCGCCTTCCACCTCGTCCCAGTACGACGTTCCTCCGGGAACAGCGTTGGGCTGCCTCTTTGCGGCTGACAATGCCTGATACAGCACGTCATGCAACAGCGTAGATTTGCCTGAGCCTGAGACGCCGGTAATCGCTACCAGCATCCGCAAGGGAACTTCGAGGTCGATTCTTTTCAGATTATGGGCACGCGCCCCGTAGATCTTGATTTGCTGCGAGCCAGGTTTGCGGCGAGAACTTGGAATTTGAATTTGCAGTTCGTCCGAAAGATATCGCCCAGTGAGCGAACCCGGCATTTGCTGAATTTGATTGTAGGTTCCCTTCGCAATCAACTTGCCGCCGTTTTCGCCGGCGCCAGGGCCCAAGTCGAGAATCGTGTCCGAAGCCTGCATGACATCGCGATCATGCTCGACCACCAGAATCGTGTTACCCAGATCGCGCAGATTGTGCAGGATCTTGATCAGCCGATGAGTATCGCGGCTGTGTAATCCAATCGAAGGCTCGTCGAGCACGTAAAGCGTGCCCACCAGACGCGAACCCAACGATGTAGCCAGTTGAATGCGTTGCGCCTCCCCGCCCGAGAGCGTGGACGCAAGCCGGTCGAGGGTCAAATACTCTAGTCCAACCTCGTTCAGGAAACGCAGGCGTTCACGAATCTCCTGAAGTAAGCGCTCCGCGATTCCAGCTTCCTGCTCCGTTAATTGCAACGCTTCGAAGAACTGCGATGCGGCTTCCACCGTCATACAGCAAACTTCGCAGATATTCTTGCTATTGATCTTTACCTGCCGCGCTTCCACCCGTAAGCGTGCGCCCTCGCAGTTGGAGCACAGAGAATATCCGCGGTAGCGGCTCAGAAATACGCGAACGTGCAGCTTGTACTTTTTGCGCTCCAGATGATTGAAGAAACCACGCACTCCCAGGAAGCGGCCTTCGCCTGCAACAATCACGCGCTGATGTTCGCGATCAAGTTCGTTCCAAGGCACATCAAGCGGGATGCCAGCTTCGCGTGCGAATCGCTTCAAATCAGTGAACAGCGGGCGATATTTGGGCTTGGTCCAAGGTTCGATCGCGCCCTGGTTGAGGGTCAGAGATTTGTCGGGAATTACCAGGTCCACGTCAAAATCAATGGTATTTCCGAAGCCCTGGCAACGCGGGCAGGCGCCGAACGGATTGTTGAAAGAAAATAATCGTGGTTCCGGCTCTTCGTAGCGAATATTGCAAACCTTACACTCGAAACGCTGAGAGAAACGTAACCGTGGTGCCGGGTGCTCGTCGCGTGGAACGGCCTCAAAGATGACTTCGCCCGATTCGCGATAACTGATCTCAACCGCGTCCACGATTCTCGAGCGCGAGTCGGGCGAGGTAACGAGGCGATCCACCAGAATAAAAACAGGTTCGGCAAAATTAACACTGAGCAACGACTCGGGCGTCGAAAATTCAAAGATCTGTCCGTTTTGGTAAAGCCGGTTGAAACCCCGAGTGCGCAGATCGAGAAGACGAGCCTTGAGTTGATCAGAGAGAGCGTTGCCGGCATCTTTCTTCGCTTTTTTCTTGCGCCCGCGTGCGGGAGGGACGTCAACCGCCGCGACCTGTGGCGCCGCAATTTGCAGCGGGAATAGCACATTCAACCGCGTGCCCTCGGGCTGTTCCATCAAGGCAGCGGCAACTTCATCTACCGTATCCTTCTTAACCTCTTTGCCGCATTGAACGCAGTAGGTGCGCCCGATACGCGCGAATAATAGCCGAAGATAATCGTAGATCTCCGTCGCTGTACCCACCGTCGATCGCGGATTGCGCGTGGTATTTTTCTGCCGGATTGCCACAGCAGGAGCGATTCCATCAATCACGTCCGCATCTGGCTTTTCAATTCGTTCCAAAAACTGGCGCGCGTAGGCGGACAGCGATTCCACATAGCGGCGCTGTCCCTCGGCATAGATGGTGTCGAAGGCCAGCGACGACTTCCCTGACCCCGACACTCCGGTCACAACCGTTAATGAGTTGTGCGGAATCTCAAAATCTATGTTCTTGAGGTTATGAACTCGCGCCCCGCGAACGACAATGGTTTCCGTGGACATCGATAAGAAGGCATCCGTATGAACCCGCACCACTCCGGACCGTCCTGCCTAAAGGCGTTTTCCGCGCCCGTAGGCGCTCTAGCGACGCCGGAGAGGATGCTGAATCCTTCTATTATAAAGCAGTGCCCAGCGGGACGCAGAACAGTAACCGGGCTGGAACCCTGACTTTCGCGGCGAAAAAAGGTTAATATCGTGCATCCACAGCCAAAATTCGCGGAAGCAAAATTAAAGAATGGTTTTGACTCTAGCCAATGCGCTCAAACTGTTTACTTCGCGAGGCGGGATAGGAATGGTCTTCATTGGCCTGCAATCATTTCTGCTGCTCATGTTTCAGTTTTCCGATCAGTTTTCCAGCAAAAAAGACAACGTCTACAACATCCTCTGGGTGCTGGTGTTCGGCTTTGCGACCTTAAATATTCTCAGCCTGGTGGCCCGCCGCCTCGAGCCACGTCGTAGCAACCTCAATTTTGGCGAAATCCTGGCCATAACCGTAACTGTAGTGTCTGTAATTCTTTTGGGTTGGGAAATGCTCTCATTGCTGCATATTTTCCCCATCAAAATCCAGCCTCGCTGAGTTTCTCCATCCAGAAGAGCCTATTTGCGCTATCATTTCTGTATGGCGGATAATGCCTCGGCTTTCGATGTAACCTGCCCGTGCTGCAGTGCTGTGCTGAAAATCGATCCGGCTGCCAAGGGCATCATCGCCCATACCGCGGCGATTAAACCAAAAATGTTCAATGATTTCGAAGCAGCCGCGAAAGCCATGAAGGAACAGGATAGCCGCCGCGAGTCTATTTTTCGCCAATCGGTGGAAGCCCAAAAACATGCCGGAGACCTTCTGGAAAAGAAATTTCAGGAGGCGGTCAAGAAAGCTAAAGAATCTCCCGACACCGGCAAACCCATTCGCGATTTCGATCTGGATTAAGCATTCCAACGGATTGGCAGGGGCGGATTCCCGCCTGATGTAAAATTTTGTCCTTTTCGGGATTGAGCGCATTTTTGTGTTCTGAGCCCGGCGCATCCAGCGTTAAAATCAGTCATGTCCGGCCCTCCCCTCCTACTCGGTCATCGCGGTGGCCGTGTAAATACCCAAGTTCCCGAAAACACTCCTGCATCTTTCGATCTCGCTCTCGCCCATGGCTGCGACGGTTTTGAGTTCGACGTACGGTTAACCAGCGACGGACGCTCCGTGGTTTGTCATGACCCCGAGGTCGATAGCGTCATGGTGTGCCAAGCCGCGGCTGATCAATTGCTCCATTTGCCGCTGCTCGAGGATGTCGTGGGGCGCTACGGGCACCGGGCCTTTCTTGATATTGAACTCAAGGTTCGGAACCTGGAATCAAAGGTGCTGACTTCGTTCCACGAGCATAGAATCGAGGAGAACTACGTCGTATCTTCTTTTCTCCCAGAGGTCGTGACGGAGTTGAAGACTCGTAGCGCCAGCATTCAGGTTGGCATTATCTGTGACAAACCAGCCCAACTGGCGTATTGGCGCGAACACAATTTTGAATACCTGATTCCCCATTACACACTGGTCAATCGCGCCCTGATTGAAGAAGTGCACAGTGAAGGCAGCAAATTGCTAACTTGGACAGTGAATGACGCCAAGGCCATGTCATGTCTGGCCGATTGGGGAGTTGATGGCATCATTTCAGATGACACCAACTTACTGGCACAGACATTTGCCTGATTCAAAGCGAGTGCGAAGTCTGGACGACTAAGCTTTTGCTTCCACAGTAGCGCTCGCGCGGGACGCCTTCTGCAGAAAACTTTCCCGTTCTCTTTCGAATTCCTCCCACTCGCTGGCGATGCGTTCGTCGTTCCACTCCATGACCGCACCAACGCGCGTCGCAGCTTCACGGCTGCATGACGAGGACCAACAGGCGCCCAGCGCCACCGGCACGCGGCGCAGCAATACATCTGCCAGTGTGCAGGCACATTCGTTGCCGAACGCGTCCGCTGCCTCGGCCACGATGTGCCGGGTATGAGGGCAAAGCTGAGCACGCATTTCCGCGCTGCCGCGCGCTACGGCAGCGACCGCCATCGCACGTTTCCCGTACCATTCCGCAATGGCGTGGGCAGTGTCAGTAGTGACTCCACCTCTTTCTGCGACGTCGAGGACCCACTGCTCTATCGCACGGTCTGCGTTGGTTTCCGAAGCAAGCGTAAGGGCTGACGCGGGAAATTCCGCGCCAATCTTCGCTGCGCACTCTCGCGCCAGACTGCCCGCCGTGGTCAACTTTCCCCCAACAACCGAAATCATTTGCGCCGCGCCGTCGTCGCTATGGTCGTGGAAATGATGTTTTCGAGTTACTTCCGACGGGCGGTTCTGCGGCGAATATGGGAGCGGCCGGACACCAGCGAAAGCGTAATGTATCGTTTCTCGCGATGCCTGTACCGTGGGAAACAAATGCCGCAAAGAGCGTAATAGATAATCAAGCTCATCCCTCGACGGACTTACCGCGCCAGGCTCGCTGTTATCAGCGACTTCGGTAGTTCCAACCAATACCTGTTCGTTCCAGGGGATAACAAAAATCGGACGCCCATCAATAGCTTCGGTGTAGACCGCGGCATCCGGCATACCTGCAAACTTCGGCAGCACAATGTGTGAGCCGCGCACTCCTCCGACCATCGGATTGTGGGTTTGAATGTTCGAACTGCGGCAGACGTTATCGGCCCACGGCCCGGTCGCATTGATGATCCAGGTGGCCTCGACGCGCTCTTCCCTTCCACTCAACTTATCTAGCAACACCGCGCCGGTAGCGCGTCCGTTGCGAATATTGACCGCCAGAACTTGGGTATGGTTCCGTGCCCTCGCGCCGGCCGCAATCGCCTCCACAAGCCATTCGGCCACCAATCGCTCCGGGAACTCGCACTGCGCATCGTCGAAGTTAAGGACAGAAAATCGTTTGCCTGCATCCAGTAAACTCTCGAGTTGCCTCTCTTCCTGTTTACTGTCGTTGCTTTGCAAATCCGTATTTCCCATCTTCCGATAAAGCCATAAACCGGCGCGCACAGCCAGCGCGCTGCGGCGGCTGTTTGCATCCAACGCCAGCAGAAACTTCAGAGGATGAACCAAATGCGGATACCGTTGCAGCATCCATCGCCGCTCCCGCAGCGATTCACGCACCTGACCAATATCCCTGTGCTCGAGATAGCGCAAGCCTCCGTGAATAATGCGCGTCGAACGACTGGTTGTGCCTGCCGCAAAATCGTGTTGCTCGACCAGCAGCGTGCGTCGTCCAGCGCGCGCGCACTCCCGTGCAATCGCGACACCATTAATTCCGCCGCCAATCACGATCACATCAAAACGGTTACTTTCCAGCGGAGGTCGCAACTTCATCTCCGAATTTAGATGCTCACACATGGAATCGCAGCCCGAATCTCGACGACATCATCCTAGTCTCGCTGATTGAGATACCTGCACAAAGATAACGTTAGTTTCAGCCAGTCCCGATTGCAGAAACTCCTTCATTCCGGAGCCTCGCGCTTTCACCAGCGAGGCGGGGAATCTCGCGTGAATTACCTTAATCTGACTAACCTCATTGCCCGCGCCGATGCCGCTCATTTACAGTAATCACGCCCCATGCCAACAACTGGAGAACGTTTCGAACGCGCCGTTTCAATCATGTCCCGCCTGCGCGCACCGGGCGGTTGTCCTTGGGACCGCGAGCAGACTTTCGATTCCATCAAGCCGTATACGCTTGAAGAGACCTACGAAGTCCTTGAAGCCATCGACAATCGGGACTGGAACGAATTAACCGGCGAACTCGGCGACCTGTTACTGCAGGTTCTCTTCTACGCGCAGATGGCCAAGGAAGAAAATAACTTTTCGATCGACGAAGTGATCGACCGTTTGTGTCAAAAACTTGTCGATCGCCATCCTCATGTTTTCGGAGACGTGAAGGCTGAAACATCGTCCGAGGTATTGCGCAACTGGGAAGCGCTGAAAGCCGGAGAGAAAAAGAAGCAAATGGAGGCAGGCGGGGGAAAATCGGCAAAAACCGAAGCCAAGCCGGATTCCGTACTGGCAGGAGTTTCCCCAGCGATGCCAGCATTACTCGAAGCCCACAAACTAAGTTCCCGCGCAGCTCATGCTGGCTTTGATTGGCCCAACGTTCAAGGCCTATTCGACAAACTGCACGAGGAAACGGAAGAGCTGCAAGAACTGCTTCAGGACTTCCCTGCTCGCGGACCTGAGCCTCAAGGTCGAGGCGTCGCCGGAGCGGGCCGTCCGCAAATCAGCCAAGACTTGCGCGAACGCCTGGAAGGCGAATTGGGCGACCTGTTCTTCGTGCTGGTAAACATAGCGCGCTATCTTTCCCTTGACTCTGAGTCGGCGTTAAAGAAAACCAACCGCAAATTCAAGCGCCGGTTTCAATGGATGGAAGATCAACTGCGTGCTTCGGGGCGTTCCCCCCGGCAAGCTTCAATGGAGGAACTCGAATCCCTGTGGCAGCGGGCCAAACAACGGGAAAAGGACAGCCGGTGAGCGGAGATTCGGTCGTCATCCACAAATGCCACCAGCTACACGAAATGCAAGCGTGCGTTGCATTGCAGAAGGAAGTCTGGAATTTTTCCGACGCCGACCTGGTGCCGTTGCGAATGTTTGTGGTCGCAGAAAAAGTTGGCGGCCAAGTGATCGCAGCCTTCGCGGAAAATGAAATGATTGGCTTCGCGCTGTCGGTACCCGGCTTCCGTCCCGGACATTCCTACCTGCATTCGCACATGCTGGCCGTCCGGAAACAGTATCAGAATGGTGGCGTCGGGCGTCGTCTCAAGCTGTTCCAACGGGAAGATGCGATGGCTCGCGGTTTCGATCTGATTGAATGGACCTTTGATCCGCTGGAAATTAAAAACGCATATCTTAATATCGCGAAGTTAGGCGCCATCGCGCGACGCTACAGCGTGAATCAATATGGTCACAGTTCTTCACCGTTGCAGGGTGGTCTGCCCACGGACCGTTTGGTCGCGGAGTGGTGGCTCCAGTCAAAGCGGGTCGAAACTTTATTGCGGACAGGAAACCACCTGCAGATTGAAGCGCCAATTGCGATTTCTGTTCCCGCGCAGATTTACGATTGGAAGGTATCGCCCGAGACTCGGAGCAAAGCACTAAATGTACAAGAGCAAAATCGGAAACAATTTATGAAAGCATTTACCGACGGATTAGCCGTGCTAGGCTACGAATGCGATCCTGCAGGTAACGGAAAGTTTCTGCTCGGCCGATGGGAAGAAAAGTGGATGTATCCGGCAACCTAACTGGCTAAAAATGGATTTCTAACCTATGAAAGTAGAAGCGATCACGCTTCGCGAGATTCAAATGCCGCTCGTCCATTTTTTCGAGACGAGCTTCGGCCGCACCTCCAGGCGCCGCATTTTGCTGGTGACCACGCATTGCGACGGCATTAACGGTTGGGGAGAATGCGTTGCCGGCGAAGATCCATATTACAGCAGCGAGTGGACGGAATCCGCGTGGGCCACAATCGAACAGTGCCTCGTCCCGGCTATTTTAGGGAAGACTCTGGCGACTGCGCGGGAAGGTGCCCCGCTCATGGCCAAAGTACGCGGGCACAATATGGCTAAGGCCTCACTCGAAAATGCGTTGTGGGATGCCGAAGCACAACAGAAGCAAGTACCTCTTTGGAAACTGCTCGGCGGCACACTGCGTGAAATTTCCTGCGGCGTTTCTATCGGCATTCAGGATTCCATCGATCAGTTGCTGGAGAAGATTCAGATCGAACTGGCCGCTGGGTATCGCCGGATCAAGGTGAAAGTAAAACCCGGCTGGGATGTGAATGTGCTAGACCGTATCCGCTCGCGCTGGCCCGAAATTCTACTTAGCTGCGACGCCAACTCCGCTTACACTTTGGATGAACTCGAACACCTGCGTAAGTTCGACCAGTTCAATTTATTGATGATTGAGCAGCCCTTGTGGCACGACGATATTTACTACCATTCCCGCCTGCAGCAGGGACTGCGCACCGCGCTTTGTCTCGACGAATCCATCCACCACGCGCGCGATGCGGCCCAGGCGCTGGATCTGAATGCCTGCCGCATTATCAATATTAAGGTCGGCCGGGTGGGCGGGTTTTCTGAAGCGATAAAGGTCCACGATGTCTGCGCATCCCGCAACATTCCCGTGTGGTGCGGCGGCATGCTTGAGTCCGGAATAGGGCGCGCGCATAACATCGCATTGTCCACGCTTCCCAATTTTCGCTTGCCCGGCGACGTGTCTGCCTCAAAGCGCTATTGGAAAGAAGACATCATCGAGCCCGAAGTAGAAGTCACTCCGCAGGGCACAATTTTAATTCGCGATGAACGCGGCACTGGCTATAAAGTGCAGGAGGATTTGATTGAGAAGTTGACGCTACGAAAGAAAACGATTGCAGCTCAGTACCAATTTACTCCGGCTTGTGATTTTGCGCAGTGACCGGCAGATCAGCTTGCTTCTTGAGCAATTCCACACCCTGAGCGAAAGTCAGATTTGAAGGAGCGGGGCGAAAATCGGAGAACACTTCGTCCGACTTGATGTTGATGTTCAAGAACAAGAGCTCTTTTCCAGTAAAGCTAAGGCTCATGCGGGTCAATTCCCATTCACCTTTCACTACATTCGCCTGCTCCACCAGAAAGTGTCCGCCACGGTCCAGACGGCCCAGAATTCCCCAGCCGAAGCCCACATCTTTACCTAGAACTCCGTCAATTTGTGCGATGCGGTGTTGTTCCGCATCAATCAACAAATAACCCTCCAGGCCCGTGAGGATCTGTTCCACGTGTGTAGGCGGATTGTAATTGGGGTTCGGGCGAAACTTCAGCCGAACTAACTGATCGCCAGGCTTGCCAATTTCCGGCGTTCCCGCAACGGTCCCGTCGGGTTCGTAGAGGAAAGCATCGGGCAGCGCTCGCATGATGCGCGCAGTCCGCTCATCATCTTCTTTGTCAGACCGCTGCCTTTTCTTAAGCTCTTCGGGATTCTTTGCCAGTTCCGACAAACGCGTTTCTTCAGCCTTGCGCTGTTTAGGGGTCAGTGCTTTGCCATCGATTAAGATCGTCATCCCGGCAGTGCCTTCCCGGGTCTCGACCAGCAATTTGGTCTGCGAACCATGCAGCGTTTCCTTGCGATCTAAGTACATCGCTTTGGTATTGTCGGTGCCAGACGCGGTTTCATTCTTGACGGTGCGACGAACCAACTCGACTGGAGTTTCAGAAGGCTGATCGGTAGAGTACGTAGCGGTCGCGGCTAGCATTATCAGCGCCGTTAGCACCACTGTGGGTTTCGCCAGCGCGATTCGCATCATGTCTCAGATTAGACGATATTTAGCTTACAGCCGTTGTATCAGTCAGCCCAATTTCGCCGGTTGCACCGGTGGATTCGGTCCAGAGTTGGGCGAAAATAAGGCCCTGCCGTCGCCGGCAGGGCCATCACGAAAGCTGCTTAAATTGATAACTTACTTTCCTTTGTACGTTCGAGGCGAACCGACTCCCGCGCAAAGATCCCAGCCCACCTTGCAATACGAACTGCCTTCGGTGATGTCGTAGAAATCGGCCTTATACTCCTTCTTGATGGTGTATTCCTTGTAAATCGCTGTCAGTTCGTCGTGGGTCGACTTCATCTTCTCGCCGGCGGCATTCACGATTCCCGCAAAAGTCGGTGAAGACCAACTGGTGCCTCCTACCGCGCCCCACTGACCTTGTTGATAGATCGCGGCGCAGCAGAAATCGGAAGCGACGTCCGGATATCCGCGCTTGCTGCCGACGATATTTTTTATCACATTCTGATAGCTCGGCCTGGGCTCATACGGGCTTATATCGCCTCCGCCACCGCCATACGTTTCGCTAACAAAATCCCCATTGGAATCGCGGTTGAACACCGTTCCTCCGACGGACACAACGTTCGGCGAGGCTGTGGGGTACAGAGTGTTCCCAATCCCCGAATCGCCGCTCGAGGCAAAATACACAACTCCCGGGTAAGTAAAAAGTTTGTCGTATTTCAAATCGTAGGCGGCCTCGCCATCACCCCAGCTCATGCTGATCACGCCGCCACCATTCTCGGCCACCAACTTACTCGCCACCGTCACGGCATCCCAGAAAGGATCCGTGTTGCAAGTGCCGGACATGCACAGCTTGGATTCCACTAGGAAAAGCTTCGCCTTTGGTGCCATGGAATGCGCCCACTCGATATCCAGCGCTTCCTCTGTCAGCCATCCGCTGTACACCGGAGGTCTTTTTCCCTGGGCATACACTACCTTGAAATCAGCGTCAGGGATACCGAAGTAGCTCGAAAAAGCGTGCAGGTCCGCCGCCGCAGTTGGATAATATCCCGCATCGATAATCGCGATGGCTCCCACGCCACCCGTCGGAACCGCGGTGCTGGTATTGACGGGGCACCCCTTTGGTCCCTCCACCAACTTATACACGCAGGCCAGGGATCCCGGCGTTTCAGTACCCGGAGGAGGTCCACCGGTAGTGTTAGGAACCTCTGGGATCGCATAAAAATAGTTGGTGTGAATGCGGCCCGGACGCGGAATGCTGGATTCCGGAAAGACGATATTGAATCCGTTGATCTTCGGTTGGTCAGCCGCGTGCACGCGGCCCGGCAAAAGGTACGCGCCGACTGACAGCGCGACGGCGGCAATCAGGAAAACTACGATTGAACGTTTCATGCGTCACTCTTTCTTCGAACAGGCTTTGAACCGGCAGTTCGGTTCTAAATTGAGACCGCACGGCATTGTACACCGGCTTGAGCCGCCAGCAGTAAGTGATTTCACCGATTTTCAGAAAATAGATGGAAGCTTGCTTTTGGCCAAACTATTTCGGCAAATCATCCTCGCAGTTCCCGCGAATCGTGCAAATAGTTTAGAATCCATTATTCCCACTTGTGCCCTGCAGCTCTGCACCCAAATGGAGACAATAGTATGGACATGCCAAAAAGCGGCGAATTTGCACATATCGGTAAATCCGTCGTTATTAAGGGTGAGCTTTCCGGCAGCGAAGATTTGTATATTGACGGTACGGTCGAGGGTTCAATCCAACTGGAAGGCAACAATCTGGTGATTGGACCGAACGGGCACGTTCACGCCGATGTTAACGCCAAGGGCGTGGAGATCCAGGGCAAGCTTGAAGGCAACATTCATGCCACTGACTGCGCTGAGTTGCGCAAGTCAGCCGTGATTCAGGGCGATATTGTGGCCCAACGTATCACGATCGAAGACGGCGCGTATTTCAAGGGCAAAGTGGAGGTTCAGCGGGAACTGGCGAAGCCAAAGTCCGCGCCTGCAGCCAAGCCTGAACCGCCGGTCGAAGCTAGGACTGCAGTTGCGGGGGGTACGCAAGTAACCAAACAATAGAATCTTTTTCCGGTTCAACCGTGGACGCCGCGATATATTTTAAGTGGCGGAATTTTACTGAACCGGACGCCGGAAAGTTGACATGGCATCCGTTACCCACAGCTTCATGAAATTATTTCGTGGCTCATCTACCGTAGTCGGCCAGGGAACCGGACCGATTTCCACGACTCAGCGGCTCACTCGCCGATCCAGCGGCTTGGGCGCAATTTCGCAGACGCTGCAATCCGAGGAACCCATTTGTGTTCTGGATATCGGTTCCACTTCGGCGGCGAATATCCGCTACTTGACCGAGCGTGGCCACAAAATTTACAGCGAGGACTTGCTAGAAGCCTCCACCGACCCGGCGCTGATCACAAAAGACGACCAGGGCCAAACGATCCTCGATAGCAAGCGTTTCCTGGCTAACAACCTTGCTTATCCGGCCGCCCAGTTCGACATTGTGCTTTGCTGGAATCTCGCCGATTATATGCATGAAAGCCTGGTTAAGCCGGTTGTGGCGCGCCTCTGGTCAACCATTAAACCTGGCGGCATGCTGCTGGCATTTTTTCATACCCACGAAGCCGGCCCCGATGCTCCCTGCTATCGCTACCACATTGTCGATAACGATATTCTCGAAATGCAGCATGTCCAAGCCCGCAAAGACGTGCGCAAAGGTCCGAACGGCGGTGTGCATGGCTCGATCGAAAAAAGTTTCCGCCTGCAGCGTGTCTTCAACAATCGTCACGTGGAAAACCTCTTCCGCGACTTCGGCTCGATCAAGTTCTTCCTCACCCGTGACAACATCCGCGAAGTTCTAGTCGTACGCTAGGGCTAGGCCGTCAAAAAAGCAGATTACTTTTTCGTGACCAGAGTCATCCTCGGTGGTTACCGGGGATTGCCCGAGTCTAGCAATGAGCCATTGTTGAAACCGCGCCGCTAATGCACTCTGGATACAGCCGAGAACGATTCTGAAAGCCTCTGGGAGGGAACGGAAATGACCGATTTCTTACGCAAGGCGCGGACAACGGACGTCATCGCAAGAGTCGCAGAATACGTCGTGGTAACGTTCGTCACAGTGATGACCGGCGTAAGCACGCTGCGGTTGCTGGGAATCCTGCCCTAGTTAAATCGGCGCGGCGCACAACTTGGAGGGTGCCCTATCCTTCCGCGCTCTATGCGCAGGGTGGGTCTTTCAAAACAGGAATACAGTGAGGCCGCCGGACGGGAAAGCCGTCATGAAAAAGACCAACCTGCGCCAGCCTATTGTTTCTTCTTTTGGCCAAAAAGCCCCAATACCTGATTCGCCGGACTCTGCTGCTGTTGTCCCGGAGCTCCTGTCTTCGCTTTGTTCCCCATCAATCCACCAAGCATCGAAGAGCCCGCCCCCAGCGGATTGTCGCCGGTTGGAATCAAGCCTTTCAGTTTCATTTGCGCCATCTTCTGCACGTCGGGCATAACCTTCGGATTCTGGAACGTCCCCGTCACAGTGGCCGGCACTACGAGTTCTCCCTGGTTGTTGGCTAAGGCAGTCGTCATGTACCCGCCCGCGCCGCCGATCTGTTGTGTGAACGCCTTCGAAAGCACAGCCGTCAATTGCATATTGAGCGTTTGGCTGACAAGATTGGCGGTGCCAACTGCGCCCACATTTCCAATGTCGAGCGTAGTCTGCAGGTTGTTGGTCTGTGCGACTCCACTTTTCACCGCAATGGCGCCTGTCATTTTCTGGACATTGGTATAACCTTGATCTTTTGTCGGCTGCTTGGACCCGATCATGGAAAGCAGTTGATGCGCAATGTCGATCCCGGTGTAACGCATGTTATTGAAATTCACATTGATATTGCCATTGAGCGCTTTCATTAACTGATCTGAACTGAGGTTTGCCACCCGACCCGCCGCATGCAAGTCGACGCTCAGATTTCCCGCGCCGGTAAGCTTATCGAGCGAAGTCACGCCGGATGCCTTCGCCATCGCCAGGACGTCAGGCAGCGCAGCCTGCGGAGCTTTCAATGTCGCGTCCACCATGGCCGCATTGGTCGTGTATCCCTTCACCGAAAACTGCACCGCAGCCGTGGTTCCGCCCGAGGTGACATTGAAATTGTCGGAATGGATGTCGGTTGGCGTGAGTGCAATATTGATCGCTTTAACTTCGACCGGCTTGGCAATGTCCTTGCCGGATACTTGAATGTCATGGGCAGTTATTGTTCCGTTCAGTGCCGGCTTATCTGCAGAGCCTTGCGCTTTTATATCCGCATTAACCTGCCCGTTCACGGCGGTACCAGGAGCGAATGCTATGCCCGCAGCGGCCGTCAGGCGGGCGATTTCCGCAATCGCTACGTTGTCCGCTTTGAGAGTCACATCAAGCTGCGCTGGCGTGGGCTTATGATTCACGGTGCCTGTAACGGAAATCGGAGTCTGTCCCAATTTAATCGCGCCCTTGTCGATGTGGAGCAGATCGTTCGGAACATCTTCGCTAACGCTGTAGTCCGCAGTAATTGGATACCCCACATCAATGCCGTGCAGTTTAGGCTTGTCGAGAGTCATTTGCCCGTTGGCTGACATTTTGCCATTCTCGTTGGCAATGTCGGTGTGTCCCGAAAGCACACCATCGGTATTGACCAATGCCGGACTCTGCAGGAATTTCTGCAATCCCGCAATCTGGACGTTCTTGAGATCAAGTGATCCTTTAAAGGGAGTAGTAGCAGGATTATCGTGCGACAGTGGCCCACCCTTTCCCTTCAACCCCACTTCCTGATTCCCAGATCCCGGCAAATGCACGGAGGCCTCCACGTTGAATGGCGTAGTGGGCGCGAAGTCGGTGAGTTTAAGATCGATGTGATCGTATACAGTCTTCGGCCTCTTGTCCTGCTGATCGGTGATCGCGACTTGTCCATCCTTAATAGCCAGTTCGCCTAGCGACAAGCCCTGTTCACTCGACGAGGAAGACGAAGGCGCTATTGGCTTTGCCGGTGGTGCCGACGGTTGCGCCGCGGAGGGCGGCGCTGCTTCGGGCGCCGAGGTTTGTCCCAATGAAGCGAAGTTCCACACTCCTTGCGCATTTCTGATTAAGTTCACGTCTGGTCGTTCCAGGCTCAGCGAATCCACCTCCACCGATTTACTCAGCAGCGGCAGCAGCTTCACCGAAACGCTCAACAACTGGGTTTGGATGAATGGCTCATTACTGAACTTGGGATCGTCAGCGACAGCGAGATTGGCCACTTTGAAGCGCAGCGGAAATATTCCCAAACTCATGTTTCCGAGCGAAACTTTTCGCCCCAACTGCTGTTCGAGTTTGGTCTGAATGGTTGCCTTATAGTCGTTAGGATTGAAGACCGCCAGCACCACAACGACGGCGATCACGATAACGGCAACGATGATTCCGACTACAATTCCGACTTTACGCATATTCATGACAACCTCCCAAAGCTACGTCGCGCGAACACTAGATAGTGTTCCCCTGCGATCACTTCCTGCTCCCAACCAGAGTTACGAACGGCCGATGCGGCTTAGTCTGAAACGGCCACTTCCCAGGTGAGATTAAGGAAGCAGTGATGATACTTTCTCGTCTCGCTGCCCATCGGTACGAATCGAGCGATGGTGAGAGAGATGAAGACAAAATGGCCTAGCGCCGCCACTGGATTTGGATGGAAGGAACAGCTCACAGGTTGGCCGGTTGTTGGACGGAATTGGATGTTAGGCTTCTAAAAGGCAGCAGTCCGCGTCGAGTTGTTGAGCCAACCCCCGCGGACCCTATCCTCACGAACCGTTGTGTCTAACTATTGCTGGATCGGCTGCTCGACCGATCCCCTGGAGTGCAGCACGAATTCGACCCGCCGCTCCCGGTTAACCCGAAGCGATTGGTAGAGATCCACTGTCTCAAGCGAGATCAATTTTTCCTGTCCATCTGGACTCACACAACGGAGCTGTCCGCCTTCCACCCAATAATCCCGCGCCAGCCAAGCCGCGCCGCCCTTAAGGACGATAACGGTGGACGCCGGCTGCATCGGCAGCACCGGTTGCTGCACGTAGTTTGCCTGTTGCAGAGTGGGCGTCGCTGGCTGAGCCAGCGTCGACGCCGGCCGGTACACCGCATTCGAAGCCGAATCATACCGGCTGGGCGCAGCCCACGGCGGAGCCGGAACCAACGACGAGCGCGCTGCTGGCACGGAAAACTCCATATCTTCCATGAGACGCAAACTCAAACGGGTTTCGCCTTTGAATGCCGGAAATGGCCCGCGCGCCGGCAAGGTAATGATCTTGACCGGCCAGAAAATAGGAACGGCCCAAAGGATCGCATCTCGCTTCGGATGCCCCTTTGAATGGACCTTCCCCTCGGCATCCGTCTTCATATGAGGCGCGGAAATGATCTTCGCTGAAAGCGGAAGCACCTGCGCGCCGGGCAGGATAATTCGATCAAAACTTACTTGCATCCATCCCTTGCCTACGAAGTGTCCCGGCTTTTGGAAGTCTTCGAGGTGTCCGCCAAGCTCCGCGCCCCGCGGGAACAACGGATGTCCAAAGGCCGCGATGTGGCCCAGATAGCAAAGCACGGGATCGCCAACCTGAGCGGTCTTGGGAGAGAAATTGGGCTCCGAGACGGTGCATGTCAGAAGTGTTCCGGCGGGTACGATCTCGTCGCTAGCTCGAGCCAGTATGCTGGCCGGAATACACAACAGAATTGTCAGCAGGAAATATTTGTGGGTCATCGACGGGCTTCTCCTCGTGAGTCTTCGTTAAGGAGCGCGCCCCAATTCCGCGACAGCTACAAAGCGAAAAGATATTAGCACGGGAATGCTGGATTACCAACAAAATACGCGCCGGCTGACGGCTCGTTAGAAGAATTTAATAATCATTCTTCTTAGGGCGGTCATTCCAAAGGCCCGCGCTTCACCAGTGGGCCGAGGAATCTCGCTTGTAGGCTAATCACCGCCGGCTCAGATCGTACCCGACCGCGAAAGAAGACGCGCCGATATTGAGAAGCGTAGAGAACATCATGTGAACCGTCGGACAAGCAGCCCCACCTGACCCGTTCTTTCCCCGGCAGCGCAGCCACGTTGTGTAAACCGTGCCGTCTTTGCCGACCGCCGTGCGCGTAAAGCGATCTTCCTCTGGATATTTTTGCACCGAATCGACTGCGACCTGGGTCCAGGCTGCGCCGCCATCGCTCGAATGCGAGACCAGAACCTGATCCTTACCCGAAGCAACCCCCAACCCCATGACCCCAGAGACATAGACGCTGTCCACCCAAGGGCTCTTGGGGCTGGTATCCACGGTCAGCCCGGTGTCATAGGGGTTGGTGTTGCCCGGGACACTCAGGGCCATGACAGGTTTGCTCCAGCGCGCTCCATTGGCTGATTTCTGGACAGCGAGGAAACCGTGGTTGCCCTGGCTCTTAAAGTAAATCCCGGCAACATAGGCGTTCCCATTTCGATCGTAGCCCACATGGGGCTCATCGACCGGCCAGTACACGCCTCCCGTGTAGATTACAGGCATACAGTCGACTCGGTTCCAGGTTGAGCCGCCATCCGTGGAAAGATGAAAGCCTACAGCGGAAGGTTCTGTGCAGTTGTAGTCGACGCTGCCGAGCAGTAGGTCCTTCCCATTTTGCGGGTTGGTCTCGATGGGAGCATCCGTCACAGTAGCCCCGCCTTCAGACGCTTCGGTTGGCGGAAGCACGCACGGCGCAGGTGAGCAGTTGAACCCACCAGGGCTCGCCGTTTCGGCGAACTGGCCTCGAACCGTCCCGACCAGAAAAAGCCCAGTCGACAAGATAAGGACAGATCGTAGAGTCCGAAACCCGGCTTTCATCCTCGTCTCCTCAGTTCTATGGCAGACAGCTGCCGTTATTATTTACGTTGTTGCCGCATAGGCCGAACACATTCACTTCCGTTTTCGTTCCCATATACACTTGGCCGTTGAAGACGGTTGGAGTTGAGAAGGTTGTGACCCCGCCAATCGATGTCGTCACCGTCCTGCTGTTGTAGAGCGAAGCAAGATTGTTGTTCGCCGTGAATGCGTGTAATGCCGCGTGCGCAATCACTTGTTTGACGGCGCAATCGTTCGCGTCTCGGTTCGGGCGCTCAATCGCCCAGACGATGCCGGTTGCAATCAAATTATTGGGGTTAGATGAGACTGAGGGTGTTGGAGCGTACTGGCAGAATAGGTCCGGAGCTACTGTGCTGGCCGTGGGCGTCTGCGGAATCGGGCCGGAGGACGCATTTGGCGACAGTTTGAACGCATAAACGGGATATGGCGCGACGCTCGTATCGCTAGTCGTTGGCGAGTAGTATATCCACGAATTTGTCCCGTCGAACCAGTAGGCGGGGCTGGCCCAGTAGCCTTGGCCTGTGGGGTTCTGACTACAATTAGAGCCAAAGCAGGGAGTCACGACGGCCTCAATGTTGTTGCCCCCGCTCGAATTAAATCCCCCCAAGCTGGCCTGATTCGTAACATATAGCTTAGATTCTTTGTCTGCATTAATTAGAACACTGCATCCGGCACCGCAGTTGTCGACATTGTAGGTGTAGGTGAAGGTCGAA
>Ga0182015_10001875_pt1 | contig 26772 bp, 25 predicted proteins | sample 712P3MmetaG_FD_120478 | JGI IMG/M metagenome (GOLD analysis project Ga0182015, IMG submission 120478) | Permafrost microbial communities from Stordalen Mire, Sweden - 712P3M metaG | ecosystem: Environmental > Terrestrial > Soil > Wetlands > Permafrost | place: Sweden: Stordalen | collected...
GCGCGCAGATGCTTCACCGCGTAAGAAAGAGCCGGAGTGGGGGTGATGCGATCGGCGAGGCGCACCGGGATGCCGGCGCTAACGGCCACTTCGGCAACGATCTGTGCGAACCGCTGCGACATGAATCGGGTGTCGTAGCCGATGCAAATGCCGCGAGCAGCATCTTCGTGCTCGCGGACGTAGCGGGCGATGGCGCCGGCCGCGATGCGCACATTCTCGTCGGTGAAGTCATCGGCGAGAATGCCCCGCCAGCCATCCGTTCCGAATTGAATGGGTTTCTGCATCACAAAGAGAAGACAGCGAGAGCCAGGTTAGAGTAATTCGTCGTGAAGACCGGCAAGCCCGCTGACTACCCGGCGAACGTCCTGCGAACGCTCCCGCGTAGTGATCAGAATAGCGTCTTCGGTTTCCACCACTACCAGGTCCTCGACTCCGACAAGTGCAACAAATTTTTCCGGACTGTAAACGTAATTGTTGCGGGCATCGATGGCCAACATGTCTTTCGCTTCGGCTACGTTGCCATCCTTCGCCTTGCCCTGCGCCAATTGATGTTCGTACAAGGCCTCCCAGGACCCCAGATCGTTCCAGCCAAAATCCGTGGGCAGGCAGTAGATGTTGGAACGATGCTCGCCCTTGGTGGAACGGGGTTCGAGCACGGCGTAGTCGATGCTGATGTTTTCACAAGCAGGATAAAGCTCGCGAAACACCTCCTGAAAATGGGGCGTTCCGTAGGCATTGGCAATCTGCTGCAGAATCGGCGCGGTCTCTGACAGATGCTCGCGGATGGCGTTGGCCAGGGTGCGCGCCGTCCAGAGGAAGATGCCGCTGTTCCAGTAATACGTGCCGGCGAGCATGAACTCTTCTGCGCGCGCGCGGTTGGGCTTTTCGGTGAAACGGCGGACACGCAGCACGTCGTCAGGCAGTACATCGCCGGTTTCGATGTAGCCGTACCCGGTTTCCGGTCTCACTGGCTTCACGCCCAGTACGACAATGTTTTCGCCAGCGGCGGCCAAGGCAATGCCCTGCTCAATGGTTGCCTGATACTTTTTCTCGTCGGTAATCACATGGTCAGAAGGAAAGACCCCGAGCACCGCATCAGGAGAGGTGCGCTCGATGAGGAAAGCGGCCAAGCCGGCTGCCGGTGCGGTGTTGCGCGCTGCCGGTTCGCACACCATGTGCTCGCCGAGCAGGGTGTGCAGTTGCGCGGAGATTGCCTCGGAAAGCAGGTCATTGGTGATGACCCAAAGCTCCTTGGAACTCGCCAGAGATCCCAGGCGGTCCACCGTGCTCTGGATCATGGTGCGCGCGCCATCGAGCACGAGCAATTGTTTCGCACGCCAACGGCGGCTCCTGGGCCAGAACCGGGTTCCGCTGCCGCCGGCCAGGATGATCGGATGGAATTCGACTTTGGGTTTCATGGGCTCTTCTGATTTCACGGGACGGTTATTGCTGAAGCGGTCATTTGCTGAAGCGGTCATTTGCTGAAGCGGTCGTTTGTTGAAACGAACTAGGAAAGACTGGCGAAGAATTGCTTCATCCGGACCAGGCCTTCTTCCACGTCGTTGTGCGACACCGCATAGGACAGCCGGATGTGTTGCTGCGTGCCGAAGGCTTCCCCGGGAACCGCGACCACATGCGCCTCGTGCAGCAGACGTGAGGCTAGCTCGGTTGAGGTCTTTGCTCCCGGCTTGCCCAGGAACGACGACACATTTGGGTAGACGTAAAACGCGCCATCGGGCCTGGTGCAGGTGATGCCGGGAATGGCTGTCAATCCGGCCAGGATGCGGTCGCGCAGTTTGAGGTAATCTGCGCGCATCTCGGTCACACAGGACTGGGAACCGGTGAGCGCAGCAATGGCCGCCTTTTGCACGATGGCAGCGGTCGAGGAAGTCGACTGGCTCTGCAGCTTGCTCATGGCGGCGATGATGGGCTTGGGGCCGAGCGCGAAGCCGGCGCGCCAGCCGGTCATGGCGTACGTCTTGGAAAGGGAGCCAAGCACGATCACGTGTTCCTTGGCCTCGACAAAAGAACCGCCGGAGACCGGAGCACCGGCATATTGCAGATACACGTAGCACTCATCGAGCAGCACGAAGATTCCCCGGGCGTGGGCCAGCTTGACGATGCGCTCCAGGTCGGCGGGCGCGATGACCGAGCCAGCCGGGTTCGAGGGCGTGTTCAGAATGATGACCTTGGTGCGCGGTGTAATTGCTCGCTCAATGGCATCCGCTGTGATGCGAAAGTTATCCGCCTCTTCGGTGGGGAGAAACACGACCTTGCCGCCGGCGTATTGAATGATGTCCTTGAACGAGACCCAGTAGGGAATCGGCAGAATCACTTCATCGCCATGGTCCACCAGCACCTGGATGGCGTTAAAGAGTGCCAGTTTGCCGCCGGTGGTGAAAACGGTCTCGTCCGCAGTGTAGTCGGAACCGAAGTCGCAGGCATGGCGTTGCACAATGGCTTTTCGCAGCTCGGGGATGCCGGCAACGACGGTATAGCGGGTGAAATTGCCTTCGATGGCTGCGATGGTGGCGTCTTTGATGTGCCGCGGGGTCGCAAAATGAGGCTCGCCGGCGCCAAAGTCAACCAGCTGGACGCCCTGGGCGCGGAGCCTGGCTGCTTCGGCAGTGACCGCCATGGTGGCGGAGATTTCAATGCGTCCGATGCGGTCGGAGAAGATTTTGGTAGCGGTGGGTGCGGTCATCCCTACTATCTTGTCAGACCCGTGCCTATTCGCGGAAGCCACAAAATGGTAATGGACGGCAGCATTCCACTTCTGGTGTAGAGAGAGCAGGTCTCCGCTATCCCCACTCAAGCCAAAGGGCGGCTTGAATGGGCCACCCGACGGGGTGGGAAAGCAATACCTCAGGGGCTTCTAAAACCCGACCTATCGAACATTTACGGCACACTGAAGTCGTGCCCTGATACAAAGCATCATCGCGGTGGGCCGAGAAAGCCGCCCTCGGGGCCTAAAGGCCCATCGGTGGTTTGGTTTTATGTACGGCCTAAAGGCCGTACCCTTCACAACAAGGACTTTTTCCGCAGCTTGTTTAGCCCTTGGACTGCTGCAGCAATACCCGCTCGGCGGCCAGCAGGTCTTCTTCGGTGTCCACCCCAATGGTGTCGAAGGGAGTACGCGCAACATAAATGCTGATACCCTCCTCGAGCCAACGTAATTGTTCCAGCCGTTCGACGGATTCCAGCGGGCTGGGCGGCAACTCGGCGAAGCGGCGCAGAGCCGCCTTGCGGTAGGCGTAGATGCCGATGTGCTTGTGCGGGGGCAGGGGCGTGCCCCGCTGATACGGAATGGTGGCGCGGGAGAAGTAGAGCGCCCGGCCGTCGTTTGCGGTCACCACTTTTACGGCATTGGGATCGTCGATCAGCTGCGGCGCGCAAAGGGTCGAAAGGGTAGTGACCTGAGCATTCTTGGCCGCGAAGGGCCACAGCAGAGACTCGATGTGTTCCGGGCGCAGCAAGGGTTCGTCGCCCTGGATGTTGACGTAGATATCCGCATCGACAATGGCCGCGACGGCCTGCACGCGATCCGTGCCGCTGGCGAGTGCGGCCGAGGTCATGATGGTTGGCCAGTCCTGCGACTCCGCGTAGGCAGCTACCTCGGGCGAGTCGGTCGCAATCAATACCTGGTCGAGTTGCGAGCAGGCGCTGGCCGCGCGATAGACCCAACCGAGCATGGGGACGCCAGCGATCTCGCGGAGCACCTTGCCGGGCAGCCTGGTCGAGGCAAGCCGGGCGGGAATGACGGCGACGACGCGCTCGCGCGCAGCAGGTGATTCAGTCATGCCGGCTCGAGTGGAACGGGTCAGATCCCAGCTCGTCCGCTTCGTCTTCGGGACTCGCGATATCCAGATTCACGACGACTGGTTCCTGGCCGCTGCGTACGATGACGGCTTCCACCGGCTGGTCTCGGCGCGCGTTCAGTTCCTGATGCGGTGCAAACGGGGGGACGTACACAAAGTCTCCAGGTCCCGCCTCATCCACAAATTCGAGACGCTCTCCCCAACGGAAGCGTGCCCGCCCGCGAACGATGTAGATCACAGTTTCCAGCTCTCCGTGGTGGTGAGGACCGGTTTTCGCGTTGGGATGGACGACGACCGTGCCTGCCCAGAGCTTCTGCGCGCCAACGCGCGCGTAGGAGATGGCCTCGGCCCGGGTCATGCCAGGCGTCTGCGGCGTGTTGCTGTCTAGCTCACCGCTGCGGACGATGCGCAGGCTGGGCGAATTTAGCGAGGGAATGGGGTTCAGATCAGGCATGAGCAGTACTGTAAGGCAAGTGTAAGCGGTTCGCCGGGAACGATTGGAATAGGGATTTTGTTCTGTCTCCTTCCCTGCGACATTGGCGGGTGGGCTAGGGTAGAATACTAGAAATAAGGTAGATTTGAGGATCTGAGAACATGTGTGCTCTGAATATCAAGGATCCAGAGGCGCACCGTCTCGCCGCGGCAATTGCCCAGGAAACGGGGGAGACCATGACGCGTGTGGTGACCGAGGCACTACGGGAACGCTTTGAGCGGTTGCCAAGCCGCCAGCGGAAGGCTGGCCTGGAAGAACTGCGCGCGATTGCGCAGCGTGCGGGGGCGGGCGTCAAGGGTCCTTACCTGGATCACGGGGATCTTCTGTACGACGAACACGGGCTCCCTAAGTGATTCTGGATACGTCCGCATTGAGCGCCATCATCTTTAGAGAATCTGAGGGCGACCGTTTCCTCAAGATGATCCATGACACTCAACGTTGCCGGATCAGCGCGGCGAACTTTGTTGAGCTTTCCATGGTGATAGAAACTCAACTGGGTGCGGAGGCCGGACGACAGCTTGACATGTTTTTTCGGCGAGCCGAGATCGTTATCGAGCCGGTTACCGTCGAGCACGCCTACCTTGCTCGGCAAGCGTTCCTCGATTTCGGCAAGGGAAGGCACGCTGCACGATTGAACTTTGGCGACTGCTTCGCCTATGCGCTAGCAAAGTCAACTGGTGAACCGCTTTTGTTCAAGGGAATGGATTTCAGCAAGACCGACATCCGCAAGGCGGATGGAAGCGTTTTCGATCGATAACACTGACCGCGAATTTTACCTTTCCCGCCGGCGTTGCTGAGAATTCAGCATCGGGCAGATGAAATTGAGGAGGCTATCGCTGGCAATCGGCAAAAGTAACAGGCCTGATTACGGAATCGACGCCCCCAACGTCCTGCGCAATCTCTTTCTGATTGGCATTGCCTGCCTTCTTTTCGGAATCTTTGGACCTCACGAAATCCACTTGGGGCGGGTCACTTTTCTTCCGCGCTCGATGTTCTTTTGGACTGGTACGATCCTGGTAATCGAGGGGCTGCTCTTCCTTTTTTATGTGAAGGTCGGCAAGCTTCATCATCGGGATCGGATGCTTTCGCTGCACACGTGGCGTGGTGACGAACAAGTGCTGGATGTTGGTTGCGGGCGCGGTCTGCTGTTAGCGGGGGCAGCGAAGCGGCTTAGCGGTGGTGGAACCGCCACGGGCATCGATATCTGGTCCAACGTAGATATGGGGGGCAACTCAGAAGCCGCCACCCACCACAATCTGGAGTTGGAAGGAATCAGCGACCGCTGTACATTGCTTGGCGTTGGCGCACAGGAGATGCCGTTTGCGGACGGGACCTTCGATGTGATCGTTTCCAATCTCTGCCTGCACAACATTTACGACCGGGAGACCCGCGGCCGGGCATTGCAGCAGATTGTTCGCGTGCTGAAGCCGGGAGGCGTTGCAATCATCTCTGATTACAAACGCACCGGGGAGTATGCTGAGCGATTTCGGCATTCAGGCCTCATCGTCGAAAGGCGGTGGGGAAATCCTCTCTACACCTTTCCGCCTCTGCGCGTCGTCGTTGCCCGTAAAGCGGCTCTAATGTCGCTCAGCCAATAAGCGCCCGAATCTTGGCACGGACGTCCGCGAGTTCGGCTGCGGAGATTCCTCCTTTTCGCCTGGCACGCCGCTTTCGCCAATCGAGACTCTTAATCTGGTCCGCCAGAACGGTACTCGGAGGCGTACCTGCAATGATCACTTCGAAAGGATAATTCTTGACCTGGGTGGTCATGGGGCAACAGACCATCAGGCTGGTTTTCTCGTTATAGGCTGCCGGACTCAGTACCAGCGCTGGCCGATGCCAAGCCTGTTCGTGCCCCACTTGCGGGTCGAAGTTAAGCCAGACTATGTCGCCCGCTTGGGGCACATAAGGCTTGGACGTTACCACGCTTCTTTGCCGACGGGGCGGCCAAACTCTACTTCCTGATGCAAATTTTCGGGCTTGATTCGTTTGAGCATTTCATCCAGGTCGTATTCCTTGACCCGAACTGGCTCGATCACAATGCAGCCCGCTTCTTCCCGCACGTCCACGGCATCATTCAGTTGCAGGTTCACGGCTTGCATGACTGCTGCGGGAATTCGCACGGAAGCGCTATTTCCCCATTTCTTAACGACAGCTCTCATATAGCTTCGCCCTCCATCGATTGATACCGTCGGTACATTCTGCTCCCGCGACAGCTCGCGTGTCTACATTGTAGATACATGGCGAGGTTGCGGAGATCGGGCTTCGAAAAGCATGCGAGCCAGAATGATTCGCCCCGAGCGGCTGACGGTTCTGATCGATTCGGAGCTTTCGAGACTCTTTAGCTGTCGTTGCGATAAAGAAGGTCGCGTATCGCGGTTCGCCGGGCTTCGTTCGCTTCGCTCTGGCTCTTGCGGTCGAAGGCGTCCGTAGCGCCGCTGGTTGTGGGGTGAGTCGACTCAGGTTCGCTACAAGATGGACAGCGATTCGCGAAGCCGGGCTTATCCGGCTTCAGCTCGAATTCTTCTGAGCAGGTGGCGCAGGTTTTAACCGGGAAAGGCATAGCCTAACTATTGTAAAGGAGGTACGGCCTCTTGGCAGCCCCCCTTGCGAGGGGCCCGCCAGGCGATGCAAACAGTGCGGCAACTGTTGTAGAATCAACACAGGGCGGCGTAGCTCAGATGGTTAGAGCGACGGACTCATAACCCGTAGGTCGATGGTTCGATTCCATTCGCCGCCACCAATCCCACCCCTTCGCTTCCCATCGGGTCCAGTATGGCTTTCCCGTGGTGAACGTCCGTTTCGTCAAGGAAGGAGCCATGCGCCACCTGACAGGTCGGCTCTTTAGCCTGGCTGGGGTATCCAGGTATCTGGACTAAACACCCGCAACCGAAGTCACCGCGGAGCGGAGAGCTAAGGCTTCGTCGACTGCAGTCGATTTCTGAGCCGATCGAGCGATGAAACCGCATCGAGATACAAGGATTCCTCTTCGCCGTCCGTGTGGCGCTCAGCTGCTATTTCCTGCAGAGGTGCGAGGGCTGCTTCCGTTCCGTGCTCTCCGAGAGCCAACGCTGCATTTTCCCTTTTCCAAGCGGGTGCGGACGTGTCAAGCAAAAGAGAGATGACAATTGGCTCGGACTTCCGCTGGCCGTGGGAAAGAAGCGTCACGGCGAGATCGCGTTGAATGGGGAGAGGAACGCCTCGCGAGAATCGGAAGAGCTCGGCAGTCGCTTCTGCAGGTCCGAGCAGGTCAAACACGTAGTTGATATAGCTGAGATTGGTATCGCCAAACTGAACCGCAGCGGCTTCGAGTTCCTCAGTAAGGACCGTAGGCACAGATTGAGTGTCTTTGCTGGAAGTTCTGTCTGGGCGCGTGTCCGCCAGGTGTATGGCGGTTTCGTAGACCGGGACGGCAACCTCGAACTCATCCGGTTCTCTCGTCCGGCGGAGAAAGAGCAGATTACGTCCCTCGCTCAGGAATCCCGTAGGAGGCCCGGCATAGGCGAATGCCTGAGACCTGCGTTTGGTAGCGAACACGTCATAACCGACGACGCGAACCGCTAATGCTTCTGGGGCTTTCCCCTTGAAGCAGGTTTCGAGCTCAACATTGGCCGAGAGTTGATCGCGGTCGGCGCCATCGATGATTTGCGTCTGGCCCGTCCGAACAAGCGACGAGGCACGCCCAATGCAGACCAGCTCGGACGCAGCCCAACGCTCCCGAATAGTTGGCAGATAATGCGCGCCTTCAGCCACCGCGGCCGCTGAGGACATAGCCAACAACAAAACGGAGGCACAACAGCGCATAGGGGTTCTGACACCGAGAGGGAAAGGATAGTTCCTCTTCTGATATCACTCGCGGGCAACCCTGAGCGCAAGCTGGAGTAGAGGATTTCCTTTTCTTTTAGAATCAACAGGGTGTAAGAAATACGCGACTCCACCCACCCTTCCGTTTCCCCATTGGTTCCCGCCTGCGTCTAACCCGGTAGTATTATTTGTTTAATCCATCCTTTTGGTCCAAAGTGGAGCTATGTCTCGAACCTTTAAGCGCACAGTGTTTGGTCTCTCAATCTTGTTGGTAGCGTTGGTTTTTCTGGGTGGGTTGGGCCCGAGCCGCGTACGCGCGGATGCACAGCCGGACGGCGCCTACCCCGAGATGGAAGTCTACAGCGAGGTGCTGAAGAAGGTTCAGACGGACTACGTGGTCGACCCCAATATGACCAAGGTAACCGTGGGCGCCCTGCACGGGCTGCTCGAGTCGCTCGATCCTGACTCCAGCTACCTGACCCCGGACGAATATAAGGCTTACAAGGGGCGAACCAACGAGGGCTCCGCGCAAATTGGGTTGAATATTTCCAAGCGCTATGGATACGCGACGGTGGTCTCGGTCGAGCCGGGAAGCCCCGCGGAAAAAGAGCAAATCGAGGACGGGGATATCGTCGAAGCCATCGACGGACAATCGACCCGGGAAATGTCGCTGGTGATGATCCGGCTGTTGCTCGAAGGCAAGCCTGGAACCAACGTGACGTTCTCGCTGGTGCGTCCCCGCAAGGCAGAACCCGACAAGATCACCCTGACCCGCACCGTGTCGGCTGTTCCTGCCCTGGGAGAAACGCAGTACGAGAACAGCAGCATCCTCTATCTCAAGCCCGTGGTGCTGAGCAAAGAGCGCGTGGGAGAGATTGCCAGCCGCCTGAAGGGGATGCAGAAGAACGGGAACAAGAAAATTTTGCTGGACCTGCGCGATGTCGCGGAAGGGGATGAGGAGCAAGGCGTGCGCCTGGCCAATTTGTTCCTCGAATCGGGGACCATCGTGACCCTGTCCGGCCAGAAGTATCCGTACGAAGCTTTCAACGCGGATACCTCCAAGTTCATTACCGGCGCGCCCCTGGTGGTTCTGGTCAACCACGGCACGTCGGGTCCGGGCGAGATTGTCGCCGCAGCGGTGCTCGATAACAAGCGGGGCGACGTGGTTGGCGATCGCACGTTCGGTGAAGGCTCCGTACAGAAGACCATGGAGCTTCCGGATGGCGCGGCGCTGATTCTGTCGGTCGCGAAGTATGCTTCGCCGTTGGGCAAGAAGATTCAGGACGACGCGGTGACACCCAATGTCGTAGTCGCCGCCAGCGTGGACTCAGACGACCAGACTGGCGGAGCGAAAGCACCTAAGCCCGATGATCAATTGATTAAGGCGCTCGATATCCTGAAGCAGAAAAGCGCCTGATCCGGGCATGTTTGTTCATCCCGGGTGCACGGAACGGATCTCCTCTTGATGGTGCAAGCTTCTTCGTCCGGTACTTCCGGCTTTCGTCCGCCCGGCGCCTCCGGCCTGGCGCCCATGAAGCTGGCGGGCGGCATCACTTTCTTTGTCCTGCTGGCCCTCGCCATCGTCGCCGGATCGTTGACCGGCCTGATGCTGGTCTACTCGGTCAACCTGCCGCAAATTGCGGACCTGGAACGCTACCGTCCGATCACCTCGACCGACCTGCTCGACGTGCACGGACGGGTCTTCGGCTCCTTTGCCCTGGAGCGTCGCATCGTCGTCCCTTATGAAGCGCTTCCGCCGGTGCTTCGCCAGGCAGTGATCTCGATTGAGGATAAGAATTTCGAGAGCCATTGGGGGGTCAACATTTTCCGCGTGCTGGGCGCCGCTTATCACGATTTGACCTCGACCGGCCGTACCCAGGGCGCCTCCACGCTGACTATGCAGTTGGCGCGGAATCTCTTCCTCTCCGCCGAACAAACCTTCGGGCGCAAAGTGCAGGAGATTTTTCTCTCCATTCAAATCGAGCGGGCGTTCACGAAAGAGCAGATTTTTACCCTGTACGCCAACCAGATTTATCTGGGGCAGGGTGTCTATGGATTCGAAGCCGGCTCGGAATACTACTTCAGCAAACACGCGCGGGAACTGACACTCCCGGAAGCGGCCTTGCTGGCGGCCTTACCCAAAGGGCCGGTGGCGTATTCCCCCCTGGCGAATCCGGATCGCGCGTTCCGGCGGCGGAACATGGTGATCAATTCCATGCTGGAAGACGGCGTGATTACCAACGCGCAAGCCAATGCAGCCAAGGCCGCGCCGCTGGGCTTGCATATCGAGCCTCCGTCGAGCAGCATCGCCCCCTGGTTTGTGGAAGACGTGCGCCGCGAACTGGAGCGGCAGTTTGGCAGCGAGCAAGTCCATGAAGAAGGCCTGCGGGTCTACACGACTTTAGATCTCGATCTACAACAGGCAGCCAACCGCGCTGTACTGGAGGGAGTAGCTGGGCTGGAACGCCGCCATGGGTGGAAAGGCAATTTGCTCAATGTGCTTGCGGCCGGCGGGACATTGGACGATTTTCGTCATCCGGATTGGCGCCAGCCGCCCGCTCCAGGAATGTATGTGCACGCCCTGGTTACGAATGTCTTACCCTACCAGGTGACCGCGCGTATCGGGCAGCAGCAGGTGATTCTGGGTCCTGATGATTTTGCCTGGACCAAGCAGCGCGACGCGGAGAACTTTCTTCATCCCGGCGACATTATTTACGTGCGCATCGTGGCGTCCGCCGATTCTAACCTGGTGTTACATGCAGCGCTGGAGCAGGATTCCGGTATCCAGGGATCGCTGATGGCCGTCGACAATACTTCGGGTGAGGTATTGGCCATGGTGGGAGGGCGCGACTTCAACCTGTCGCAGTTCAACCGCGCCACGCAGGCCGAGCGGCAAACCGGATCTTCGTTCAAACCTTATGTCTACGCGGCTGCCGTGGACGAAGGGGCGACACCCCAGGAAACAATTGTCGATGCGCCGGTTACGTTTTCGACAGCGGTTGGCCCGTATACTCCGCACAATTACGACGATAGCTTTGAAGGCCCGGTTTCGTTGGTACATGCATTTGCCGATTCGCGGAACATCCCGGCGGTCAAGCTCGCGGAACGCGTTGGTATACGCAAGGTGATCGCCACCGCACACCAGTTCGGTCTGGCCAGCACCATTCCGCCATTTCTTCCCGTCGCCCTGGGTTCGGTAGAGGCAACGCTGCAGGAGCAGGTAGCGGCGTATAGCAGCTTTCCGAATGATGGGGTTCGCCTTGGACCGCATCTCATTCGCAAGGTCACGAATGCGGATGGGCTCACCTTGTCGGAGAGTCCAACGACGGTGGCTGAGTCCACCAGCATGAAAACGGCGCGCATCATGATGACGTTACTCAAGTCGGTGATCGCGCCCGGCGGCACTGCCGCGGAGGCTGGGGCGCTCCATCATCCACTGGGCGGCAAGACGGGTACGACCAGCGACTTCAACGACGCCTGGTTCATCGGGTTTTCTCCGTCCGTCACCGCCGGCGTGTGGGTTGGCTATGATAACCGCCAGTCGCTGGGCGATAAAGAGAGTGGCGGCCACGCAGCGCTGCCGCTGTGGATCGATTTCATGAAGGTCGCCATTGCCGATCACCCGGACGAGCACTTTCCCGGAGATGTGCCCAAGGCGCCCGCGACCAACCTGGCTACCGCCCATCCCGCGGCTCGACCGGCAGCCACTCCCTAGTAATTGAGAGACAACAAGACCCTGTAGATGTGGGAGATCACGGATCTTGACGTTTGTAACGCCGGCATCTATCGAGATGCATGGGGTCGCTGGTATGGAGCAGTGCAATTTCCCACATCTCCCCACAAAAACGTGGTGAGATATGGGGCACCCGCCTTGGTGGCGGGGAGACTCCTACGGAAACTACGAAAAAAATCTAACTTTAGGCGGGTTCTTTCTGTATCAGGCGCGTCAGGTGAAGGTAGCGCTTTGCCCGGACGACATCGCGCAGGATTTGCTGCTTCAGAGCCTCTGCGGATGGCCATTTGCGTTCCTCACGAAGCCGGCGATAGAAGAGCAACCTCAGGGGCGTGTGATCGTCAAGCGGGATGGGGCGAAAGTTCAGCAGATGGGATTCCACTGCGAACGAATCGGCGCCGAAGGTTGGCCGGTTGCCGACGTTGGTCACGGCATCGAACCATTCCCCGGCTATGCGCAACCGTGTGACGTAGACACCGTTTGCCGGCAGCAGATCCTGATAGGGCGCCAGGTTGATGGTGGGGACGGTGAGCGTGCTACCGATCCCGCGGCCGCCCGCGGGCGTCGAATCGACAAAGAAACCATGTCCAAGCAGCGCCCGAGCCGTGCTGAGCCTGCCGTGGGAAAGCAGCTCCCTGATCTTGCTGCTGGAAACGGTAAATCCTCGCACCTGGCATGCGGCGTGGATCACCACTGCAAAATCCAGCGTATGCCCGAGCTCGGTAAGCTCCGTCGTTCCGCCTTCGGCGCGGTAGCCGAAGCGAAAATTGGTTCCTTCATGAACCTCCACAGCACGCAAAGCATCATGCACGATCGCGGTGACGAATTCGGCGGCGCGCATGCGGGAGAGCTCGGCGGTGAAGGGCAGCACCAGGACCGCATCCACGCCGGCGTCTCTCAATAGCTCCAGACGCGTCTCGATCGGGGTAATGAGCCGGGGACAGCTTTCCGGACGGAGGAACTGCAACGGATGCGGGTCAAAGGTAACCGCCACGGATCGTGACGACCGGGCGGCGGCGCTGAGCCTGAGCCGTTCGAGGATGAACTGATGGCCGATATGGACGCCGTCGAAGTTGCCAATGCTCACGATCGTGCGCCCAAAACTCCCAGGGATCTCGCCGAGATTGCGGAATACGTGCATGGTCAGATCTCGAAGCCCACACGCAAGCCGTCGTGGGCGAGTTGGATGTGCTCAGGCAGTTCGTTGTTGGTCTCGGCGTGGGAGAGGTCGTGAGACATGTGGGTAAAGAATGCGCGCCGCGGTTTCATCCGGGCGACGAAGCCCAGTGCCTGTTCCAGCGTAGCGTGGCTCGGGTGAGGCGTTTTTCGTAGCGCATCGAGGATGACCACATCGAGATTCTGCAGCAGCGCCAGGCTGCTATCGGGGATGGTGTTCATATCGGTCAGGTAGGCAGCGTTGCCAAAGCGAAAACCGGCTACCTCGATTCTGCCGTGGGTGAGCGGGACGCGATAAAAAGTCGCGCCTTCAATTTCCACCGAAGCCCCGAGACGATGCATTTCGACCCGCGCGCGCGTCGGGTAGCGGGCATTGGGATCGAAGGTGTAATCGAAGATGCGTTCAATCACGGTGGCCGCAGCATCGTCGGCATACAGCGGGACTTTGCTGGGGTGCCTGAAAGTAAGCGGCCGTAAATCATCGAGGCCGAGGATGTGGTCGGCATGCGAGTGGGTATACAGCACCGCGTCGACATGATCGATACCTTCCCGGAGGGCCTGCGTACGAAAGTCCGGCCCGGTGTCGATGATGACCCGATGTCCGGCCCAGGCGACGGCGATGGAGGGGCGGGTACGTCGATCGCGCGGGTCAGTCGAGGTGCAGACCCGGCAAGCGCAGCCAAGCGTCGGCACACCCATGGAAGTGCCACTGCCCAGTATCGTGATCTCTGCTTGCACGCGCTCCCTGGGAATCTATCGTCTCTAGTGGGGTTTGCCGGCCTGCGGCGGCCGCTGGGCAGAACTAGCGATGGCGTTGGTGATTTCGAGAAACGACATGCGCAGATCGAAGAGCGCATTCTGCAACAGGCGCTTCTCCTGTTCGGTCACGTTGCCCTTGGTTTTTTCATCGAGCACGGTGAGCATGTCAATGCTTTGCCGTGCCCCGAGAATGTCGATGCGCGGCTGCTCGTTGGCCGCAGTACCCGCGCCCATCTGCATCGCCGCAGTCATGTACAGCGATTGCACCAGGCGATCGAAGTTCATGGGGGGTGGGATGGGTTGGCCGGGATTCGCCTTCTGCACCATGTCGTCGAGACGGTGCGCGGAGGCGTAGTACTCCCGGTTCTGCTGCGCGGTTTCTGCCGCGGTCGGCTCAGGGAGCATCTCGTCTTCGCTGGTTGCCGCTGGTTCCTCGAACTCCTCTTGCAAGGTTTGTTTCTTGCTATCAGCAGCGGGGCTCACGGCCGGCGAGGCTCGTTCCACAACCGGCGGAGGTGCGCTCTCGGTTGCCTTGGCTTCGCCTTCGCGCAGTTCGCCCTCGGCGGTGAACTTGCGGCGGTCGGTTACGGTGAATTGCGGTTCTTTCTCACGCATGGTTTCTTCCAATCTTCTTTTGGTACGCTGCCTGACACTGCTGACACACCCGGCAGGCTGGGATTTCGCTAGAGCTACCTGGCTGCGGCCACGGGCCGGGTGATTGCGGGGGGCGCCGCTAAAGTCGCCACCCCTCCGTCATAGGTTATCTCGGCATTGCGTTCCACAACCTCAAGGCGGATAAACCCCAACGCGAGCGTTGCCGGCACACCAGCGTTGTCGAGCGATGCAATGCTTGTGATGCGCCCGACAAGCTGATCGGCACTGCGCAAGTCCATAGGCAAGGTATCGGGGGGCAAGCTATTGGGCCGGGCGCCCTGCAGTGCAAATTGCCGGAACTGCCGGTTTACTTTCCCACGGGAGCGGATGCGCTCCACGATTTCCTGGCCCAGGTAGCAACCCTTGCTGAAGTTGAGGGCACGCGCCTGTGCGGTTTCCTGAGGCAAGTCGCGATCATTCAAGTCCACACCGTACAGTGGAGTCGCCTCCAGAACCCGCAACGCTTCGGTGGCTTCGAGCCCACATGGAAGGGCGCCTGCTGCCTGCAAAGACTCCCAAACAGCAAGCACATGTTGGGGAGCAAACCACAACTCATAGCGTGGGACGGAAACGTGGTATGCCTCGATGAGGATGCAGTCCACCTCGCCGATCCGAACCGGGCTCATGCGGGCGTTTTCAAGGCTGGACGCTGGGGAAGCAAAGCCCAAAGCCGCCAGCACCTGCGGCGCGCGCGGGCCCGCCACGGATAAGGCCGTCCACTGGTGGCTAACGTCTGCCAGCTCTACATCGTCCATTATCACGAAGTGTTCGAGATGGCCCATCATGCCCTGGATCTGATCCCTGCTGGTATCGAGCAACAAATCATCGGCGCGGCGGTATACGTAACAATCGCCCTGAATCCGCCCCTGCACGCTGAGCAGAAAACTGTAATTGCCCTGTCCTTCGGGGAGCGCCTGCACCGTATTTGAAACCATGCCGTTCAACCAGCGGAGACGATCACTGCCGGAAACCAGAATCCTGCCGCGCCAGCCCAGATCGCTGACCCCGGCGGAGCGGCGCAGAGAATCAAGCTCCCCAGCCACACCGTCAAACCTGTGGGGAGTCAATACGCCGCAGTGTTGCTTGAGTGCCGGCGCACCATCGTTTGCCAGTGCGGCGGCCAGGGGAGTTGGCGAGGGAAGGCTCACGGGATCGAGTCCAGCCTGGGGGGGCGCGCTTGCGGTAGTAATTGGATCGGTGATTGGATTGGGGTGGCTCATGGCAGAAAGCACAATAAAATTATAGCCTTGCAACAGAGCAAGCGCGGCGCGGGTCAAAGCCAGGATTGGAGCGAGGCTTGGGCGATGCCCGGAAAAGGTTGAAGAATGAAGGATATCTGCAGCAAGTGGATGCATAGCGTGGTGATGGTGCTGCTCTTACCGTTGGGGCTGGTCCTGGCGATGTGCGCCTTTGCCCAGAGCACTCCGTCTGCGCCGCCTCAGATTTCGCCGCCACAGATGCCGCAGCCCGACAAGCCGCAGGCCCAAAGTCCTCAGTCCCAGAAGCCGGAGCCCCAGAAGGCGCGGAAGGACACGCGCATTACCCCGGAGCAGACCAAGGAGTTGTTTCGGTCGCTGAGTCAGATTTTGTCGTTTGCCAGTGATGACACCCAGTTGCCGGTTCGGCATGAGGTGAAGCGGCGGCTCATCACCCGGGAGCAAGTGGAAAAGTACATCCTGGAGAAATTCAAAGACGGTAAAGATGCGAAACGCATGCAGCGCGAGGAGATCGTGCTCAAGAAGTTTGGCCTTCTCGATCGTGATTTTCAGTTGCAGCCATTCCTGGTGAGCCTATTGAAGGAGCAGATTGCCGGTTACTACGACAACAAGACCAAGACCGTGAACCTGCTGGACTGGGTCTCGCCCGAAGAGCAGAAGCCGGTTATGGCCCACGAGCTGACGCACGCGCTACAGGATCAGCACACCGATCTTGACAAATGGGAGCCGGAAGATCCGGATACGATTTCTAAAAACGCCATTGAAGACAATGCACGCCTGGCGATCGATGAGCGGGATACGGCGCGCGACGCAGTCCTCGAAGGACAGGCGATGGCGGTTTACCTGGATTACGATTTGAAGCCGAAAGGCAAAAGCCTGCTGACTTCACCAGACGTGATGCGGACCCCGGAAGACGCCGCAGATACTGGAGACAGTTCGCCGGTCATGGCGCGGGCGCCTCTTCTGCTGCAACAATCGCTCCTTTTTCCGTACCGGGATGGGTTGGGGTTCGAGCAACGGTTGCTGAAGGACAAAGGCGCACACTATGCGTTTGCCGGGGTTCTGGACCGGCCGCCCTCGACCAGCTACGAGATCATGAATCCAACCGCTTACGAACGGTCGGCCAAGGTTCCGCTGTTAAGCATGCCCGACGTGCACCCGCTGTTGGATCCCGACTATCAGCCGTACGACGTGGGCGTGATGGGCGAACTCGATGTGCGGATTTTGACGGAGCTCTTCGGCGGCCCGGATGCGGCGGCGATGCTGACACCGCAATGGAAGGGAGGTCTCTACTATGCGGTGCAAAGCCGTAAGGCGGTGACCCCCGAGCAGCAAGCCGCGACCGCCTCGGTGGCGCTGCTTTACCTCTCCGCATGGCGGAGCGAGGGTGCGGCCCGGGAATTCGCCAAACTCTACGCGCGGGAATTGAACAAAAAGTACTCGGGCGTGGTGCGCGACGCGGCTGCGGAGTCCACTGCTACCGAGCAGGTTTACAACGGAAGTGAAGGACCGATCCTGATCGTGCGCCAAGGCACCCAGGTATTCGTGAGCGAAAGCTTTGACCTCACCACGGCGCGCAAGCTGCAGTTTATTTTCTTCGGAGCCCAACAGGGCGGGGATACGCAGGAAGCGGCGCACGCGTTACCACCCGCGGACGAGCTCACTGCGCACTTGAGCCGGCTGATGGCGGGTTGCGGCGTCATGAAAGTGGCGTTGCGGCACTGATCGTCCTTTCCTTTTCGCCTCCTGCGCTGGCGATTGGGTGGGTGTAACCGCAGATCCCTCCGCTTCGCTACGCTTCGGTCGGGATGACGAATTTGAGAGGAGTGGTTTTGGTTTGCATTGGCTTGGGTGGAGGGACCGGCGGTTCCGTTCCCCAAAAGCCGCACATCCTGAGCGTTTTGGGGGCGGGTATACTGAGAGGGAATTTATTTCCCCAAAAGACGCGAACCGGGTAAGGGCGCGTACGGAGCCGGGTTTGCAGCAGGCGGAAATCGGAATCATCGGCGGGAGCGGGCTGTATGCTATGCCCGGCCTGGGTAATGCTCACGAAATTGAGGTAAGTACCCCGTTTGGCTCTCCTTCAGACGTTTTCATGGCCGGCGAGCTGGAGGGGCGGAAGGTGGCTTTTCTGGCCCGCCATGGCCGGGGTCACCGGCTTTTGCCCACGGAGCTGAATTATCGCGCCAATATTTACGCAATGAAGAAATTGGGCGTGGAGCGCATCATCTCCGCTTCCGCCGTCGGATCGCTCAAGCTGGAGCATAAACCTACCGAATTTGTGATTCCCGATCAGTTCATCGACCGCACGACGTTGCGCATCTCCACTTTTTTCGGCGATGGGATCGTTGGGCATGTCGCGTTCGGCGATCCGGTGTGCGCCACGGTCGCCAAAGCGATCCAGCAGGGTGCGGCGAGCGTTGGGGTGGTCGCCAAGCCGGGCGGCGTATATGTCTGCATGGAAGGGCCCCAGTTTTCTACTCGTGCCGAATCCAATCTCTATCGCAGTTGGGGTGCCGATGTGATCGGCATGACCAATCTGCAGGAAGCCAAGCTAGCCCGCGAAGCGGAGATCTGTTACGCCACCATGGCGATGGTCACCGATTACGATTGCTGGCACGAGGAGCATGACGCGGTCACGGTCGACCAGGTGGTTGCCGTGCTGCATCAGAATTCGGCCAACGCCGCCAAAGCGGTGCGCGCGGCGGTTGCCGGCATGCCCCGCGATCGAGCCTGCGCGTGCGCGACCGCTCTTAAGTTCGCTATCCTTACCAGCCCGGAAGCGATTCCAGCAGCGACCCGCGAGAAGCTGGAGTTGCTGCTGGGCAAATACAATTCCTGAAACAGAGACGGCAGGTTTTCCAGGAAGACCTGCTGCAGAAAGAACCCATGTCCATTCTCGTCGTAGGCAGTGTTGCATTTGACAGCATTGAGACACCACAAGGCCGGCGCGACCGGTGCCTTGGCGGCGCGGCTACTTACTTTGCGCTGGCCGCAAGCTACTTCACCGATGTCCGTGTCATCGCCGTTGTCGGCGAGGACTTCAGCGCAGAACACGAAGCCGTCCTGACGCGCCGGGGCGTGGATACACGGGGCCTCGAGCACACCTCCGGCAAGAGCTTCCATTGGACCGGATCCTATGTGAAGAGTTTCAACGAAGCACAGACCCTGAAGACGGAGCTGAATGTCTTCGAGAGCTTCTCCCCCAAGGTACCGGAGGCCTACAAAGACAGCGAGTTTCTGTTTTTGGCCAATATCGACCCGGTGCTGCAAAGCAGTGTCCGGCAGCAAATGCCGAAGGTTCGCATGGTGTGCGGCGACACGATGAACTACTGGATCACCGGCCACCGGGACAACCTGGCCAAGGTTCTTACCGGACTGGATGGGCTGCTAATCAACGATGGCGAGGCCAAGCTGCTCGCCGATAACTCCAACCTTGTTCTGGCTGCGCGCAAGATTCTGGCAATGGGGCCGAAGGCCCTGATCGTGAAACATGGCGAGTACGGGGCTACGGCTTTCTTTAGCGAGCATGCCTTCCCGGAGGCGAAAGCCGGCAGCGTCACACTGCCATTTCGTGCGCCGGCGTTGCCGCTGGACGAAGTGGTCGATCCGACCGGCGCCGGTGATTCCTTCGCCGGAGGCTTTTTTGGATACCTCGCCTCGCAGCCCAAGGTGACAGCGCAGGCTTTCAAGACTGCGATGTTCTATGGCGGCGTGATGGGCTCCTTTGCCGTGCAAAAGTTTGGCACGGAGCAAATGCAATCGCTCACGCGTGAGCAGATCGATCAGCGTTTCGCGGTCTTCCGTGAGCTCTCTCATCTTGACTAAGAAGTTTCGCGCTTTAGGGTGTGCGTGAGAACAAGGTTTCAGGAATTCTCCTAGCCACGAACTCGGGTGCCCCATATCTCGCGTTCTTTGCGAGATGTGGGAAAATCACGGCTGTTTCCCGCCAGCTCTTGGAAGTTTCGATGGATCTCCTAGGTTACAAAGCGTCAAGGTCTGTGATTTTCCCACATCTCGCAAAGAACGCGAGATATGGGGCACCCGAGTTCGTGGCAGGGAAAATTCCTGAAACCTTGTTTAGCCTCGACGTATTCTTAAACGTTTACGGCACGACTGGAAGTCGTGCCCTGATACAACACAGGCTTTTTTCCGCAGCCTGTTTAAGCCGCGAGGCGGTCGAGTGACAGAAAAGTACAGCGGGGCCGAGGCCATCCAGCGGGAGACCGCCCTGGTGGCGTGGACGGCACTGGCGCTCGGCCTGGTGGCTCTCGCCTATTGTGTGCGGCACGGGACCCTTCTTCTTTACGGGGACGCGGTAGCGCACTTGCATATCGCCCGCCGCGTCTTTGATTCCAATACCCCTGGCTTTCGCCAGCTCGGTTCTGTCTGGCTGCCGTTTCCACACATTCTGCTATTGCCTTTTGTCTGGAACATGACCTGGTGGCAGAACGGCCTGGCAGGAGCCTGCCTGTCTATCCCCAGCTATGTGCTGGGGTGTGCCGGGATCTACCGGCTGGCGCGGATGTGGCTGGACACGCCCGCGGCGATCGTCGTGGTGGCTTTTTACGGGTTGAATCCTGGCCTGCTTTATATGGCGACCACGGCCATGACCGAACCTCTGTTTCTGGCGGAACTGATCTGGGCCGTACTCTTGATTGTTCAATATGAACGCGCTCTCGCGGCTCCGATCTTAGCTCCGGCCGTGATGACAAATTTCCGAGCAAGCACTGACCGGCCACCTTCCCCTGAGCCTGCCGAGGATTCTTCGGCCAGCCGCCTTCTCATCGCCGCTGGATGTGTTCTGGTTACCGCGATCTTCACCCGTTACGACGGGTGGGTGTATGCCGCGGCGGCATGGCTTTTTGCCACTTCGGCGCTGATCGCGGCGCGCGCTCGCTGGACCTGGAGAGGGGACGTGGCAGGCGCCTGGGTGTTGTTTACCGCCATGCTCGTTGCGGCTCCATCGTTGTGGTTGGCCTACAACGCCAAGCAATTCGGCGATCCGCTGGACTTTCTCCGTGGTCCTTATTCGGCACGTGCTATCGAAGCCCGGACTTCGCCGGCCGGCTCGTCGCCCCATCCGGGTGTGCACAACCTGCAGGTTTCCGGAGTCTATTTTCTCAAAGCCGCCGAGCTGGGTGCGGCGCCGGAGCGGCTGGGAAGGCTGTTGTGCTGGCTGAGCGCCGCGGGCACCGTGACCTCCCTTTGGGTCTTTCGCCGGCGACAGGTCTGGCCGGTGCTATTGCTGTGGTTGCCGCTGCCTTTTTATGCGTACTCCGTCGCCTACGGATCCGTGCCCATCTTCATCCCCCTCTGGCGGCCGTTTTCCTGGTACAACACGCGTTATGGCATGGAGCTGTTGCCGGCCTTCGCGCTGTTTGCCGGCTGCCTTTTCCCCTTGCTGTTCGTTCGCCGGCCGAGGCTGCAGCGTTATGCCGCGCTGGTGAGTTTCCTGCTGGTTGTGGGCAATAGTGTGGTGTTGTTGCGTTCGCGTCCACTGGTGTTCCAGGAGGCGGTGGTCAACTCGCGCAGCCGGATTGCGTTTGAAACCGCGCTGGCCAAAGCTCTACTGGACATTCCGGGGCAAGGATTGATCATGATGCGAGTCTCCGGAGATGTCGGTGCGGTGCAGCGAGCGGGCATCCCGCTTCGCCGCACCGTGAACGAGGGAGATTATCTGACCTGGCAGCGTGCTCTCAAGGATCCGGCGCGGAGTGCGTCCGCAGTGGTCTCGCTCGATGGAGATGTTGTCTCCCAGGCCGTTTTGCAGCACCCGGAGGGACTGCAGCTGGTGAATGTGATTTGCTCCACCGGTCAGCCGTGCGCGCATATCTACCGCTCCGAGTTGGCGGGCAGCCGCTAAAGCATTCCGCGGAGATCGCCCCCAAAATCTTTACAATTTGCCGTCTCCTTAAGGGTCGCAGGGAAAGATCCGCGTTCTTCCCACATCTCGCAAAGAACGCGAGATACCCGGATTTCCTGTACGCGATTCCATCCAGTGCAGCGTGTGCGGCTTTCTCTTAACGAAAGCCGCATGAAGGTCGCCAGTCTCCAAAACGCTCCACAGGAAATCCGGGGGTATGGGGCACCCGACTTCGTGGCAAGGCAAGAACAAGAGTGGTTACACGCCACGGCGTATTGTGGGCTCACAGCGGTAGCCGCGCGATGGTAGCATCACGCTCAAGCAATGTTCCTGAACCTATTCAACTTCAGCGAGCCGGTCCACAGCTTTCACTTCAGTGACCTGGAGCAGATGCTGCTTGCGAGTGGTGTTGGCAAGCGGTTGCTGGTGGCCTGCGTACTGGGCGGCGCTATCGGCGCGGAGCGTGAGTACCACAAAAAGTCCCTCGGTTTGCGCACCAACCTGCTGATCTGCTGCGGCTGCGCGATGTTTACCTTTCTCTCCGCAGTCCTGGCGGGGGACAACAATCCAGACAAAGGACGTGTCGCTTCGAACATCGTGCAGGGCATCGGCTTTCTGGGCGCAGGTTTGATCATGCGCAACCGCTTCCGTGTGAGCGGGCTGACCAACGCCGCGACCGTCTTTGTGGTGGCCAGCATCGGTATGGCTTGCGGCGCAGGTTTGTTTGCCCCCGCAGCCCTGGCCACGGCCATCGTGCTCATCGCGCTTACCGCCATCGGGGTGCTGGAGACACGGTTCAACATCAAGATGTTTTCGCTGGTTTATGAAGTCCGAGGCGAAGACCGCAATGCGATTCAGGGTGCTGTGCTGAACGCGCTCGACCTGCAGGGAAAGCGCCTGGTAGAACCGGAACAGGATGTCGTGGCACAACTGCAGCGTATGTGCTTCTCTGTGCTGGCTACATCGAGCCAGCACAAGTTCCTGATTGCGAATCTGCGCGCCTCGCCAGTCGTGGGCAAGTTGATGACCTATCACGATGCGGAGGACGAGTGATCCCGTTTGTGAAGGCGCATGCCTGCGGAAACGACTTTCTGGTCATCCAGGAAAACCTCGCAGGAATCGAAGACCCGGCCAATCTCACCCGGAGACTCTGCCGGCGCAACCAGGGCATTGGCGCCGACGGAGTAGAATTCCTTTCCTGGGAGGGGGAACGCAGCGGCAAGATCCGGCTGCATAACGCGGACGGCTCGATCGCTGAGATCTCGGGCAATGGGACCCGCTGTGCGGCCGCGTGGATCGCCTACGAGACCAAGGCCGGCCCGGGTGACGAAGTCGTACTCGAAACCGACGCGGGGTCGCGAATCTGCCGCATCGACACTGTCGAAGGACCGGCTTTTAGCATCACTTCCTCCATGGGGGTCCCCGAGGTGAAGCCGCGCAACCTGCAGCTCACCCGCAGCGAAGCGATCAAGGGCGCCGTGGTCTTGACCGGCAATCCCCACTTCGTGATTTTTGTCGACCAACCGGATTTCAACGTGCACGGCTACGCCTGGGAGGTGATTGGCGCTGAGATCTGCCATCACCACGAGTTTCCCTATCAAACGAATGTGGAATTCGTGCGCATGTGCGGGCGTGATGAAATCGAGATACGCATTTATGAGCGAGGCGTCGGTCCCACTTCCTCTTCGGGCACTGGAACCTGCGCCAGCGGGAGCGCGGCGATCGCTCTGCGCAATGCTGCGTCCGTGCTGCGGGTGAACTCCCCCGGCGGACCGCAAACAGTGGAATGGCATGGACCGGATTCCGAGATTCTTCTGACCGGGCCTGCGGAGCTCATTTGTTTCGGGGAGACATGGTGAGGCATGGAGAGGAATTGTCGGCTCGATGATGAAGGTTCCTGAATTAGGGGTCCGCAACCTGAGTATTCCCGCTGTGCGCCGCGGATCGAGAGTGAGCATCATCTCTCCGGCCAGTTATCCCCATCCCGAGCGGCTGGCACAGGGAGTGGAGGCGCTGGGTCGTCTTGGTTTCGCACCCTCCGTGGGCCGCCAGGCGCTGGCGAAGGCCCATCATTATTTTGCCGGGACCGCGCAGGCCCGGCTGGACGATCTGCATGCCGCTTTCCTCGATCCCCAGGCGCGAGCGATCTTTTGCAGCCGTGGAGGTTACGGATCAAATTACCTTCTTGCAGGCCTCGACCTGGGCCTGGTGCGGGAACATCCCAAGCCGCTCATCGCCTACTCTGACATGACCTATTTGCAGACCTGGCTGTTGGACCAGGTGGGTCTTGTCTCTTTCCACGGACCCTTGATTGCGGGCGACTTTTCCTCACCGGACGGAGTCGATGAACCGAGCCTGCTGGCGGCGCTTGGCGGGGAACGCTGGTTTGTGGGTGAGGCTTCAGGCCTGCGCATGCTGAAACCGGGAAAAGCCGCCGGCGTGCTGTATGGCGGCTGCCTTACGATGCTGGTGGCCTCCCTGGGCACACCCCACGCGCCGCGGACCGAGGGCAAGCTCCTCTTTCTGGAGGACCGGGACGTAAAGCCTTATCAATTGGATCGATTACTGCGACAGATGATACTTGCGGGGAAATTTGAAGGTGTAAAGGGCGTTATTTTTGGCGAGATGCTCGACTGCCTGGCTCCCGGACAAGTGGATGGTTTAGTGGATGAAATGATTTTGCGCGTGTTTGACTGGTTTGATGGACCGATTGCCATTGGTCTTCGTTCCGGCCATGTGTCGCGACGCAATGTGACGCTCGCCTTCGGCATTGAAGCGGAGTTGGATTTGATGCGAGCCCCGCTGCTGAGCTTTATGCAGAGGGCGACGGAAAAATAATGTCAGGGCACAAGTTATGACAGCAGAGAAACACATTCATCTGATTGGGATTTGCGGTTCCGCGATGGCCTCGCTTGCCGGCATGCTGCAGGCAAGGGCTTACCGCGTGACGGGTTCGGATGCGGCGGCTTATCCGCCCATGTCAGATCTTTTGCAAGCGTTGGGGATCGAGATCAAAGAACCCTACGGCGAAGCCAATCTTTCGCCTCCTCCAGACCTGGTGATCGTGGGCAACGCCATCTCCCGGGGGAATGTGGAACTGGAATATGTGCTCGATCAGCGCATACCGTTTCGTTCGCTCGCAGAAACCATCCAGCACGAATTTCTTCCCGGTAAGGATTCGCTGGTAGTCGCGGGAACGCACGGAAAGACCACGACCACCAGCATGCTGGCCTGGATCTACGAGGTCGCGTCGGGGAAGAAGCCGGAGGTCGCGCCCTCGTTCTTGATCGGCGGGATCGCAGAAAACTTCGGCACCAGCTTTCGCGTTCGCGAGGGTAAGCCCTTCATCCTGGAAGGCGATGAGTACGATACGGCTTTCTTCGACAAAGGGCCGAAGTTCATGCACTACTTTCCCGATGCCTTGATATTGACTCACGTGGAGTTTGACCACGCCGATATCTACGACAACCTGGCTGCGGTGAAGACTGCTTTCCGGCGGCTGGTGAACCTGGTTCCGCGCCGCGGCCGGGTCATTGCCTACGACGGCAGCAGCAACGTGGATGATTGCGTGGCCAAGGCCTTTTGCACGGTCGAGCGATACGGGTTCAAGCCTGGTTCTACCTGGCAGATCAAGGAGCTAAGCCACAAGGGAAGCGAGTCGAGTTGGAAGATTCTTCGTTCGAGTCAGGAGTGGCTGCAAGTGACGCTGCCCATGCCCGGAGAACATAATGCGCTCAACGCAACCGCGGCCGCGGCATTGGCGGCGGGGGAGGGAATCGCCGAGGCTTCGATCGTCGAAGCGCTGGCGACCTTCCGCAGTGTCAAACGCAGGCTGGAAGTGCGGGCTATCGCTGCGGGGGTGACGATCGTCGATGATTTCGCCCACCACCCAACCGCAATCCGCGAGACCTTGAAAGCTTTGCGCGCGGCTTATCCTGGACAGAGACTCTGGGCCGTGCTCGAGCCGCGATCGAATACGCTGCGCAGAAATGTTTTCGAACGCGAGCTGGTGGAGAGTCTCTCTCTCGCCGACGGCATCGTGGTAGCCGGTGTCTTCAAGCAGGAAAGCATTCCCGAGGCGGAGCGAATGCATCCGGAAAAAGTAGTGGCTGCACTTGCGCAGGCAGGGCAGGACGCTGCTTTCTTTCCCACCGCCGATGCCATTGTGCAAGGGCTCTCGCCGCGGCTGAAGCCGGGCGACGTCGTGGCGATTCTTTCCAACGGCGGGTTCGACGGAATCTATGAGAAGCTGCCCAAATATCTCGAGCAGCGGAGCCAGGCTTGAGACACTGCGCCATGGGTACGCGGTAATGTTCAGTTCGCTTACCATCCTTTTTACTTACGTCATTCTTGCTTTGCCGGCTGCTGCCGTCGGCATCCCGTGGGCGCTGCTGACCGGGAACGTCGGCCTGCTGTATCGCTGGAGCATGTGGATCCTGCGCACCGGGTTACGGCTGGCACGCATTCGGGTAGAGGTGGAGGGCCGTGAGCATCTTCTTGCCCAGCCCTGTATCTTCATGACCAACCATGTGTCGAATCTGGATCCGCCCATCCTGTTTCCGGAGCTGCCGTTCCGCACTGCGTTTTTTCTCAAGCGGTCGCTGATGAAAATTCCGATTCTTGGCCTGGGCATGCGGCTGGCCGATTTTATTCCGGTGGATCGCGACGGGCGTCTGGAGTCCGCGCGGGAAAGCGTCAAAGTAGGCAACCGGGTCCTGGCTTCCGGCGTAAACATATCGACTTTTCCCGAGGGCACGCGCTCACGCAACGGCAGGCTGTTGCCGTTCAAGAAGGGCCCTTTTTATCTGGCCATGGAGTCGGGAGCGCCGGTGATTCCGGTTTCCATCCGGGGGTCAGAACAGATGATGACGAAAGGTAGCGTGCGCATCCAGCCTGGCACCGCACACGTGACTTTCCACCCGCCGGTCTACCCGGCGCAATTTGCTACCCGTGAGCAGCTTATTTTGGCAGTCCGCATGGCCATCGCTTCGGGGTTGCCGCAATCGATGTGGGGCGAGGAAATGCAACCGGCTAGCGGGGGTTAGGGTTAGTCCGAGGGTTGCGCCCAGGATTTCATCCTGGGTTATTTTCGGTCGTCCCTAACGGGCCTCAGTCGATGAATGGTGGGTTCAGGGGCTTGTATGTTGTTTTTGTTGTAGGGGAGGTATGGTGTGTTGAGCACCATGTTCCGGGGAAGGCCGATCAGGGGCGAGGCGCGTTTTGTTGGCAGCCTGAGCTTTAGATGGGCCCCC
>Ga0182015_10001876_pt1 | contig 26769 bp, 30 predicted proteins | sample 712P3MmetaG_FD_120478 | JGI IMG/M metagenome (GOLD analysis project Ga0182015, IMG submission 120478) | Permafrost microbial communities from Stordalen Mire, Sweden - 712P3M metaG | ecosystem: Environmental > Terrestrial > Soil > Wetlands > Permafrost | place: Sweden: Stordalen | collected...
ACGTGAATGGCCGTCACGTACCGGCACTAAGCCCGGGCGTCAGGATGCCGCATCCCCGCGGCCTCTCCTCCAGAGCGTGGATCAGTACGAAAGTTGCGCTGGCCAAGGCCGGGCTCATCCCCGACCTCCAGCGTGTCGCTCCAGCGACCCATATCCCCCAGGTCTTCACCAAGGCGGCATAACCGCACTGGATATCAGCCTGGATTATGCAACAAAGCCGGCTGCCGCTGTAATACACGCATTAATGTGGCGTCGATGCGCCCGTTGATGAACAGTCGTCGATCAACTCGGGAACCGCTCTCGCTTGCGAGGTGAGGCAGTCGGATAAGCGCCCGCTCATGGACCAAGTTGGAGGTGTTTTTGCATTTGCTCCAACAAGCGTGTTGCACCCGGACGAACGGGCTGCTTCCATACGACCCAACCCGGCAGGTCCGCATTCGGAGCCGCCAATTGAATCGTCGGCAGCTACGCGATGCCGATCTGGAAAACGGAGCTGCGCATCCCCAAATGACCACTGGATCTTTGAGGGTTTCGCCTCAAAATCTCGACCGTTATCATGTAACTGATTTATTATAATTTCGTTGTGTGACAGGTCAGGGTCAATTCTCTCTCGAGGTGTGGTCCGGAGGACAAGGATGACTGCGAAGAAAATCGGGGAGTTAAGCCTGATGCGCCGATAAGCCACGCTAGTTCCCCTGAAGCTGTGCCAGTATCTGCCGGGTCAGATCGTTGGCCGGGCGCACCTGCAGGTAGGCGTCGAGCTGGGCCGCCGCCTCGGCGCGTCGTCCCTGGTTCAAGTAGGCGATCGCCAGATTCAGCCGGACTTCGGCCAGTCTAGGGTTGATCGCGATCGCCCGCGTCAATTCCTCCGCGGCCGCCGCGAATTCGCCCTGGGCGATTAGCGCCATGCCGAGGTTATTGCGCACCTCGCCGCTCAGCGGATTGATCTGCAGCGCGGCCTGGTACTCTCGGACGGCTTCCGCCCCCTCGCCCGGTTGGTCCGCCAGCGCATCTGCTAAATTCGAGTGGAGGTCGGGCAGGTCAGGACGCATCCGCACCGCCTGCCGCAGCTCAGCCAAGCCCTCGGCCTGACGGCCCGGCAGCGCCAGGAGGGCGCGGCCGAGATTGCTGTGGGCCGATGCGAAATCCGGCTGCAGGCGGACGGCGGCCTGGAATTCCGCCACCGCGTCGGACTCATGTCCGGATACATGGGCGAGCACCGCTCCCAGATTGTTATGGGCTTCGGAAAAATCGGGCTTGAGCGCCAGCGCCGCGCGGTATTCTGCGGCCGCCTGGTCGAGGTCGCCGCGCGCCTCCGCCGTCATACCGAGGTTGTTGTGCGCCTGGGGATACTGCGGTCGCAGGCGCAGCGCGGCGCGAAATTCCGCTGCGGCCCGGGTGTTGTCGCCGTGATTGGCAAACCAGACGCCGAGGCTGTCGTGGGGCATCCAGGCATCCGGATTCTGGGCAAGACTGGCTTCGAGCAGCGTCCGCTGGCTCTCGAAGGCCTGCGCGTCGGCGTTGCTGAGAAGCCCGAGCCCGCACAGCAGGACGCCGGCGACCGACCAGACTGCGGCGCGCACGTTGGCCGACCGCCCGCGGGCGAGCATGGCAGCGGCTGCGGCGGCTCCCGCCGCCGGGGCGAGCGCGGCGTGATACAGGAAATGGTTGGCCACGTATGAGAAGATGAACGGGTAGACGCTCGCAAACCCGAGGGCGGGAAAGAGGGTTCCGGCGAACAGGAGCCAGACGGCGAGGGGGGCACGTCGGCGGCGGGCGAGAATCCCGAGAGCGATTGTGACTGCGGCGGCGGCGGCGAGGTACCCGAGCCAATGCCCAGACTCAAGCGGCACGTTCCAGCGGGGGTAGATCAGGATTAGGTTCGTTGGCCACAGGAGGATTCTGACGTAGAACCAGAGCGTATGGCCCGCGAGCAGCAGGCGCTGGTCAAAGGCGAGGTCGAAGTCCCCGCCTTGCGCCCCACCGATCGTCCGCTCCACCCAAGAGGTGAAGAGTCCGCTCGCGGTCCCAAGAACGAGCCAAGGTCCCAGGTAGCGGCCCTCCCGCGACCAGCTGAGCCGTCCTTGGCGCCACCATGACACCACAATGAGGGCGGCTGGCAGCGTGGCGGTGACCGACTTGGAAAGGAGGGCGCAGAGGAACCAGACCGTGGCAACGACATAGGTCCACGGACGGGAAGAATCTCTGTCAAAGCGCAGGTAGGCTCGGGCCGCGAGCAGGTAGAAGAGCAAAGAAAGGGTGTTCTTCTGCTCCGAGATCCATGCGACGGTCTCGACACAGACCGGATGCACCGCGAAAAGGAAACCGGCCAGCGCCGCTCCCGGCACCGCCAGGTCCTCGAGCAGGAGGACCAGCAGCCACGCGTTAGCGGCGTGGAGGAGAACATTGGCGAGATGATATCCCAGCGTCGCATCGCCCCAAAAAACGTGCTCGAACCAAAACGCGGAGTGGAGGAGAGGGTAGTATTGCTGAGTGGCGTGCAGGTCGCTCCAGATACGCAGTAGGCCCACAATGGATTGCAGCTCGGGCCGGGTCACATGGGCGTCGTCGTCCCAGACCATCCCGCCGGCGAGCGCAGGCCAGTAGATGGCCGTAGTCACGCTCAGCAGGGCAGCACCAATCCACCAGGAGCGGCGGCGAGGCGAATGGTCGGATGTGGCCTCCATTTTTGCCCAGATTATGGAGGCCCGAATGGGGAATCAACCCCACCTTGGCCGAGGTATGGCGGCCACCATCACGCCGACAACGACTCGGATTCCGATAGTAGCACTGAAACGACGAGCGACAAACAAATTGGTGGACCCGATCAGGGTCCATCCACTCACTATGGCGAAATATTCTGTTTCGCGTTTGTTTCGCGTCGCGAGGGATGTTTTTGAGATTTTGTGACGGATTCTTCAGCAAACACCTAACCGGATCACGTCAGACGGAAGCCCAAACTCAGCCTATTCCCGTTTGCGGCGAACATTTCGCGCAGTATTTGCCTCAATTTTTGGGAAATCCGCACAGCTCCCGGCAAGGGCTTTGAACGCCTTCAGTCGACGAGCCGACGGTCTAACCTCGGAAACAATGAATCCGGCAGCAGTCTTCGACAGCTTAACGGTGCTCGATTTGACCTGGAAGTCCTTAGGCAACCGGATGGCCTGGAAATCCCCAGTGTCGGGGGATACCCTATAATGCCGAGCTCGGCATTATGGGGTGTCCCTTGAGATCCCCAGAATTGAAGACTTTGGCGGTGGCTGCTTTCATTGCCTTAAGTTTGAAGCAGGGATACCGCTACCCCAAGCCGAGATAGCCACGAATTGCACGCTGGATTAGCTGTCGCCTGTTGATGGTGACGGAACCAGTTGAGCGCAGAACCGACGCTTTCCTTGCAACATATACGAGCGAACAATCAACCAGAGTAGGGAACTCCAGCCCATCTGCTGCATCAAGGATGACCTGGTGGTTCCGAGCGCTTTCGCCTGGTTGCTTCTTCGTACCCGTCACAACATTAAACCGGTGTTGCCTGCTATCGACCATGGTGTCGTCCGATGAGAGAACCACCGCAGGATGTCCAACGGGATCCTTCTCATCGGTCCGAAGAAACACGATGTCCCAGCGATGGTGATTCATAGGGATTCGCCGAACGTGTTATGCAGGTCAAGTTCCCGCGGCAGGAGTTCCAGGCTTCCGGCTGGAAAAGCAGCCACCTCTTCGGGAAGCTCATATGGCGCGATCTGAATGAAGCCGTTCGGAACGCGTACAATGACGGGCTTTTTCGAGCGGACAACATTGCGCGCGATTCCGCTAAACGTAGCCTTGGCCTTTGAAACTGTGAGCATCTTCATGAAAGTAGTTCAAAGCATGACCGGAAATAGGTCAAGTGAATGACCTGTTTTGATGAATTTGAGTTGAAGCCTCTCTCGGTCAACAAAGACCGCCACTTGGTTACCAGGTAGGAGCGAATTCTGTTTCGCATTAGTTTCGCAACACGGGAAAATATTGACCGCCTCCTCCTGAATACCCCAAGCGGAACTAGGAGGATAATCTCTTAATTAGTAGGAGTATAGAGCCGTGAGGGGTCTATCGAGCCGATGATCGGCCATGGCTAGGTTAGACCCGCAAGTGTCATCCTCAATATCTACCATGGAGACACTTGTGAATTGGTGGACCCGATCAGGGTCTACTCTTTCACTATGAGAGACGGATGTGGTTTGGATTTGGTTTGGGTTGGCACAGTTGAGTTACCGAAATCGGTACGAGATTCATCTTCCCTGGCTTGACGCAATAGGCGAACGCCGACATGATGTCGGACATGAAGACTTTTACCGTTCGTGACTTAGATCGACGACCGAATCAGGTGCTTGAAGCATGCGACTCTTACGGCGAGGCCCGCATACGTTGCAGGGATGGCCGAACGTATGTAATCAAGACGGAGGGGAAGGAGGCTTCATCTATGTCGGCCCTTCCTGATTTTGCTGCGAGGCGTCGTGAGCTATTCGGAAAATCTGCGTCCCGTTCTTTTGCGAAGAAGTTTGATCAAGCGCTTGCTAGCGAATGAAACCATACGCCGACACAAACTTCTTCACCCGAGTTTACCTCGAGTTACCTGAAAGCGCAGAAGCCGATCAGCTTCTGGAGAAAGCTAAGACCGGCGATTCTGAACCTGTCCCTGTCACTTGGCTTCATAGGATGGAACTCGTAAACGCGTTCGAGATCTCGGTTTGGTTGAGCAGGCAGGGAGGACATCCGACGGTTAGCCCGGAACAAGCTGCCGTTGCTCTTGCCACATTTAGAGCCGATCTGAAAGACGGCAAATTTCTTCGGGTCGCGCGGCCCGACACAGCGAAACTCGAGGCTCTTGTTGAGGAGACCGCTTTGCGCCACACTGCCAAGAACGGCTTCCGTACATACGATATTCTCCACGTAGCCGCGGCAGTGATTTTGGGATGCGACACCTTCTTCAGCTTCGACGTTCGAGCCAAGAAACTTGCCGAGCTAGAGGGTCTAACTGTGACCGACTAGCATGAGAGCAATTCGCTAAAAAACATTTATAACTCGTTGTATATCCATTCCTTGGTGGACACGATCAGGGTCCACCTCCGTTAGCCAATTGGATATGCGGCGAGATACCGTGGAGCATTGCAAAGACATCGAATGGCCATGCGATGAGCAGTAGGCCGCTTAGGGCAAAGCCGATCGTCAGAAGCCTTTTCACGATTGGGTCAGTCCATTGTTGTCAGCGCTTACGTTTTCTTGGAGGCATCGAGTTATGAGCCAGCCATTCTGAATACTGGTCTTCTCCAATCTCTTTGGCCGCAAATGCGAGGGTCTGCTGGTAGATATCCTCCTCGGTGGCTGTAAAGAGATGCCCGTTCAGTTCGAGAAAAGTGGCAGCGAGCATGAATCCAGTTCGCTTGTTTCCATCGTTAAATGGATGGTTCTGGATGAACCCCGCTGCATAGCTGGCTGCTAGCCTTGCAAGGGTGGGCGTACCATAGGAAAAAATGTGGCGAGGCTTAGTAACTGCCGAATCCAACAATCCCACATCCCTCACGCCGTCCAGCCCGCCGTGCTGGGTCAGCATCATCTCGTGGATCGCCAAGCAATCCACTCGATCGAGCCAGATCGGTTCTTTCACTTGGCTAGTTGGCGGAGAGCGTTGCGGTACCTTCGACTGAGCTTCTGTGCCACTGCCATCTTGTGGGCAAAGGCTGGGTTGTTCGCAGTCATGCGTATGCTTCCATCCGGTGCTTCAGTGAGGTAAAGCGCCGCTCCCTCCTCCACATTCAGATGAGCAAGTGCTTCCTTCGGCAGCAGGATCCCAACAGAATTGCCAATCTTGCGAGTGTGGGTTTCGAGGATCATTTAAAACAAATGTTATAACATTTGCCGGTTGTCAATCGCAACAAATCGAAGAAGCACTTTCCCGTCGCGATTCCAGCCGCGTCGTCATCTAAAATGCCGACCAGAAATTGACGGGAAATTGGCGCCGCGGGATCCTTGATAAAACCCGTGAGTCGATCGGCTTCTTCAACTCGCGAAGGCCGTTTCTGTGCATATTCGCTGGGGCAGAAGCCGCCTCTACTCGGCTCAGCAATTTCGCTCCTTCAATTATTTTGTAACTTATTGTATTTCAATAAGTTGGTGGACCCGATCAGGTTCGAACTGACGACCTCCTCAATGCCATTGAGGCGCTCTTCCAACTGAGCTACGAGCCCATTCGCATGTGCGAAGGGTGAGAAAAATCGGTTTTTCCGCGCCGAACGCAAGGAGTTTCTAGGATAACGGGAAACCGTGCGCCGGGTCAGAGATTGAGGATCGGCGGCTCGTCAGGCGGCGGCGTCACAACCGGGGGATGCAGCGATTCCCTCCAGTGGGCTTCCTCAGCTTCCTGGCGCTTGACGCTCCTATATTCCGCCTCGCCCGCCGGGAATATGAACAAGCAGATAAGACCTATGAAGTAGTCCCCGTAGTAGAAGGCCAGGAGCGCGCCTGGGACGGTGATCATCTTTCCAACGGTGGCCGCCCAGAACGTGGCCTTCAGGTAGGGCAGCCTCATGGCGAGAAGCGCCCGCAGGATCCTTCCGCCATCCATCGGGAAGGCGGGTATCAGGTTGAAGAGTCCGACCCAGATGTTCCAGACGAGGAGAGTGTGGCCGAGGTCGAGCGGCGACAAAGGGATGCTCCCCACGTCCGGGCCCTCCGGGAAACCGATCAGGAGCCACAGGACTCCGGCGATTGCAAAATTGACGGCGGGCCCCGCGATGGTGATCAGGAGTTCCTGGCTCGGGCGCCTGGGAATCCGGTCGAACTGGGCCACGCCGCCGATGACGGTCAGGAGTATGCGGCGCACATGGACGCCGAACCGCATGGCGGTCAGGGAATGGCCCAGCTCGTGGAAGACCACGCAGGCGAAGAAGGCGCAGAGGGTCGCCGCGCTCCACCAGAGCCCGGGCATCCCGTACGCCTTCCAGCCGTTGTAGCCGAAATACGCCAGCAGCGCCAGGAAGGTGACATCCAGGGATATCCTGATTCCCCGGATGCGGAACAAGTTGATTGACCATCCAAACATGACATCTAATGAAACCCGCCTGCGCCAAATCGCGAGCGGAACCTTGGAAACCAGCGCCAAAACAGCCACCATCCTTGTCATAGACGACGACGCCGAGATCCGGTACTCGCTCTCGAGGGTGCTTTCGTCACGGGGCTACTTGGTATCCGAGGCCCCGAGCGGCGAGCAGGGGGTGGCTATGGTCAAGAAGGGACCGTTCCCGGACCTGATATACCTGGACATAAGGATGACTGGCATGAGCGGGCTGGAGGCCCTGCAGCACATCCGCTCCGCCAACCCGAAGCAGCTCGTGATCCTGATGACGGCTTTCGGGACCGCGCAGACCGCGATCGAGGCGATGAAGTTCGGGGCGCTGGACTACGTCATGAAGCCATTCGACCCGCAGCGGGTGCTGGCCCTGGCCGAGAACGCCCTGAAGACCCATGCCGCGCTCCGCGCGGTGGGGGAGTACAAGCCGACGATCAATACGGAGGACTACAAGGAGGGAATCGTCGGGTCCTCGCCGGTCATGCAGGAGGTCTTCAAGGTCATCGGCCAGGTGACCGCGAGCGACGTGACCGTCATGATCACGGGCGAGAGCGGGACGGGCAAGGAGCTCGTGGCCCGCTCCATCTGGAAGCACAGCCACAGGGCCGGAAAGCCCTTCATCGCCGTCAACTGCGCCGCCATCCCCGACAACCTCATCGAGAGCGAGCTCTTCGGGCACGAGAAGGGGTCGTTCACGGGGGCGACCGGCCAGCGGATCGGCAAGTTCGAGCTCTGCGACGGGGGCACGATATTCCTAGACGAGATCGGCGACATGGCGCTGGCGACCCAGACCAAGATCCTGCGGGTGCTCCAGCAGGGAGAGATCCAGAGGGTGGGGGGGACAGAGACAATAAAGGTGGACGTGCGGATCATTGCGGCGACCAACAAGGACCTGGAGGCGATCGTGAAGTCGAAGGCCTTCCGCGAGGACCTCTACTACCGCCTGAACGTGGTCCGCATCAAGATGCCGCCCCTGCGCGAGAGGACCGAGGACATCCCCCAGATCGTCGATTTCTGCGTCCAGAACCTCGTCAAGCAGCGCAAGGCCCGGACCTCGAGGGTGTCGCCCGAGGCGATGGCAGTCCTCCTGCGCCAGACATGGCCCGGCAATGTCCGCGAGCTGGAGAATGTAGTCTACAGGAGCGCGGTCGTGGCCCAGGGGGACGCCATCCTGGTGAAGGACCTGCCGCCGGAGATCCGAGGGGCGGCCGGGGAGTCGGCGTCTCCCTTCGCCCTGACGCTCGACGGGGCGCTGGACTATGTTGCCGACCAGCTGGGCGCCTCCGGGGAGCCGCTCCTTGAGCAGTTCGAGCGCGAGATCGTCAAACGGGTGATGAAGGCCAACAACGGGGACGAGGCGGCCTCCGCGAAACGGCTCGGCATCACCAAGGTCGCCCTCAAGAAACGCCTCTAGCGGCCGCCGTACCCGCCCGGGTGGATCCGGTGCCAATTCCAGGCCGTGGCGACGATCGAGTCGATGTCCGGAAACTTGACCTTCCAGCCGAGCTCCCGCTTCGCCTTTGACGAGTCGGCGTAGAGGGCGGGCGGGTCGCCCGGGCGCCTCGGGCTCTCGATGACCGTGATCTTCCTGCCGGTCGCCTTCTCGACGGCGCGGATCACCTCGCGGTTGGAGGAGGGCGTCCCCGTCCCTAGGTTGTAGAAGTGGGCGGCGCCCGGCTCGGCCAGCTTGTCGAAGACGGCGATGTGGGCCCGGCTCAGGTCATCCACGTGGACGTAGTCCCGCAGGCAGGTGCCGTCGGGCGTCGGGTAGTCCGTCCCGAAGAGCTGGAGCGACGGCCTCTTCCCGGTGGCGGCATCGACGGCGACCGGGATCAGGTGCGTCTCCGGGTCGTGGTCCTCGCCGATCGACCCGTCCTCAGCCGCCCCGGCGGCGTTGAAATAGCGGAAGGCGGCGAACGAGAGCTTGCCGACGTGCGCAAGCGCGCGGAGGGCGTTCTCAACGTCGAGCTTCGTCTGGCCGTACGGGTTGATCGGGGCCTGCGGCAGCGTCTCGGGCATGGGGAGCTTGTCCGGCACCCCGTAGGTCGCGCAGGTGGACGAGAAGACGAACTTCCCGACGCCAGCCCCCTGCATCGCGTTCAGCAGATGCATGGTGGCGGCCGAGTTGTTGAGGTAGTACTTGAGCGGGTCGGTGACGGACTCGCCGACGTAGCAGTAGGCCGCAAAGTGCATGACCACGTCTATCTTCTCCGATGCGAGGATCCCTGAGACCGCCTTCTCGTCGCCCAGGTCCCCCGTGTAGATGGGGGTGCCGGCGGCTACCGCCGCCCGGTGGCCGTAGACCAGGCTGTCCAGCACCACCGGCCGGTGGCCCGCCGCGGAAAGCTGCCGCACGCAGTGGCTTCCGATATAACCCGCCCCGCCGACGACAAGTACGTTCATTGAAGGAAGCTTTTATTGCGTTCGAGCCGTTGTTGGCTAGCGATTTCCTTCTTGCGCACCCAATGAGCCTCCCCCGCATCGTCATCACAGGTGTCGGCCTGACGGCACCCAACGGCAATTCGCTTGCGGAGTTCCGGGGCAACCTGCTCGCCGGGGTAGCGGGGATCGAGTGGCTTGACGTCCGCTACATGGGCAGGCTCCTGGCCGGCGTCTGCCATTTCGACCCCCTGAGGCACCAGAAGAAAAAGGAGGTACGGGTGGGCACGCGTGCCGGCAGCATCAGCATCTGGTGCGCGCGGGAGGCGATCGCGGACAGCGGCCTCGCCTTCGAGGCATTCCCCAAGGACCGCATTGGCATCTACATCGGCTGCACCGAGCACGGCAACGTCGAGACCGAGAATGAGATATTCGCCATCTCCAAGTTCAACTACGACACGAAGTACTGGTCCCACTACCACAATCCCCGCACCGTCGCGAACAACCCGGCGGGCGAGGCTTCCCTGAACCTCGGCGTCACCGGGCCGGCCTACACGATCGGCGCAGCGTGCGCGGCCGGGAACCTCGGCCTCATCCACGCCTCGCAGATGCTGCGGCTCGGCGAGGTCGACCTGGCGGTCTGCGGCGGGGTGAGCGAGAGCATCCACACCTTCGGCATCTTCGCCGGGTTCAAGTCCCAGGGGGCCCTGGCGACGAATGACGTCCCGGCCAAGGCCTCGCGGCCGTTCGACAGGGCGCGCAACGGGATCGTGGTCTCCGAGGGCGGCTGCCTCTATACCCTTGAGCGCATGGACGACGCGCTCGCCCGCGGGGCCCGCATCTACGGGGAGATAGCGGGCTACGGCGTCAACAGCGACGCGAGCGACTACGTGCTCCCGAACCCGGTTCGGCAGGCGGAGTGCGTGAGGAAGTCGATCGCGAACGCTGGGCTCACCCCGGCGGGAATCCACATCGTGAACACGCATGCGACGGCCACGCCCCTTGGCGACATCCAGGAATGCGAGGCGATCCGGGCCGTCTTCGGCGAGGGATGCCCGGACACCCACATCAACAACACCAAGAGCTTCATCGGCCACTGCATGGGCGCCGCGGGCGCCCTGGAGCTGGCGGGGAACCTTCCGTCGTTCGACGACCTGATGGTCCACGCGACCATAAACGTCGACGACCTCGACCCGGCGTGCGCGCTCCCGGGCCTCGTCCTGAACACGCCTGTCAAGGCGTCCAAGGTCGACACCATCCTCAACAACTCGTTCGGGATGCTGGGGATAAATTCCACGTTGATTGTGCGGCGATTCGTGGCATAAAGGGGGCGACCCACACATGACCAACGAAGAATGCAAAAAGGCGGTCCTGGACATCATAGCGGACATAGCTCCCGACGAGGACCTCACCAACGTGAAGCCCGACGTCCGCCTGCGCGACCAGCTCCAGCTCGATAGCATGGATTTCCTGGACATTGTCATGGAGCTGCGCAAGCGCCACGGGATCGAGGTTCCCGAGGCGGACTACATGCGCCTTGCCTCTCTCGACAGCTGCGCCGAATACCTGACGCCGAAGTTCAACGCGCTGGCGGCGAAGAGTTGAATTCGGGCTCGCATTACGACGTAGCCATCATCGGTGCCGGTCTCTCCGGCCTCGCGGCGGGGATAAGGCTGGCGCACTTCGGCAAGAGGGTCTGCATCTTCGAGCGCCACAACGCGGTCGGCGGCCTGAACGGGTTCTACAGCCTGGGGGGGCGCAAGTACGACGTCGGGCTCCACGCCGTCACCAACTTCGTTCCGCCGGGCGTCAAGGGGACGCCCCTCGGGAAGATCCTGCGCCAGCTCCGGATCGACCGCGACGAGTTTGATCTCTGCCCGCAGAAGGGCTCGCGCGTCGCCTTCGGGCCCAAGGGGGAGAGGGTGCTCCGGTTCGCGAATGATTTCGCGCTCCTGGAGGCGGAGGTCGCCTCGCGCTTCCCCGGCGAGGCCGAGGGTTTCCGGAAGATCGCAGCCCTTGTCCGCGAAACACCGCTCTCGGGCGGACCGGCGGGGGCCTCGGCCCGCGCCTTCCTGCGGGAGTCGATCAAGGACCCGGTCCTAGAGGACATGCTCCTCTGCCCGCTCATGTTCTACGGGAGCGCGCGCGAGGACGACATGGACCTCGGGCAGTTCTCGATCATGTTCCGCGCACTGTACCTTGAGGGCTTCGCGCGGCCCCTCGACGGGGTCCGGGTGATGATGCGCGTCCTCCTGGAGAAGTACCGCGAGGCGGGGGGCGAGCGCAGGATGAAGTGCGGGGTGAGGCGGATCCTTGCGCGGGAGGGCAGGGCGGACGCCCTCGTCCTCGATTCGGGCGAGGAGATCAGCGCCTCGTTCGTCCTGTCATCCATCGGCTCGGCCGAGACCGCCGCCCTCATGGGCGATAGGCCCGCGGCTAGCCGGACGCTCGGCTACGTCGAGACGATTTCGGTCCTGGACCGCCCCCCCTCTGCCCTCGGGTGGGGCGACGACACGATCGTCTTCTTCAACGACTCGGAGCGCTTCACCTACAGGAACCCGACCGGCCAGGTCGACGTCCGCAGCGGGATCATATGCTTCCCCAACAACTTCGAGTACGGGGCCGGGCGCGGCCTGAAGGAGGGATTCTTCCGCGTCACCTGCCTCGCCAACTATGAGTCCTGGGCTGCGCTGCCGGACGAGGAGTACCGCCGCGCAAAGGAGCGCTGGTTCGGGGAGATCCAGGACTCGGCCAGGCGCTTCCTCCCAGACCTCGATCCCGGCGACGCCCTCGCCAGGGCGACCATCGCGACCGACATGTTCACGCCGACCACGGTCGAGAAGTTCACGGGGCACTTCCGCGGGGCGATCTACGGCGCCCCGGACAAGAACCCGGGAGGCCGGACCGCGCTCTCCAACCTGTTCCTCTGCGGAACGGACCAGGGCATGCTCGGGATCGTCGGCTCCATGCTGAGCGGCATTTCCATGGCCAACCAGCATGTCCTCCAGGCAGCGCCCCCGGCGGCATAGGCACCCCGAAACCAGTTGCCGACGGCACGAACGCTGCTCCAATTGGACCTCCATGGCTTATGACTGGCTCAAAGGGGTCGCCGACGAGTATGACGTGATCGTCATAGGAAGCGGCTTGGGAGGCCTGACGGGCGCCAACGTGCTCGCAAAGGCCGGCCACCGCGTCCTCCTCGTGGAGCACCACTACCAGTACGGCGGCCTGGCGACCTGGTTCACCCGCAAGGGCGGCCACATCTTCGACATCTCGCTCCACGGGTTCCCGGTCGGGATGATCAAGTCGTGCCGCAAGTACTGGACGCGCGAGATCGCCGACTCGATCGTCCAGCTGAAGGACATCCGCTTCGTGAATCCCCAGATGGACGTCTGGACGAACTTCACGCGGGAGGACTACACCCGGGTCCTCGTTGAGCAGTTTGGTCTCGAGAGGGCGCACGTCGAGCGATTCTACGAGTACCTGCGCGGGATGAACTTCTACGACAACAACACGGAGACGACCGGCGAGATGCTGGAGCGCTTCTTCCCGGGGCGGAACGACGTCAAGCGGCTCCTGATGGAGCCGATCGCCTACGCCAACGGATCCACCCTCGATGATCCCGCCATCACCTATGGGATCGTCTTCTCAAATTTCATGGGCTCGGGCGTCTACACATTCAGGGGCGGCTCGGACCTGCTGATCGAGAAGATGACGGACGAGCTGAGGAAGAACGGCGTCGAGCTGCGCAAGAAGGTGCTGGTTGAGCGGATCCTGGTCGAGGAGAGGGGGGGCGTGAAGGTCGCCTGCGGGATCGTGGCAAAGGGGGGCAGGGTGGTGCGGGCGAAGGCGGTCCTCTCGAACGCGAACATCAAGAACACCGTGTTCCGGCTCGCTGGCGCCGAGAATTTCCCCGCGGACTACGCCGCCGCGGCGCATGCCGTCAGGATCAACTCGAGCTCCTGCCAGGTCTATCTCGGCATAAGGAAGGGCGAGTCGATCCCCCATATCGGCGACTTGGTCTTCACCTCGGCAAGCCCTTCTTTCAGCGGCTCGGAGCTCACCGACCTCCACACGACCAGCAGGACATTCTCCGTCTACTATCCCGACACGCGCCCGAGCTCGGACCGCTATACGGTCGTCGCGTCCATAAACGGGCTCTACGCGGACTGGAACGCGCTCTCCGAGGGCGAGTACGCCGCAGAGAAGGAGCGCCTGATAGACGAGTCCATCATTGCGCTCGAGAAGTACATACCGGGTGTCCGGGACATCATTGACTGGAAGGAGGCGGCAACCCCGCGCACCATCGAGCGCTACACCACCCATTCCGGGGGAACGTCCTTCGGGACCAAGTTTGAGGGCCTGAAGGTGTCGATGGATCTTCCCGATCAGCTTCCTGGGCTCTACCATGCGGGTTCCGTCGGAATCATCATGTCGGGCTGGCTAGGAACGATCAATTACGGGGTCATCACGGCCAACAAGGTCGACCGCTACGTCTGCGCCCAGAAACAGGGGAGGGCAGCATGAGCGCCTCGCCGGAGATACTGAGCCGGATCCCGCACAGGCCCCCCTTCCTCTTCGTGGACGAGATCGTGTCCGAGAGCCCGGAGCGCCTGGTCGCGCGCCGCACCTGGCGGGCGGAGGAGGACTTCTACGGCGGCCACTATCCCGGCGCCCCGATCACGCCCGGGGTGCTCCTCTGCGAGTCGGTTTTCCAGGCGGGCGCGCTCCACCTCGCGCGGAGCCTCGCGAAAAAGGGCGTCCCGGCGGGAGTCCCGCTGCTCGTCAAGATATCCGATGTGCGCTTCCGGAACCCGGTCTACCCGGGCGACGTCGTGACGATCGAGGTCAGGACCAAGGATTCCATGGCGGGGTTCTACATCATGTCCGGATCAATGAAGAGGGGGGAGACCAAGGTGCTGACGGTCGATTTCTCGGTCGCCTGGAAGACGCCGGGGGACGCCCCATGAGCTTCCTCGCCCTGGAGGGGAAGATATTCGTCGTGTTCGGGGTCGCCAACCGGCGCAGCGTTGCGTGGGCGGTCGCGCGGACGCTCGAGGAGGAGGGCGCGCGCGTGATCTACAGCGTGCGCTCCGACGAGAGGCGCAAGTCGCTTGGGGCGCTCCTCGGCGCCCGGGCGGTGCACGTATGCGACGTGGAGAAGGAGGGCGACGTGGACCGGCTCGCCGCCGCGGTCGCGGCCGAGGCTAAGGGGCCCGTCCAGGGGATCGTCCACTCGGTCGCCTTCGCGAATTATTCCGAGGGGCTGAAGCCCTTCCACGCCACAAGGAGGAAGGACTTTCTCCAGGCGGCGGCGGTCTCCGCATTCTCCCTCGTGGAGATCGCCCGCGCGTTCGCGCCGCACCTGGCGCGCGACGCCTCGGTGGTGACAATAGGGATTTCGTCCCTCCTGGTCACCCCCGACAACTACGGCTACATGGGCCCCATCAAGGCGGCGCTTGAGTCCTCGGCCCGATTCCTCGCCAAGTCATTCAGCACGGACTCCGAGGTGAGGTTCAATGTCGTCGGCTCGGGCCCGCTCAAGACGAGCGCCTCGGCAGGCATCCCGGGATACCTCGAGAGCTACCTTTATGCGGAGAAGCTCACCTTCCGCAAAAGGAACCTGGAAACCCAGGAGGTCGCGAGTGCGGCTGTCTTTCTCCTGAGCGGGCGCAGCAGCGGGATCAACGGCGCCACGCTGACCGTCGACGCGGGGCTGGGGTGCAACATGTTCGACAAGGACGTGATCCGGCTGGCGATGAGGCCCGAGCGCTGATCGGCCATACCTGGATCCATGCGCTTCAACAACGTCTGCCTGGAATCGATCGCCGTCGCCCTTCCGGCCGAGGTATGGACCTCGGCCCAGATCGAGGAGCAGCTGCGGCCCCTCTACGAGCGGCTGAAGCTGCCGTTCGGGCGCCTCGAGCTCATGACCGGCATCCGCGAGAGAAGGATGTGGCCCGATGGGACGCTCCCCTCGGAGGCGAGCGCCGCGGCGGGCCGCGCGGTCCTCGGCGTGTCCGCGGTCCGTCGCGAGCAGATCGGGCTCTTCGTGCACGCCGCGGTCTCTCGCGACATGCTGGAGCCCGCATCCGCGTCCTTCGCCCACCACAAGATCGGCCTGCCGGCCTCGACGCAGGTCTTCGACGTCTCCAACGCCTGCCTCGGCTTCCTGAACTCCATCGTGGTCGCCGCCTCGATGATCGAGAGCGGGCAGATCCGGTCTGCTCTGATTGCCTCGGGCGAGAACGGGCGCCCCCTGGTGGAGGAGACCGTGCGGACCCTCCTTGCCGGCTCGCTCGACCGGAACGCGATAAAGCCGTTCTTCGCGAACCTGACCATCGGCTGCGGCGCAGTCGCGGCGGTGGTCTGCCACAGGGACCTCGTCCGGGGGAGGCCCCACCGGATACTCGGGGGGGTCTGCCGGGCGGCGACGGAGCACAGCGAGCTCTGCCAGGGGAACACGGCGGGTGCGGGAGCGCTCGCGATGCAGACCGATTCCGAGCGCATGCTCGAGGCGGGGGTGGCTCTCGCGAAGGAGACCTGGGACGAATTCACGGCGTCGACGGGCTGGACGCGCGACACCGTCAACCGCGCCATCTGCCACCAGGTGGGGAGCGCGCACCGCAGGCGCCTCTTTGAGACCCTCGGCCTCGACGTGGCCAAGGACTATTCCACGTTCGAGACCCTCGGGAACATGGGATCGTCCTCGCTGCCGGCCACGCTCTCGGCGGCGGTTGACGCCGGCTCCGTGAGGGAAGGGGACCGCGTGGCCCTCATGGGCATCGGAAGCGGGCTCAACTGCCTGATGCTGGCGCTCGAATGGTGACGCCCGAAAAGGCACAGCAGCTGCCGGACTGGCTCGCGCGGATGTATCCCTTCTCCCCGGCGTCCTTCGAGACCCCGCAGGGGGCGAGGATGAGCTACCTGGACGAGGGGCCGCGTTCCGACGAGGCCGTCCTCATGCTCCACGGGAACCCGACCTGGTCCTTCTTCTACCGCGACCTCGTTCGCGAGCTCTCGGCCAGCGTGCGCTGCGTCGCCCCCGACCACGTCGGCATGGGCCTCTCCGCCAAGCCCGTGAAGTATGCCTATACGCTCGCCTCGCGGATGGCCGACATCGAGGCCCTGGTCGATAGCCTCGGCCTCCGACGGATCCACCTCATTGTCCACGACTGGGGCGGGGCGATCGGGTTCGGGGTCGCCGGCAGGATGCCCGGGCGGATCGGCCGGATCGTCATACTGAATACCGCCGCTTTCCAAGCCGGACCGATCCCGAGGAGGATCGCATTCTGCAGGACGCCGGTCATCGGGGAATTCGTGGTCAGGGGCCTAAACGGCTTCGCCGAGCCCGCAACCTGGATGGCCATGCACCGCAGGAGACTCACCTGGCAGGAGCGCAAGGGATACCTCCATCCCTACGGGAGCTGGGCCGGCCGCATCGGCGTCCACCGCTTCGTCCGCGACATTCCGGTCGAGCCAGGCCACCCCAGCCGGCGGGCGCTGGACGGGGTCACCAAGGGCCTCCCGCGGCTCGCTCGGCACCCAAAAATGATACTCTGGGGGGCAAGGGATTTTTGCTTCGACGACAAGTACCTTTCCCGCTGGCGTGAGATCTACCCGGACGCACGGGTGGACAGGCTCGAGGACGCAGGCCATTACGTGCTCGAGGACGCCGGCGCTGACGCCCGGCGGCCCATCACCGACTTCCTAGTGAAACAATGACGCCCATGAAATTCGAACACTTTGCCCTCAACGTCCCGGACGCCAAGGCCACGGCCCAGTGGTACGTGACCCACCTGGGGATGCGCGTCGCGCGCACCCGAAATGACTCCCCCTTCACGTCATTCCTGGCCGACGGCACGGGACGGGTGATCTTCGAGGTCTACAGCAACCCGGCGGCGCCTTTCCCCGACTACGCGGCGGCCCACCCGCTTTGCTTCCATGTCGCCTTTGTCGCCGATGATCCCGCGGCAGTCCGGGCCAAGCTCGTCGCCGCCGGAGCCACGCCCGCCTACGAGGAGACGCTGCCCGACGGCTCCTTCCTGATCATGGTGCGCGACCCCTGGGGAATACCGCTCCAGCTGGTGCGGCGCATGACGCCCTTCCCGGCCTCCTGAGCCTATTTCCATGATCCGGGTCGACCCAGGAATGACCCTTGAGGGCCGGGGAGTCAGGCTTGAGCCGCTGTCCAGGGAGCATGAGGGCGCCCTCATCGCCGCCGCGGCCGACGGGGAGCTCTGGAAACTCACGTTCACCTCGGTGCCTGAGCCTGAGAACACGCTCGCCTACATCGAAACGGCCCTGGCCGACTGCACAGAGGGGGTCCGCGTCCCCTGGGTCGTCCGCGAGCTGAAGGGCGGCTGCATCATCGGTTCCACGAGCTACCACGACATCATCGCCGCGGCGCGGCGGGTCGAGATAGGCTACACTTGGTATGGCAGGAGCTGGCAGCGCACCCACGTCAACACCGCATGCAAGCTGCGGCTCATGGAGCACGCCTTCGACACCCTGGGGTGCGCCGTCGTCGGCTTGCGGACCGACAACCTGAACCTGAGGTCGCAGGCGGCAATCGAGCGGCTCGGGGCGAAGAGGGACGGGGTCATCCGCAGGCAGAGCCTGCGGCGCGACGGGACCCTGCGCGACACGGTCATGTACAGCGTCACTGACGACGAATGGCGGGGGGGGATCCGGGAAAGGCTTCAGGGATACCTTGCCGCGAACGGAACCCCGGCGCCTTAGAGGCTACTATGTCCTGCATGACACCGCATTCCTTCCTCCGCCGCCCGGGACTCCTTCTGGGGCTCGTTGCCATTTGCGTCGGCGGCCCCCTTTCGCGGACCTACTGCGAGGTGGTCGCGCTCCCTGGTCCCGAGGGCACGTCGACACCGGCCTGGGAGGAGATCAAGGGCGACACCTATGACCAGAGGGCCCATTTCGCCGCGGGTGCCGACCGGCTCGCGGCAAGGCTGGACTCCGAGATCCGCCTCCTGCGTGCGAAGCGCGCCGGCATGACGACCGACCTCAAGGACTGGGATTTCGCCATGAAGGACGTGGACGACTCCCACGATCTCCTGACAAGCCGGATCACCGAGCTGAAGGCGACGACGACCCCTGAGACCTGGGCCGACGCCAAGGACAAGGTCGGCGAGGCGTGGAGGCGCGCCCAGGCCGCCGTCGACAAGATGAACACGACGGTCACGTCCTGAGGGGGCGTGCCCGGGGAGAGAGCGGGCTTGAGCCCCGCTTAGAACCCGGTTCTCATGGGAACCGGCCCCTAGGACGCAAGCGACCGCGGGGCTGAGTGAACCGGCCCCATGTTCATCGTCCAATCATACCCCGTCGCGGTCACGCTCTGCGTGGTCACGATGCTCTGCTGGGGATCGTGGGCCAACACGCAGAAACTGGCCCAGTCCCACTGGCGCTTCCAGCTGTTCTATTGGGACTATGCGATCGGCGTCTTCCTGCTTTCGCTGATACTTGCCTACACGCTGGGGAGCTCGGGCGGGGGCGGCCGGCACTTCGCCGCCGACCTGGCCCAGGCTCAGTCCCACTGGCTCCTCTCCGCGTTCGCGGGGGGCATCGTATTCAACCTCGCGAATATCCTCCTGGTGGCGGCAATCGACATCGCGGGGATGTCGGTCGCCTTTCCGGTCGGCATCGGCCTCGCGCTCGTCCTCGGCGTGCTGACGACCTACCTTTCGACGCGGGAGGGCAACGTTCCGATGCTTGCCGCCGGGGTCTCCTTTGTTGCGGCAGCCATCATCCTGGACGCCATCGCCTATCGGCGCCTATCCCTCGGGAAGAGCACAGCCTCGGCCAAGGGAATCCTGCTCTCCGTCACGGCGGGGGCCCTTATGGGGCTTTTCTATAGGTTCGTCGCGCAGTCCATTGGTCGGATCGAGCCCCGGGCCGGGCTGCTGGTGCTCGAGCCCGGGAAGCTGAGCCCCTACACGGCTGTCGTCCTTTTCAGCGCCGGGGTCCTCCTGTCCAACTTCATCTGGAACTCGGCGATCATGCTCAGGCCCTTCACCGGCGATCCCGTGCCGTTCGGCGATTACTTCACCAAGGGAACGGCCCGCCTGCATGGGGTGGGGATCCTGGGCGGGATGATCTGGAGTACAGGCATGGCACTCAGCATCATCGCCAGCACCCGGGCGGGCGCCGCGCTCTCCTATGGCCTCGGGCAGGGCGCCACACTTGTCGGGGCGCTTTGGGGCGTCTTCGTCTGGAAGGAGTTCAGGGGCGCCCCGAGGGGCACATCGGCCCTTCTCGCCGCGATGTTCGCGTGCTACGTCGCGGGTCTGATCCTCCTCATCATGTCCAAGTCCTGACGCCCATGGCCCTTCCAAGGAGAAATTCCATCGTCGTCGTCGGGAGTTCCAACACGGACATGATCCTGAAGGTCCCGAAGGTGCCAAGGCCGGGGGAAACGATGCTCGGAGGCCATTTCAGCATCGCCCCGGGAGGGAAGGGCGCGAACCAGGCAGTCGCGGCCGCCAGGGCCGGCGGCGCGGTGGCCTTCGTGGGTCGCCTCGGAAAGGACACCCTTGGGAACGACGCCCTGGCCGCACTGAGGCGGGAGAAGATAACGGTGTCGCACGTCGCCCGCTCGGCGTTCCACCCGTCCGGCGTCGCGCTCATCTTTGTCGGGGCTGACGGCGAGAACAGCATCGGTGTCGCCGGCGGAGCGAACCAGGAGCTCACGGCTAAGGACATCTCGGCGGCCCGCCAGCTCATCGAGGGCGCTAGCATCCTCATCCTCCAGCTTGAGACCCCGCTTCCAGCAGTCGAGGCGGCCGCGGCCCTCGCGCGAGGGGCGGGTGTCAGCGTCATCCTCAATCCGGCCCCAGCTCAGGCCCTTCCCGACCGTCTCCTTCGAAACACGACATTCCTGACGCCGAACGAGACGGAGGCGTCGCTCCTGACGGGAATCAAGGTAAGCGGCATCGCCTCGGCAAAGCAGGCGGCCGTGGCGCTTCAGCGGCGCGGCGCCCGGAACGTCATTATCACGCTTGGGGCAAACGGGGCGCTCGTCGCCACCGCGGCCGGAACGGAGTGGTTTCCGGGGTTCAGGGTTAAGGCCGTGGACACGACGGCGGCAGGCGACGTCTTCAACGGCGCCCTCGCCGTGGCACTCGCCGAGAGCCGCCCGTTATCCGAGGCGGTGCGCTTCGCCCACGCGGCTGCTGCGATCTCCGTCACCCGAATGGGGGCCCAGCCGTCGATTCCGACCCGGAAGGAAATCGGCTCCATGCTCCGCAGATGAAATCGCCTTCTTTCATTCCTCTCCTCGCCGCGTTTGCGCTGCCGCTCGCGCAAGGGGGCGAGGTCCCCACTGCGCACGTGCCGCGGACCCCCGTCATCCTCGTGACGGACATCGGCACGGACATTGATGACAGCTGGGCAATCGCCCTTGCGCTCCGGTCGCCCGAGCTGGACCTCAAGCTTGTCGTCACCGACCCGGCGGACACGGTCTACCGCGCGCGAGTCGCGGCAAAATTTCTCGAGGCCTGCGGCCGAGGCGACATCCCCATCGGCATAGGTGACAACAGCGGGCCGGCGGGGGACGACCTCAAGACACTGACCCCCTGGATCGCCGGCTATGACCTTGGAAAATATCCGGGAAAAGTCCTTCCTGACGGCGTCGGTGCGCTGATTGACGTCATCCATCGTTCGCCGGTTCCCGTCACCATCGTCGCGATCGGGCCCGTTCACAGCTTGGCCCTTGCCCTCAGGAGGGCCCCGGAGATAGCCCTGGAGTGCCGTCTGGTTGGAATGTACGGCAGCTTTGACATCGGGTACGGCGGCGGCCCCCCTTCGGCCGAGACGAACGTTCGGGTGGACCCGTCCGCGCTTCGCACCGTGCTTGCGGCTCCCTGGCGCGACATCCTGCTGACGCCCCTCGACACGTGCGGCTCAGTTGAGCTGGCCGGCGAGCGCTACCACGCAATATGGAGCTCGACCGGAGATCCTATGCTGCGCGCCCTCATCGAGAGCTATTGCACCTTCGCCTCCAGGCAGACCTGGATGAACTGCGACTTCTTTGCCGTGCGATCGACGACCCTCTTCGACTGCGTCGCCGTCTATCTTGCGTATTCAGAGGACCTGGTCGAGACCGAGCACATTTCGTTCATGGTGACGGACGACGGATTCACCCGCCGCTCTTCCGATGGTCCCTTCAATGCGCGGGTCGCGATCCGCTGGAAGAACAAGGACGGGTTCGAGGCCCAGCTGGCCGGACGTCTGCTGTCGCATTAGGCACCCTCCGCCGAGACGGCGCGGCGACCGCGGGTTAGCGGATCCGCCTTTCCCGCGGGGGCGTGGACCGCGGGAATTTTGGAAAAAATGCTTAGGAGGGAAACACCCCATTTCAGTATTGGTGTCTATGGGATAGGATCACCCCGACCATCAGACCCATTATCTTATGAACATGAACTCCCTTCCCCGAATGGGGCTGCTCGCCGGCGTCGCGCTGGCGGCGCTTGGCCTTACCTCTTCGCTAAAAGCCGCCCCATTTCCCGCCATCACGAATCCGTCCAGCACCGATACCCGGCCCGGCAAATTCATCTGGGCGGACCTTTTCACCTCCAACCCCACGGCAGCGACCAAGTTCTACTGCGACCTCTTTGGGTGGACATCGGTGATCATCGATCAAAAGGGGAAGCCCTACACCATCTTCTCGAATGACGGCACCCCGGTCGCCGGGTTGGCCGAGCACTCGGTCGGAAAGAAAGACCTGCCATCACGCTGGATCGGCTATATCTCAGTGACTGACATCAACGCGACCCTTGACGCCGTCCAAAAGTACGGCGGAGTCGTGCATGCCCAGGCCCGCAAGTTTCCCGACCGCGGTTACCAGGCCATCATCGGAGACAACGAGCACGTCGCCATCGGGCTCCTGCAGTCGAGCTCGGGCGACCCAGCCGACGACGAGACGAAGCCCGGCTCCTGGAACTGGTTTGAGATCTACGTGAAGGACCCGCAGGCCGCTTCCCATTTCTACCATCAGGCCCTCAACTTTGACGTGGCCCCCGAGGGACATCCCGACCGCAAGAGTGACTTTGTCCTCTCGAGCAATGGGACCAACCGCGCTGGCGTCGCCCCGATCCCGGAAGGCGAAGACATGACAAAGCCGAGCTGGCTAGGGGTCATCCGTGTGGCGGACCTTGATCAGACCCTCGCGAAGGTCCCCGGCCTCGGCGGCGAGGTTCTCGTTGCCCCTCATGCGTCCGAGTATGGAAGCCGGTTCGCGATCATCCTCGACTCGACCGGAGGCACAGTCGGCCTTGTTCAATACGTTGACGGGGAAAACCCCGCCGCAAAGCCATGAAACATACGAATAAAATCCTCTCTGGCGCCCTGCTCCTTATCTGCCTCCAGCTGGGCTACACCACCGGATGTGTCGGCTATGTTGGCGGCGGCGGAGGCGGCGTCTATTACGGCGGTGGCCCCTGGTTCGATAACGATGTCGTCGTCACCGGCGGGGGCAGGGGATGGTACGGACACGGCGGCGGCGGCTATGTCCACCCAGGCGGCGGCTTCCGTCGTTGAGCCCCGAATCCCGGCAGGCCTTTGAATCAGTCCACCTCCGACGCTCTTGCGGCGCTCGGGGGTGAATCATTTTTGGATCTCGGGAATGTCTTGGCCAGGAGTTCGCCGGCGCGTTCGATCCCGTGAACGAGCCCGGCGGTGAAGTCGCCGCTCCTAAAGTAGCCCTCCATCGCCTGTGCAAGGCTCGTCCAGAAGGCGTCGCCGCACTTCTCGTGCACAGCCAGGTCGCCGATCACAGCGAATCGCCTCGAGACAGGGGCGACGAATATCAGGATGCCGTTGCGGTGCGGCGAGTTGGCCATGCCCTCGCTGTTGAAGTAGTTCTGCGCGGCGACGACCGGGTCGGCAACCTTGTGCCTTGCCATGAGGACCCGGATGTCCCCGGAGGTCTTCTCCTCGGCCGCCCTGATGGCGGACACAACGCGGTCATGGTCGATGGCGGGCATCTTTGTAAGCCAGCTCATGGGTTCACCAGCTTCCTCCGGCTCCGCCTCCGCCAAATCCGCCGCCACCGCCTGAAAATCCGCCGCCGCCGCCAAAGCCGCCCCCTCCTCCTCCACCTCCAAAGGCGCCCGGGAATATGATCGGCATGAACCCGCCGACGCCCCGGCGGCCGCCGCCGTTGTACATCGAGGCCCGCTGACGGATAATCGAGAAGATGATGCCTATGGCGATGATGAGGACGACCAGCGGGATGGGTGCTCCCTGGTTCCTGCGCTCGCCGACCGTATGGCCCGTCCCGTGGTATTCTCCTCGGGTAGCCGCCAATATCGCGTTCACGCCTGCAGTCACGCCGCTGTCGTAGTCGCCCCTCTTGAAGGGGGGCGTGATCTCGTCTGCTATGATCCGCTTCGACAAGGCATCGGTCAAAGTGGGTTCAAGCCCGTAGCCCACCTGGAGGTATATCTGGTGCGACTCCGCGAATATGAAAAGGACTGCTCCGTTGTCCTTGCCCTTCACGCCCGCGTGCCAGGACTGCGCAACCCGCACCGAGTAATCCTCGACCGACGAGTCGCTCTCCATCTTCGGGAAGATGGCGACGACAATCTGGTTCGAGGTGTCGCGTTCAAACTGCGCGAGCTTGGCATCCAGCGCCTGAGCGGTCGATGGGCTTACAAGCGAGGCGTAGTCGTTGAAATGGGCCTGCGGGGGAGGGGGCATGACCTCCGCCGCGCGGGCGCCGCAGGCAACAAACCCCAACAGGACCAATCCGATGCCTCGAAGGCTCACGGCTTGGCCGGCGCCGGGCTGGTGAAGTCGAATTGGACTTTTGGCGGCGTGTCCGAGCCCGCCGTTGCGCTGAAATAGGGACGGTTGGTGAAGCCGAACATCCCGGCGAGGATCACGGCCGGGAAACGCCGGATCGCAGTGTCATATGCCTGGACGATATCGTTGAACCGGCCGCGCTCGACGGCGATGCGGTTCTCGGTGCCCTCAAGCTGAGACTGAAGCTCGATGAAATTAGCTGTGGCCTTGAGGGAGGGATACTGCTCGGAGACGACGAGGAGGCGGGAAAGCGCCGAGCCCAGCTGTCCCTGAGCCTGCTGGAACGCGGCAAGCTGAGCCGGATCCGTCGGGGCCGTGCCTGCCGGAAGCTGGACCCGCCCCACGGAGGCACGGGCATCGGTGACGGCGATGAGGGTGGATTTCTCAAAGTTGGCGGCGCCGGAGACCGTGCTCACCAGGTTCGGAACAAGGTCGGCGCGCCGCTGGTAGACATTCTGCACCTGGGCCCACTGCGCGTCAGTGCCCTGCTGGAGGCTCACGAGGCGGTTGTAGCTGGACATCACCAAGAGTCCCCCGACCACGAGCAGGGCGATGAAGCCGATGAGGATTTTTGTCGCTGTACCCATCGTCAAAAACTATGCCAATGGACTGCGGTAGCAAGGTCGAACGAACCGCGTTAGCCCCAATGAATGTCACGACTGATGAGAGGCCGGTTATCCTGGCGATCTTCGTCCTCACCTATGTCGGCTTGGCCATTGGTCGCATCCCGGGCCTGCGTCTGAACCGCACCGGAATAGCGCTCCTCGGGGCCATCGCCATGATGATCGCCTCCCGAAGCTCAACTGCCGCGACGGCGTCGACCGTGAACTGGCCGACCATTATCCTCCTCTTCGGCTTCTTTGTCATCTCGGCGCAGTTGCGGCTCTCCGGCTTCTACGACCGGGTCGCGGCCAGCATATCCGACCGCCTGAGCGCCCCGGACCGCTTCCTTGTGTACCTGATCGCCGTTACGGCCGGTTTGTCCGCCTTCCTGAACAACGACATAGTGTGCTACGTGCTGACACCGGTGGTCGCGGCGGCGCTCGTGAATAAGAGGATAGACCCGGTGCCGTTCCTGATCGCGCTGGCTGCCGCCAGCAACATAGGCGCGGCCGCGACCCTCATCGGCAATGCCCAGAACATGATGATCGGCTCCGTTGCGCACCTGAGCTTCCTCAGGTACATCCTATGGAGCCTGGTGCCGGTCGCGGCCGGACTCGCCGCGGTCTATGGGTTCGCAAGGATGGGAAGATCCGACGAGCCGCCGGTGCTGCGGCCTGACGAGGTCGAGGCAATGGAGCCGGCCTGCACCTTTGACAAATACCATGCGGCAAAGGGCCTCATCATACTTGCGGTGGTGATCGCCCTTTTCTTCACCTCTATACCTCGTGAAATCACCGTTCTGGTCGCGGCCGCAGTGCACCTCCTGAGTTCGAAGTTCCAGACCAACCAGCTCCTCGCTTTGGTCGACTGGCCTGTTCTTCTCCTTTTTATCTCGCTCTTCGTCGTCAGCGGCACATTCCAGGCGACCGGATACGGCCAGGATCTTGTCCAGTGGATGGAGGGAATAGGGTTTGATCCCAGCCGGCTGGCGAACGAGACCATGCTGACCGCGTGCCTTACGGTGCTGATAAACAACGCCCCCGCCGTCATGCTTCTCATAAAGATAGTCCCGTTCGTCCATGTCGCGAATGCCTATGTGATGGCGGTCGCGAACAGCTTCGCCGGAAACGCGATAATGACGGCCAGTGTCGCCAACATTATCGTCGTCCAGCAGGCAAGACGCCAGGGAATCGTCATTTCATTCGGTGCCTTTGCACGCCTCGGTGTCCCGATCACGCTGGCCAGCCTCGCCGGGTTGATCGGCTGGACGGTGCTTGTCGGCTCCTGACTTCCAACAGTTGGCATGCGATTGAATCCGCGTCTTTCCAGTTTGTTGACGGGGCTCCTCGGCTTGGCCGCGCTTTGTGACGGCTGTCGCACCTCGGTGGAACAGGGAAGAAGTACGATCGAGATGTTGGAACCCCTCAACCCTCCCACGGCGAACGCCAAGGGCACCGCCTCAATCGAGGACAACAAGGTTGTCAACGCCCTCGACCCGGAACTGATAGGAGACCTGGCAAAGCCCGTTTATCCCCCAAATGCCTTGGCAGGGCATGCCGGCCGATGCATCGTATTCGTGACCATAACAATCAGCACCGCTGGCGAAGTGTCCGAGGTAATACCCAGCTGGCAGAGGCTCAACATTCCAAACAGGTATTCCAATGACTTTCTGGAGGCCGTGAGGGCAGCCACGCGCAAGTGGAAATTCAAGCCCGCCCGGAATGTCTACTGGGAAAAGGACCCTTCGGGCGACCTGAAATATAAGGGGACTGAGATTGTTCCTGCGCGAATCGACATAAAGTTCACGTTTGAAGCCTCAGGCACCGTGCGCTGAAATAACTGCAGAATCGACATGATGCCCG
>Ga0182015_10001877_pt1 | contig 26764 bp, 23 predicted proteins | sample 712P3MmetaG_FD_120478 | JGI IMG/M metagenome (GOLD analysis project Ga0182015, IMG submission 120478) | Permafrost microbial communities from Stordalen Mire, Sweden - 712P3M metaG | ecosystem: Environmental > Terrestrial > Soil > Wetlands > Permafrost | place: Sweden: Stordalen | collected...
CTAGCGCTGCTAGGGTTTGGGGTTCCTCGGCGCAAGCGTAACTGGCTCGCAACGATTGGAGCGTTCGCGCTGGTCGTTGCATTTGGTGCGATTGGCTGCGGCGGCGGAAATGGCGGTGGAGGCGGTGGCGGTGGGAACGCAGGCACCACACCGGGAACCTACACCGTAACAGTGACGGGAACCTCAGGGACCCTGACTGGCACTTTGGGGACGGTGACATTGACCGTGCAATAGCCAGATTCGACCGGCTGGTACGGAGCGTTGGGCGCGAAGGCTCACCAAAGTCCCGATGCACTGGGAAATGAGCCTCCCCGGAATGCCGCGATAGCCGCTACTGGGTGCGACTGTTCCTGCGAATCAGCCGCTACGTTGGCTCGACCAGGTGGTGGGCGATCGCGAACAGCGCAAGCTCAAGGCGCGTGGAAACGCCGGTCTTGTCGAAGATGTTCGACAGATGGCGCTTGACCGTCTCTTCGCTCAGGGTGAACTGCTTAGCGATGTCGCGGTTGCTGCAACCTTCAACAATGCAGCCCACAACCTCAAGCTCGCGTGGCGTGAGCCCGTAGGTTTTCCGCTGTGGCACAACGGCCTGCTGCATCAGGTCGTGCAGCGCCGAGACCAGGTTAACCACGCGCTTGCCGCCGATCCAATAATCTCCGCTGAACACGGTGCGGATCGCGGTTTGCAGGTGGCTGGCTAGCGCGTCCTTGAGCACGATTCCACGAGCGCCGATGTGCAGCGCCTCGATGATCTGCTGGGTGCTGATGGTCGAAGTCAGCAGCAGAATCTTTACAGTGGGGGTGCCATTCATAATGGCGCGCATCGCTTCGATGCCCGGCAAACGGGGCATCTGGACGTCGAGAAGCAGGATGTCGGGCTCCAACTCAAGCGTCTGGGTGATGGCCTCGTCGCCGTCAGACGCCTCGCCGATCACGTCGAACCCGTCTTTCAGCGTGAGCATGTTCTTCACACCGATGCGTACAACGGGATGGTCGTCGGCAAGTACGATTCGAATAGTTCGTTCCACGTGAGCGGGTCCCTCATCAATGCCGGTATTCAGCGGTATTTTTCAGCTTGGAAATTCAACAACCAGCATACGCTTCAAGTTCTCGGCAGCGGCACGCAAATCCTCGAGGACGGGCGCGCTGTTATCCAGATGGTTAACGGCACCCTTGGAACCGGTTACTTCCAGGGCTCCTTCTTCAATCAGGGCTCCCAGCCGAGCTGCCTGCGCTGCCCCGGCCATTGCGCAGCCGCCCTTGATGGCATGGCCCAGCCGCCTCACCTCGGCAGCATCGTTCTTTTCGACCGCCGCCTGAATCGCCGTGAGCCGCCGGTCAATATCGGAAACGATCGCCTCATAAATCTGTTTGACCGCCGCTTCGGGCATCATATCCCGCAGTTGGGCGAGCGTTTCGGGGTTCACAACAAGCTCGGCGCGGTGAGGATCTTGTCCGCCTTTGGCTGCCCTTCTTTCAAGCAGCGCGGTCAGGTCTGCGGGCATGAACGGCTTGAGCAGCACACCGTCGGCAGCGGATCCCAACTCCGCGGGAGGCGTGCTTGCGCTGATAACCACAATGCCCGCGTTGCTTGCGGCGCGCAGTTGCTCAATCAGCGCCGTGCCGCTCAGGCCCGGCATCTGTGCATCCATCAGGATGACGCCAGGCACGCACTCCCCGCTGCCGATCATCGTCAGCGCCGACTCCCCGTCAACGGCGGTGTGCACTGGATAGCCCCCCATGGTCAGCACCGTCGCAACCACTTCGCGGCTCACCATATCGTCGTCAATCAGCAGAACGGTCGGATGATCGTTCGGATGAACCAGGTCGAGCATGGAGCGCATCCTTCTGTTTTACTCGTTGACTGCGGTCACTTCATGAAGCCATTTTGGAGCCTTGAGCAATTCGCGCGGCCGCGAGCCATCAGCAGCGCCTACCAGGCCGTCGCGTTCCATCAGATCGATCAGGTGCGCGGCGCGACCGTAGCCGATCCGCAGGCGCCGCTGCAAGAGCGAAGTCGATGCCTTGCCAAACTCAAAGACCAGCCGCACCGCATCGTCGAACATCGGGTCGTCGTCACCTTCGGCAACGGCTCCGTCGCCACTTGGCCGCTCGTCCTTTGGCGACTCGAGGAATCCATGCACGTACTCGGCCTCGCCCTGTTCTTTCCAGAACTTCACCACAGCCGCGGTCTCCTTTTCGCTGACATACGGAGCATGAAGGCGCTGGATCCGGCTCGTGCCGGGAGGGAGGAAGAGCATGTCGCCGCGACCCAGCAGGGCTTCTGCCCCGTTGGTGTCGAGAATCGTCCGGGAATCCACCTTGGTGGCCAGCCGGAAACTGATGCGGGTTGGTACGTTCGCCTTGATGAGGCCGGTAATCACGTCTACGCTTGGCCGCTGGGTCGCCAGGATCAGGTGGATGCCTACTGCCCGCGCCATCTGGGCCAGCCGCGTGATCGACTCTTCCACGTTGGCCCGATCGAGCATCATCAGGTCTGCCAGCTCATCGATGATGATCACGATGAAGGGCAGCGGCTCGTTCTCTTCGCCGTCATCGAACAGCGACGGCATCGAACCCTCGAAGAGCTTGTTGTACTGCTCGATGTTGCGAACGCTGCGGCTGGCCAGCAGCTTGAGCCGGCGCTCCATCTCGCGTACGGCATTGCGCAATGCATTGGCCGCAAGTTTTGGCTCGGTGATGATCGGCGTGAACAGGTGGGGTATGCCTTCGTACATGCCCAGCTCCACCCGCTTGGGATCCACAAGGATCAGCCGGACTTGGGCGGGCGTGGTGCGGAACAGCAGGCTCATGATCATTGCGTTGATGGCCACCGACTTGCCCGAACCCGTTGAACCCGCGATCAGGACGTGCGGCATCAATGCCAGGTCCGCCGTCACAATGCGACCGTTGATGTCCTTGCCCATGGCAAGAGTGAGCCGCGACTTGGCCTTGGCGAAGGTCTCCGACTCGAGCACGTCGCGCAGATGAATCGTCTCGCGCACGTGGTTCGGCACCTGGATGCCAACGGTGCTCTTTCCGGCCATGCGCTCGATGAGGATGCTTTCAGCGGCCATCGCCAGGCAGAGGTCGTCGGCCAACCCGGTTACACGGCTGTATTTGACGCCGGCCTCGGGCTTGAACTCGTACGTTGTCACCATGGGGCCCGGATTGATCTGGACGACCTGGCCGCGCACATCGAACTCGCCGCACTTCTCAACAAGGACCCGCGCCTCTTCGCGCAGCTCATCTTCGCGAACCGCCGCTGGGCCCTCCCCAGGGTTGAGCAGCGTGCTGGGTGGCAGCTTGAAGCCGCTCACGCTCTTGGGAGCCACCGTCGCTGAGCGCAGGTCTGCATCCGCACGATCGTGGATTGTGATTTCTTCCATCTGCGGCGGTGCTGTTGCGGCCTCCTGTTCAAAATCAAACGCAACAGGTCGAAACTGCGTCACACGCGGCGCTGCAGGTTCGCTCATTGGGCGTTGCGTCCGCGCCGCTGCTGGCGTCGCAGCAGGCATGGGGGCCACGTTTGCGGCTGAATAAGCCGCAGCGCTCGCAGTTGCCGTCTCCGCTTCAGAAAGGAACGGCGCAGTTTCGGCGGCCGAGCGCTCCCAGATGCTCGTTCTGCGTGCGTGAGCCGCGGTGGCAGCCTCCACTGACTCGCCCGCAGCAAACGACGCGCGCTGATACGCGGGAATATCGTCGATGGGGTAAAGGCCGCTCGGGTCCTCTTGCTTTTTGCGCCGGAAGAACTCCCAGAAGCCGCGCCGCTTCGGTTCAGGGAAAGGAGTGAGCTCGAGTTCCGGCTCCACATCCTCCTCGATCTCTTGAGGAGTTTGGGCTTTCTGTTCCTCGCGCTCCTCATGCCAGTTGCGCCAGCGGTCATTCCAATGAGCAACCTGCTGCCAGCGGGCTTCCAGTGTTTCTTTCACCGCCCAGAAACTGACGGCCGAAGCGAAGTACAGCCCTGCGGCGCTCAGCGCTCCGGCCACCAGCCAGGCACCCTGCTGGTTGATGTATGTAACCAGCACACCCGCGATCAGGCGTCCGAGGACGCCCTCGACCGGCAGCACGTGCAGCCAACGCCAGTGCCACGGCGCGAGTGAAAGCACCGCCGGCACAAAGAGCAGCGTCAGAATCGTGCCCATCCAGCGCAGCAGCGCAGAACCCGCGGGGCGCGACCGCATCCACGTCCAACCCACGCTGGCAATCCACATAGGCAACAGGAACGCCGTAATGCCAAGACACTGCAGCAGCAGGTCACTAAGACCCGCGCCAAAGAGGCCGATCCAGTTGTGAACGGCCTGCGGCCCGGCAAATGCTGAAGCCGTGTCGAGCGACGGGTCCGCGGCGTGGTAGGTGGCGAGGGAGAGGAAAAGAAGGGTCGCGACAAGCAGCATCAACAGCCCCAGAAACACGTTCAAAGGGCGGTTCCGCGTGGGCGAGAGAACAATGCGAATCGGTTTGATCATCGGGCTGCTCCTGGTCGCCGGCTGCTCCCGAACCCTTCGCGAGCGTGCCGTAGAAGCCAACAGAGAGTCCCAGAGCAGACTTTATTATCCGGGGCCGGAGCAGGGAAGAGGGCCAAAACTTCGCCGGGGGAACCACGGTGTGGACCCCTGGCTTTGCCGAAGCCATGTGCCCCGCTCCGCGCCTTTTGGGCCACACGGTGGCTGGCAGCAACTGCCTAGAGCAGCACTCCCTCGCTTCGGAGGATGTCGATGCAGCGCGTCAGTCCACTGTCGTTTGTAAGGATGCCGTAATTCTGTCTCGCCGCCACAGCGCAGATCAGAATATCTACCGGCCCGCAGACGACGCCATGGTCCCGGCAGAGATTGAATAGCCGCGCTGCTTCAACAAAATCCGAAGGGGTCAAGGTTTCGTCCGCAAATGGCTCAAGCAGGCCTTGTGTCTTCTTGAGCTGCGCACGGTCCCGGATTCCGGAAAGAATCTCCTGTCGAACCGGGCCAATGATGGCGGCATGCGAAACCTGAATGGCCAGGGTAAGTTCAGAGAGCAGGCGCTTCTCTTCGCTGTTCAGGCGGGAAACATCACGGCGGCGCAATCCCAGCGACCAGACGCACGTATCAACCAGAAACTTCATGGCCGGTCTTCAGGCTCATCGATCTCGATCTTGTCCAGCATCCGATTCCGCTTGTAGTCGTAATCGGGGTCGAAGTCAATGGTTCCGAAGTGCTCCAGAATCTCCTGCTGCTTGTGCCACTGTACATACCGTTCCAGCGCCGCGGTGACGGCCTCTTTCTTGGTCTTATGATGGCCGACCGCCCGTGCTTCGTTGATGAGCTTGTCATCGATTGCAAGATTGGTAGCCACGGTCGTCACCTCCGTCGATGTGTAGAATACCACACACTAGAGTGTGTAGCAAATGGTAGTGGGTTATCAGCTTTTATTACAATGTCTTGCGGGATGTCTAGTTGCGACTAGCTCCCGATCAACTTCGCGCCCCAGATCAGCAGTGCCGTGCCCACGATGATGCGATAAATCGCAAACAACGCGAATCCGTGCTTGCGCACCCATTGCAGAAACCACTCCACCACGCCCAGAGCCACGATAAACGAAACAACCAGCCCGATGGCCAAAACGATCCACCGTTCTGAGCTCATGACGACGTGCCCAACAGGAACGCCGTCCGCTCCGACTGCTCTGTTGAGGAAGACCTCTTTCACCAGGTCCCAACAGGTAGCGGCGATCATCGTAGGGATCGACAGCAGAAAGCTGAACTCCAGGGCCGCCGGTCGCGTCAGTCCAGCCACTTGCCCGGATGCAATCGTCGACATGGAGCGCGATGTGCCCGGGAATACTGCTGACAGTGTTTGGCAAAGCCCGATCCAGATCGCCTGCCCAAGGCTCATATCGTCGACACTTTCGGTGCTCGCTTCGTGCCGGTCGCTCCATGCGTCAATTACCCACATCACGATGCCGCCAATCAACATGGCCCAGGCAATCACTGCCAGGCTGCCCAGATGCTTGTCGCTCCACTTGTGCAGCAGCAGAGATGGAACCGAGGTGACGGCGAAGGCAATCAGCGTGAGAGATATCGGATGTGTGAGCCAGGTGCGGGTGCCATTCTCACCCTTGGGGAAGGTCCGCATGAAACCAACAATCCGCCCGAGAAACAGCAGAACCAGAGCGCCAATCGCGCCCAGCTGGATCACGATCGTGTACATCTTCCAGTAAGCATCATCGAGCGGGATGTGCATGAGTGCTTCAGTGATGCGCAGGTGTGCCGTCGAGCTGACCGGAAGGAACTCGGTCAGGCCCTCCACGATGCCCAAAAGAATGGACTGAATGTACGGGTTCAAGACGCCTCCAGGGTGCCGGTCGCGAATCTCCCGGCAGACGGAGGCCGTTTAGCAGCCTTCATCGCAGGTCGATGCCATATACGGGGATTCCCTCATCCAATTTGTACACCAGGGCGCCGGCCTTCCAGCAGGAATCCGTCTGGGGAAACTTCTCTTTCAACCGCTCTGTAATGTCCTTGGCGTGCGCCTTTGCCTGGTCGGCTTTCTTCTGATTCCCGCCCGCCGCATACATGTCGACCAGCGACGCTTCGCGAAACACAACCTGATAGAGCGCCTGCGCTGTGCGCGGACCATCCGGGAACTCCACCGCGTACTTCTCGTAGACTTCAACTTCATTCTCCGGACACTTTTCTGTCCCCTGCCAGTCTCCGCAAAGCTTGTTGTCGATCAGTAGATATGCTGCCAGCGCGGCCTGCCGCGTTTTTGGATAGGTCTTGATCACCTTCCTCAGTTCGTCCTCTTCCATCAAGCCGCGCATATATGCTTCCTTCTCATGTGCCGATGGCCGGCTTGCAGCGTCGTGTCTCTGGATCTGCCACTGAATATCCGCTGACCGCCAGGCTGCCTCGGGCACCATAGGCGACGATGGGTACATCTCCGCCAACCGCCGGTAAAGCAGGCGCGCATTCTGTGGCGCGCTCACTGGCCCTTTGGGGTCCTCAGCCAGGGCCTCCTGGTTCGCCGCCTCACCCATCAGGATCTGATCGCCGTTCGGGTTCGTCTCGATCACCACGCCCTTCGCCTGCATCCACCCGGAGATGGGCGGTGGAATGTCGTTGTGTCCAAACTCCGGCGCATCCTTGTCCTGCAGCTCTTCAATGTCGGTGTTCGCATACACGCGTAGCCAATCGCCGTTCTTCTCCGAGACAACCATCTCGCGGCCAATCTGCACGCGATCGACTTTCTGCGAAGTGGTGTCGGGCGACACGTAGAGGATGGTCACGCGCAGCGGAGTCGCGCGCGGGCCGGCCATCGGCTTTACGAGTTGGTCCTTCGGCTTCTTCTCTGCCGCGGCGGGCACGGCCGCGCACCACAGGGCCAGCGCGACAATCAAGGCATTATTCAAACGATTCGTAGATTTCAGCACGGAAAGAATCATAGTCGACGGACGTTGGGTTGTGGTTTCTGTGAGCGGCCCAGTTTTGGTGCGGTCTCGGCTGGCCTCGTTCGGGCCCACGGTCAAGCCTCTGTCAGGATCTGGGCCAGCAGCGCCGGGTCAACATTGCCCCCGCTCACGATTGCTACCGCGGTGCGGAACTCCGGCAGCTTATCCGCATGAAAGAGGAGCGCTGCCGTGGTTACGGCGCCGCTCGGCTCGGGCACCAGTCGCGTCGCCGCCACAATCGCCCGCATGGCGGCGCGGATCTCGCTCTCGGTCACTGTCACGATGTCGTCGACAAACGCCTGAATGTGCGCGAAGTTCCGCACCCCCACGCTCTGTGTGCGGAGTCCGTCGGCCAGCGTACGGCTGGTCAGCTCCGCGCCCCATGTGACAATTTCGCCTTTCCGGAATGACTCCGCGGTGTCGCCCGCGAGCTCGGGCTCCACGCCGACCACCCGTGTCTTCGGGCTTAGCTGTTTGACCGCCGCGGCTACTCCGCCGAGCAACCCGCCGCCGGAAACCGGCGCCAGCACAAGGTCCAGATCGGGCAGAGCCTCCACAATCTCCAGCCCGCAGGTCGCCTGCCCGGCAATGATCTGAGCATCGTCGTAGGGCGGAATCACGACGTACCCGTGCTCTCGAACCAGGGCTTCAGCCACCTCAAGCCGCTCGCTCGAGGCCAGGCCGCACTCCACCACTTCAGCGCCAAACCGCAGAGTCGCCGCCCGCTTGATTGCCGGAGCATTCGACGGCATCACAATCACCGCCTTCGCGCCCACCTCCCGCGCCGCATACGCCACACCCTGCGCATGGTTTCCGCTCGAATAGGTGATCACGCCGCGCGCAATCTCATCCTTGCTCAGTTGCAGAATCTTGTTCGCAGCTCCGCGGATTTTAAACGCGCCGATCGGTTGCAGCGATTCGGCCTTGAGCCAGATTCTCGTCGTGGTCCCGCGTCCGCTCAGACCGGGAAAGGCCGCCTCCACCAGCGGCGTTTGCACGGCGATGCCTGCGATCCTGTGGGCGGCAGCGCGGATTTCGTCAAGGCTTACAAGTATCTGGGGCATTCTGAATCAGCTTCTTTGAACAGGGTTGGAAGAATGGACCGCCTCGATCTCCGCAAAGCGCGCAAAGTCGCGTGTGTTGAAAGTAAGAATGCGCTTCACTCCGTGAACGTGCATTGCAGCAACTAGTCGGGCATCGTGAACCTGCGTTACGAACACGCGATGAGTAACCAGCAGCTTGCGCCATGTCTCATGGACCGCAAGGTCATCGAGGAGAAGCCGAAACTTTGCTTCTACCTGTTCGGTCCGAGCAAGAACGGCATCGAGGGCCAGCCCGTATCCATTCCGGGCGGCAGGCCGGGTCAGGACATTCCAGAATTCACCGAGGTTCTGTGAGGTGTAACAAGGAATGTTGTTTGCGTCTTCCAGGCGCTGGATCGCCCGCTGGACCAGCTCGAAATCGGGAACTGCCGGCTGCACCCAACGGATGAGAATATTGGTGTCGACCAGATAGAGGTCACCCGTCATCTACCAGCGATCCTCGTGGTAACTTTCCCGATCGTTCACCTCGGGCGGCAATACGGGAAGCCGTTCAGACCCTGCCGTCATTACCTTTGTCATTTCAACCACATCGCCTGGCTTGAGGATGCCAGTTCCCGTCGCATAGCGATGAAGGCGCTCTTCCAAAATCTTGCCCGCGTATTTCGGCAAGTCCATCCCATGCAGCTCCGCTTCGGCCTTCAGGCTCGCTTCCAATTCCGGGCTAACTTCAACCACAATGGTCATGGCTCACATCCTTGTCGCTTCATTATCCCTTGAATCTAACGTGGAAGGGAAGGCCAGGCCATCGAACGATGCCGACGATTGCCCCGGCCCGCTCACGGCAGATACTTCTCCGGAATAGGCAGATCCGGGCTCTCCGCTTGCCACAAAATCTCGGAGACCCGCCAGCGCTTGCCGTCAAACACCGCCTGAATGCTGTTGATGCCGCGCACGGTGGGCGGGCCGTCGGGTTGAAGGCGCAACTCGTAGGTGCTCCACAGGTGCGCCAGGTGGCCATAGGTCTCCACCTTCACCTTCACCTGATGCTCAGTGAGGACATCATGGCCGCGTTTGCGCACCGCTTCGACCCAGCCATCGAGCGTGAGGATGTGCGGCGCATACATGCCATCGGGCCGTTTGCCGATGGGCGAGAGGCGCGCCTCTGGAAGCAGCAACTCGCGCATGCAGCTGCGGTCTTTGTCCGCCGGACCGCTGACCGCTTCGTCGAGAGCCTTGATCAGCTCATCGAGGGTCGCTGCCTCCGAGCATATTGCGGGCACCGGGGCCGGAGCCTGTGCAGCCGGGAGAGTTTGCGTCTGCGAGGCTGGCTGAGCGGGCGCGGCAGAGGTTTGTGCGTATAGCGGGGCGCCGAGAAACGCGGCGAGGGCGAGAAATGCAGCCAGTTTGAGCATGGATGGATTCTACAGAAAGACCACGAGTGGTTACCTAGCAAGCATTACTTTGTATTCCTTGCCATCGTGACTAAGAGTTCTGAAGTGCCCCATATTGCCGATCTAAACAAAGATAAACTTTTGTGGGTGGCCGCTTTGCACGAAAGATCGGCTCGTACGATAATCCAGCGAACCAGCGCAGAGCAAGGGGCGCTAAGCGCCGACCTGGTCTTGCTTCACGCGCCTGCCTTCTTCGATTTCCGCGACCGCCGGGATGTCTACTTTCCATTCCTGGGAACATCGGGCGATGTGCCAATCACTCCGCTTTACGAATACTTTCCCATCGGATTCAAGATGCTCGACAAGTACTTGTCTGAGCGGGGACACTCCGTAGCAATCGCCAATTTGAGCACCATCCTGCTTCGTCAGCCGAACCTGGATGTGATTCGGCTGATTGGATCAATTGACGCCAAGCTGATCGGCATCGATTTGCATTGGATGGTGCATGTCCAGGGCAGCATTGCAGTTGCCAGTTTGGTGAAATCGCTTCGCCCGGATGTGCCCATCATCTTCGGAGGGATCTCATCCACGTACTTTGCGGACGAACTGATTCGCTATCCATTCATCGACATGGTGATGCGGGGCTACGACACGCTAGAGCCAATGAACCTGCTGCTGCAATCAATCGAGGCTGGCCGTGCCGGCCTCTCCGGCGTTCCCAATCTCATTTGGAAGACAGAGGAAGGAACAATCCAACGAAATGAATTCTCCCACAAGCCGGTAGCCTACGGAGTAGGTGTGGATTGGGCGACCTTGCCGCGCGAGGATGCAGGCCGAACGCTTTCCATCCTGGAATTTCTGTCCACGCATAGCGCCGGCTGCGCAAATAGCTGCGGCTGGTGCGGAGGGTCAAGAGACGCATTTCTCAACCTATACGGAACGAAACAGACCATTGCTCGCAAGCAACCGGAAGAAATTGAACGCGAGTTTCAGTCGATTCGAGATGTCGCAGGAATTGACCGCTACCACTTTTACTCCATCGGCTCGTACAACGAATCTCGTTCCGGGTTGGAGCGATTCCTCGATCTGGTAGGGCAAACCGGCTTGAAGTCCGTCAGCTACGAGCAGTACCAACTGACCGCCGAGCCGGTTCTCAAGCGCATGGCCGAGGCCAATCGGCACACCACGATTACGCTTTCACCTGAGAGCCACGATCAACGAGTTGCAAAGCTGGCGGGACGAGGGGTTTATACCAACGATGAGATGGAGCGGTGGATCGATCGAGCACTTACCCTCGGGATTCAAGGTATCGATATCTGGTATTTCATCGGGATGCCTGAACAGGACGAGTCTTCGGTTTATCAAACTGTCGACTACTGCGAGCGGCTTCTCAGTCTGTTTGGAAAAAGAAGAGTCAACCCATTGCTGTGTCCAATGATTCCGTTTCTTGATCCGGCTTCGACCTTCTTTGAAAAACCTGAGGAGCATGGGTACCGGGTGTTTTACAGGACCGTTGAAGAGCATCGGCGCGGTATGGAGCGGGCGTCGCCCATCAATCGGATCAATTACGAAACACGCTGGCTCAAACGAGAGGATCTCGTGTACGTTGGATTTCGCGCGGTGCAGCGACTGATGCAGGCAAAAGGCGCCCACGGGCTAATTCCACCGAGTTGGGTCCGCGATTATGTCGGCAAGATTGAAGATGCCCTGGAATTCACCGCCGCAGTGCACGAGGCGGACTGCATTCCGAATCCACGCGAACGTGCTTTGGAGATCGAGCGTTTGGGGGATGAGATTCAAAAGCGCAATGACTCGATCTTCTATTCAGGAGTCGCGAACCAGGCCTTCCCCGCGAACCGTGAGATTGGTGGCCGCTGGATCGACGAACTCGGTTGGAATCAAGAATCGCTGGATTCGATGACTGCGGAAGGTGCTTCCAATGTGACTTCAGGTTTGGTCGCGCAATATCGGAATGGGCGATCTTGAGATCTCAGGAAAATCTGGGATGATCAGCTCTGCCATTACCCGGCGCATTATTTTCAACGCTGATCACAACTGCTGTAACTGGTACACCGTGATCCATCGTGCCGGGTCGAAGCCCGTTTGCTCAGCGACGGCGCGAAGCTGCACTTCGCCGCGTTGGTCGGGAAACTCGGCGGGGATGAAGGCACACGAGGCCATTGCGGCGGGGGTATCAAATGCACCGGATAGATGGCCCGGCGTCGCAGTGAGCGAGTCCGCAACCAGCTTGTTCTCGGCCTCAAGCTCGTTGAAGTAAGTGGGCTGATGATGCGACGAGACGCCGAGCAGCCAGGGTCCGAAAAAGACCACATGACGATTTGGCAGCGTCTGCACGCGATCGGCGCTCTCAATGCGCGGCTCCATCGCGTAATGCAACGCGATGCTTTCGCCTGTGCGAAGAGAATCAACGCGCAAGCCGGAGACCGGGCTGCTGTCGCGGTAGAGCGATACGGCTTGCGCCCACTTTGGTTTTCGAACAGTCAGTGAAGCGCCTGCTTTGGCCTTGCGCACATAGATGTTCACTGTGCCGTTGAGCGCGAGGCCGGAAGATGCATTCAGCTCGATGTCGTCTGTTTGAAACCGGGCATCGACGGGAAGATCGAAGTAAACCTCGCTGCCATTGCTGCGGAATACATGGCTGTGCAAGTCGGCGAAGGCGCGTAGCCCGTGCAACGTGCAACACCACCATGCGCGAATTGGAACGATGGAAGGGACTCCGGCTGCGTCAAGGTTGGCGTGGCCGAAGTCGCCCGTTGCAAACTGGTTCATGGCGAACTCATTAAAGGCCGCGCGCTCGGCAGCGGCCAGATATTTGGCGTCGTTGGTTGCCCGATAGAGCCCGAGACTCAATCGCATCCAGTCGCACTCCGCGCAACCCTCGGTGCGATTCTTCTTCGGCGACCAGCGTTCGGGAACGCCGCCAGTAATGAGCATGTCGCCGGACTTGGCGATCTCGTCCCAGGACGCAATCACGCGATTCAGGTGATTGCGTTCGCCCGTTGCGTCATAAAGCAAGAGCGTGCCGCGAAGGCTGCATAAGTAGCCATGCACATGATCGCCGGCCCGCCGCTCGGCGCGCTCGGAGATGGCGGCGCATAGATCGCAGTAGCGTTCATCCTTGGTTGCCGCGTAGAGCAGCGCCAGGCCCTCGGTCTGCTGAGTCCAGCAGATGTACGACGACGCATAGTGCTCGGCAGAGAAGGCATCGGCCATCTGCTTCGAGTTGTAGAGGGGTGCAATCGAAAGCAGGAAATCGCCAAGCCGTTGTGCTGCAGCAAGCACCGCGAGGTCGGGCTGCAACTGGTGGCACTCCATCAGTCCAACAAGCAGCCGGCCATTGCCCCAAAGCAGCGCCAGGTCGTCGTCGTTGGGGTGGGTGCGATTGAAGCTCTTGCCGAACCAGCCGTCGGGCTTTTGCAGCGCTATGGCATCGCGAACAAGGGGAGCGAGCGCCGGAGAGTTTTCGCCGAATTGTGCCGCGCATGAGGCCAACGCACCGATCCAGCGCCCGGAGAGGTCGCCCGAAAAATTGGTAAAGCGGCGGCCCGGCTCGCCAGTGAGGTCTTTGAGCAGAAACTCGCGCGTGTACGCGGGACTTGCGCCAGTGAGAACTCGGTTAAGTGTGAGTTTGTAGCGCGCGAAGGCCGGGCCAGATCCGTTTGCTGACTTGTCCTCGTTCGCTGGGCTGGAGCAAGAGCCAGGCACGGCCTCTGGCGCAGTTTGCCCGGCGCTGAGTAGCGACGCTTGAGCCGCGAAGGGCAGTGCAGCAGCGGAGCCAAGAAATCGACGGCGATCCATGGGTGGAATTGTACCGCCGGGGCCGCTTAGCTGACTTTAGGTTGCGGCGCGTTAGATCTCCATGATCACCGGCATGATCAGTGGCCGCCGTCCCGTCGACTTTTGGATCAGGCGCTTCAGGTCGGCGCGCACCTTTTCTTTCACCATGCCGTAGTCCGACTTTTGCGCAGTGCTGAGGCCGTCCAACGTCTTCATCACCGCCTCGCGCGCCTGTTCGGTGATGTCGGCGCCACCAAACCCGCGCATCACGACCTCCGGCTGTTGTTCCACCTTGCCGGTACGCTTGTTGATCGCGAGGACTGCCAGCACAATTCCATCTTCCGACAAGATGCGCCGGTCCTTGATCACCAAGTCCTCAACCACGTCAATCGAAGAGCCCGAATCGATCAGCACGCGCCCAGCCGTGACCTTGTCCTTTTTGCGCGCGTCGGTCTTGTCCAACTCAAGCACGTCGCCATCTTCGATGACCATTGCGTGCTCTACGGCGCCTGTTTCCATGGCAAGCCGTGCATGCTTTTGCAGGTTGCGATAGTCCCCATGAATCGGGATGAAGAACTTCGGCCGCACCAGGTTGATCAACAGCCGCAGCTCTTCCTGGCTGCCGTGGCCGCTCACGTGGATCAGCCCGCTTGCCCCGTCGTCGCAGATCACAATCGCGTCGCGCCGGCACAGGTGATCGATCACGCGAAAGATGCCCTTCTCGTTGCCGGGAATGATTCTTGAGCTCATCACCACGGTGTCGCCAGCGTCGATATGGGCGAACTTATGATTGTCCACCGCGGCGCGGCTTAGGGCGCTCATCGGCTCGCCCTGCGTTCCGCTGATCAGGACCAACAGTTGGTCCGCAGGATAGTCCCGCATCTGGCCTGGCTGAATGATCAACCCCGGCGGAACTTCGATGTAACCCAGGTCCTGCGCGATCTCAGAGCTCTCCATCATTGAGCGGCCCACAATCGCGACCTTACGGCCATGCTTGCGCGCCAGTTCAAGCGCGATGCGAATTCGGAAGATGGACGACGAGAAACAAGTGAAGAACAGCTTCTTCTTGGTTTGCGAAAAGACCTCATCGAGCCGCGGAATCACCGCTCGCTCGCTCGGCGTGTAGCCCGTGCGCTCAACATTGGTCGAGTCCTGCAGAAGCGCCAGCACGCCGCGCTTTCCGTACTCGGCAAAGGTGTGCAGGTCGAAAGCGTGATCGTCGAGCGGCGAAAGATCGATCTTGAAGTCCCCGGTGTGAATGACGACCCCCACCGGCGTCTCGATTGCCAGCGCCACGCAGTCCACCAGCGAGTGTGTCACGCGGATGGGCTCAATGGTGAACGGCCCCAGTGTGAACTTCTCTTTTGGGGCAATCTCAACCAGCTCGATCTCGTCGAGCAAGTGATGCTCTTCGAGCTTGCCCTCAACGTAGGCCAGTGTGAACTCGGTGGCGTAAACCGGCACTTTGAGCTCGGTGAGGATCCATGGCAGCCCGCCGATGTGATCCTCGTGCCCGTGTGTCAGGATGATGGCCCGGACCATCGCCTTGTGTTCAACCAGGTACGTGATGTCGGGAACGACAATATCGACGCCAAGCAGTTCGGACTCTGGAAACATCAGTCCGGCATCGATCACAATGATGTCGTTTTCAAAGCGGAGCGCGAGGCAGTTCATTCCGAACTCGCCTAGCCCGCCAAGCGGGATAATTTGCAGCTTCTTTGTTTGCATCTATACTCCGATGCTACCACTCTCTGCGGGCTGCTTTCGGCGTGCGCTCACAGCGGTTGAACATTCCCACGGCTTGGGCCCAGGGCTCCAGGATGCAGCTCAGGACCCTGCGGCCTGTTCCAGTTCCGCGATCATCAACTTCTTCATTCCGAGCATCGCTTGAAAGGCTTTGGGGTGCTTGAGAAGCTCAGCGATGTTGACTGGAACAACCTGCCAGCAGAGGCCGAACCGGTCCTTGAGCCAACCGCATTGAATTTCCGCGCCACCGTCGCTCAACCTCGCCCAATACTCGTCGATCTCTTGCTGAGAACTGCAGTTCACAACCAGCGAAACGGCCTCAGTGAACTTGAAGTTTGGTCCGCCATTGAGCGCAACCAACCGCTGGCCGTCCACCTCAAACGAGATGGTGAGAATGCTGCCCACCGGTCCCTGGATTTCGTCCACAGCCCGCAACTCACCAATGCGGCGCGAATTCTTGAAAACCGAAAGGTAAAAATCGACCGCTTCTTCTGCATTCGAGTCGAACCACAGGAAGGGAGTTATGCGGGGGATCGCTTCAGGAGTGCTCAATGGACCCTCTTGATCGTCTGAATGTCGGCCGTTTGGTCGGCCTAACCAGAATACGGCAAGCAGAAGGGGAAAACGCGCTGTGGATGGAGGAATCCGTCCGGCGATTTACGCCACGGGCCGGAATCGGTAAACCTCAGGGCAAGCGCGTGCGCCTGCGCAGGCGGAAATCTCCAGCGCCTCATGCGATCGCCGCTACAGGCTGCTGGCCCAGAGCGATGCTCAGCACCGTAATGTCGTCCGCCTGGGGAGCCCCTTCGCCAAACTGTCTTGCCGTCCTTGCAATCTCGGCCGCCGGCTGCGTGCTCATCGCCTCAGTCCGCCCAAATCCAAACAGCTCCCGGGTTTGCGCGCTCGTCGACTCCACCACACCATCCGTCACCAGCGTGCAGATCTGATCGTGCCGGAGTTCCAATGAAATCTCAGGGTAGGTGATCTTTGCCACCAGTCCGAGCGGCAGGTTGGACTCGGTCTCAATTTCTTTGCCGCCGCAGTAAAGGTTCGGATGGCCCGCATTTGCCACCGTCACCCGGCCCGAGGCCTCAACCTTGAGCGCTATGCAGGTGGCAAATCCATCCGACCGGCCGATCATTGAACGGTTCACTTCGCCCAGCAGTTCACCCGGCCCCGCGCAGTGCCGAGCGCTCGTCCTGAGCGTACCCACGATCATCGATACCGTCATCGCAGCCTTCAGCCCCTTGCCGCTCACGTCGCCGAGCACGATGAATGCCGCCTGACCTCGTTCCGGATGCGCAACGTCGACTCCCGGAATGGGCAAGATCTGAAAGAAATCCCCGCCCACATCCTGTGCCGGCAGATACGCGCTTTCAATCTTCAGCCCGGGAATAGTAGGCAGGTGATCCGGAATCAGCACCTGCTGCACGCTCCGTGCTGCCTCCATCTCCTGTTCCACCGCGCGATTCCGATCTTGAATTCGCCGCAGCCGAAACGTCATGGCGATGAGCATCACGACGGCAAAAAGCAGATTCGAGAGTCCGCGCAGGTCGATATCCACGCCGTGCCAGAAAATGTCCTGGGTGAGGCTGGGGAAACCCATGCGAGACATCATGCGATTGGACTCTTCGACAGCGAAGAGGAGGGCGGCAGCGCCAATCCAGCGCATCTCTGGGAGCTTGCTCTTGAAGCAAAATGGCACAAGAAACAGAAAGCTGGCGCCGGAGAGCAGGGCGCCGGCTATCGCGGCATTGTAGAGGTATGGGCTCTCTATGATCTTTGCGAGAGGAAAGAAAACAGATGGCGGCCATGGGAGCAGGAGCAGAAACCACAAAACAAAAAGCCCGTTCAGGAGTTGAATGGCGCGAAAGGTTTTGGGGACTGGCCGCCCGAGGAACGAGAAGATGAATTGGATAGAAAAGAGTGCACCCGTTGCATTGAAGATTGAATAAATGACGAGCGCCAGCCAGACCGGCATTTGTAGGTTGACCACAGACGCGAGTTCACCGAGGCGAAAGAGAGGCAGAGTACAAAGCCTGGCGCCCAGCCAGAAGTACTCGTGCAATCGGGTGTTGACGGAAAACAGCAGCAGGAAGACCAGACCCGCTCCAAACATGGCTGTATAGCAGAGATAGTGCAGCCAACTTGAATCGAGATAGTTGAGTGTGTCTTGATAGCGAACCGATTCAATGCGGTCGGGCGTTGCAATAGCCGGTTCAAATCCATTCATCCTGTTGGCCGTAAGAATTCCGAGCGAGTGAATGGCGACGACCAGATGCCCCTGGCGAGCGAGGCTCGTGGGAAAACTCAATAGAGCGCTGCTGTATTGCGGACCCCGACGCGTAGCAAGGCTGCCGGATCCGCCAATTGGCTGGCCGTTAATGAAGACCTCGTAGACCGGGTAGTCACCCTGGACGAGCAGCCCAAGTCGAGGCGCAGATTGCAACTCGGCGGGTAGCGTGATTTCGATTCGCTGCCATTCGTTCGGCCGGCCCGAACTAGCTCCGAAAATGAGCGGTTGCAAGGCGCAGCCTGTCGAGTCGATTTGTGCACATTGCGGGTTGTCACCGACGTGCATCTGCCACTGGCTCCACGGGAGCCGCAAAATGCCCGGCTGGCCGCTGGGCTCTGTTTGCGCTCCAACCGCCGGAGCAAGTGCACACGCAGCCAGAGCCAGCGCGAGTGCGGGCCTGAAGACTCCACCCATCCTTGCAATCAGTGGCTTCCGGTTCATTCCGCCTAGCGTAGCAGGTCTTCGAGAGTGGTGGACAGGTCCGTTTTTTCGTCGCGGTACTTCACAATTACTGGCGCATACAGGCTCAGTCCCCAGGCGTCGGCGTTGGGGTGCCCCTTGCCCTTGGTCACGGCCCGTGAACCCGGAACGACTACGGCTTTTTCCGGAATCACCAGCGGAATCTCAGCCGTCGCGCGGAGCACGGTGCCGTTGACCAGGTCGAACACCGGCGTGCCCCGCGTCAGGATGGTCCCCGCCGCCAGCACCGCGCCCTTGCGCACAATTGTTCCCTCATAGACGCCTGCGTTTCCGCCCACCAGCACGTCATCTTCAATAATTACCGGGCTGGCGTTGACCGGTTCAAGCACGCCGCCAATCTGTGCCGCCGCGCTCAGGTGCACGCGTTTGCCGATCTGCGCGCAACTGCCCACCAGAGCATGCGAATCCACGAGCGCTCCCTCATCCACGTACGCCCCTGCATTTACATACATCGGCGGCACGCATATCACGCCCCGCGCCACATAGGCCCCTGCGCGAATGGACGACCCTCCCGGCACAATCCGCACGCCGTCTCCAGCGCCAAAACGCCGGATCGGGAATGTGTCCCTGTCGACAAACGAGAGTCCGTCACTCGGCGACGCCTCGAGCACGCCTATGCGGAATCCCAGCAGGATTCCCTGCTTGACCCAGGCATTTACGCGCCACCCTGTCGGCGTCGACTCATCCGGTTCCGCGGCGCGCGCTTCGCCCGCCTCCAGTGCTGCGCGGAGGGAAAGAAATGCTTCCTTCGCGGCTGGATCGCTTGCGGCCGCAGCACCGTTGGCAAAATGCCGCTCGATTGACTGCTTCAGTTCGTTCAGGCTCATGACACCTTGAGTCTATCGAACGCGAGCGGACCGGCCAAAGCGCGCTGATCTCGGGTGGTCCGGGCTCACTGCGCAATCTGCGCCGAAATCCACGGCAGCAGCCGCTCGCTTATTCGCTGCGTTGTGTGGTTGCCGTGGTTGCCCTGGTAGACCTCGAGCGTGTTCGATATTCCCGCTTGCGATAGCCGTTCCGCCGTCTCTTGTGCGCCGATCACAATGTGCGAGAAGTTGTCCTGCGCGCCATATTCAATGTAGATCCCCTTGAGCTGCGCAATCTTCGGCAGCAGCGGCACCACCATATTTGCCGGCATATTTTCGGCGATACGCGCATACGCCACCGGATCGGTCTTCAGCTCACCATTCACAACAACAAAGGGCAGGTCTCCAAGAGTCTTCTTGTCCGGGTCGGGGGCAAGCGCAGCAGACAGCGAGGCTTCGGCCGCCACAAGGAAGCGACCGCTCTTGAGCGCGGCCGGAACATCGTCGGGTGACTTCAACGCCGCCGCCTCAACCCACTCCGGCCGGCTAGGGCCCATGTCTCCCACAAGGTCTGTGCAGCAGGGGCTCATGGCATAGATCGAGCCGAATACATCGGGATGCCGGAAGCCCAGTGTTAGCGCGCCAAAGCCGCCCATCGAATGGCCAGCTAGTCCGCGACGCGCCGCAAAGGCCAGCGTCCGAAAGTGGTTGTCCACATAGTCCACCACATCCTTCACGATGTAGTCATCCCAGTTGCCGGTGGTGCTGGAGTTGGCGTAGAACGCGCCATGATACTTGTTCGAGCCGTTCGGAACAACCACGATCATCGGCTTCACCGTGCCCGCTGCGATCCCTTTATCCATTGCCGCTCGAAAGCGTTCAGCAATGGAATGCGTCCCAGGCTCTCCCCCGTATCCGTGCAGGAAATACAACACCGGGAACCGCCGCTCGGTGTCGTGCGCATAGGCATCGGGCAAATAGATCGAAACTGGCTGATCTGCCGGGTCGCCCAGCATATTGTGCTCCAGCCCCGCCGAGTGAACCGTCACATCCACAATCTGCGACTGCGCGAAAGCGATCGAGCAGGGAAGCGTCAGCGCGAGCGCGAGGACGAAAGGAAGACGAGTGCCAAGGATGCGAACGGAGATATTGCGAATGCGAATCGGACGAGCCATCGTCGGAATTTCCTTTCACGGGGAAGCGGGTCTCTCATGAGCACGAGGTCTTCAGTCATCCGCATCATACATCCGGATTCCTCCGCAAGGCGATGGCTCGCGGGCAAACGCAGGCACCAAAAAAGGGGAGGAGCCGAAGCTCCTCCCCAGACTCCCTATTGGAATCCCCTTTTCAACAGTGAGCGAAGCTTTCCAGTGCTTGCCGATTCGGAATGACAAGCGTTGAACCGTGGAACGAAACCAGGCGGCGTGTCTTAAAGACGCTGAGAGTCCGTGTCACCGACTCGCGCGAAGCTCCAATAAACTCGCCAATCTCCTCGTGGGTCAGCGAGAAGCGAAAGCGCATTCCCTCTTCGGTTGCCTGTCCACCTTCGCTCCATTCGAGCAGCAGGCGGGCCAGCTTTTCGGGCACCGAAGCAGAGAGGCCAAGGGTCCGCAGTTGTTCGCAGGCCGTCGTCAGTTGGCGTCCCAGCTCTTGCGTTAAGGTCTGGTAGGCATCGGCATGACGCATCAGAAAGCCCTGCAGCTCGCGCTGGCCAAGATGGGCAAGCTTGCATGGATAAAGCGTCTCTGCGGTCATCAGGTACTCTTTTCCAAAGAGTGCCGAGGCCAGGCCCAGGATGTCTCCCTTGCGTGCAATGCTCAGGTTCAGACGCTTCCCTTCCGCGGAGTTGATTGAGAGCTTGACCTCGCCTTCCAACACGAAAAAGACGCCTTGCGCCTCGTCGCGCTCGGCAAACAGCAACAACCCGGCTGGATAAGCAGAGGGCCAAACAAGAGAGCCGAGATCGTTGACCGCGGGGGGTGAGAACTTGGCCCCGAACAGGCTCGTCCAGGGTGCGACGGGATCCTTCGAATTCAGGAAGTTCTGGCCATTCCAATTGCTGCAAGCTTGCGTTTCCATTTCATTTCTCCCGATCCGCATTGGGTTGTTTGGCAAAATCTGTCGGCCCTGGTTTCAGCCAAGATTTGAAGTTGAGGTCGAGCGAATTTCCTCGGCCAGGTACTCGGTCCATGCTGTTTTGGCTAAGATCTCGGCTTGTGAATGGGCGTAAATCTCTCGCAATACCTGCTTGCCGGAATCGTCAACAAAAGTGACCCCGCGCAGATCGAGCTGAACCTTTCTTTCGGCGAGTCGAGGGGCCACAGCTTTCCATGCGCCGGCAAGTTCGCCGACCCAGGGCCCCGCGATTCGCCCTTCCAGCGTGATTCCTACAGCCTGTTCGTCTTCGCTGGTTGAGATACGCAACATCAACTTCGCCCGTCCTTTGGCTTGCACTGCATAATGCACCCGGCGTACCAAACGTGGCCGCGGAAGGACGATGCGCGCCATCGAATTGAATTGGAAGAAGTTAGAAGGGACTTGATCGGGACGGTGGGAGGGCTGTGACGAGCGAAGTGACGAAGTGACGATGACGAAATAGCGTCACTGCGACTGCATATAGTCACTTCGCTCGATGCCGAGCTTCTTCAACTTGGAGTTCAGCGTCGTGCGCTTCAGGCCCAGCCGTGCGGCTGCGCCATCGTCTCCGCCAATCTGTCCGCGTACCTCGCGAAGGACCCGCAGAATGTGCTCTCGCTCCGCGGCTTCGAGAGTCGGGCTCTCGTTCTCCTGGGCCGCGGGCGAGGTCTCCACCATCTCCAATTCGGCCAGTGGCGCATAGAGCGCCGGCCCGCGCGTCAGAATCACGGCGCGCTCAAGAAAGTTTTCGAGCTCACGGATGTTGCCAGGCCAGGGCCATCGCGTCAGGGCTTTCATCGTCGCTTCAGGAATGGTCTCGATCACCTTGCTCATTCGTCGGCTGTGCGTATCCACAAAATGCCGCACCAGCACGGGAATGTCTGCCTGCCGCTCGCGCAGAGGCGGTGAAACGACAGGAAAGACCCTCAGCCGGTAATAGAGATCGCTGCGAAACTGCTTCTCTTGAACCATCGTGGCCAAGTCCCGGTTGGTTGCCGCAATCAGACGAACGTTGACAGGGATTGGCCTTGTGCCGCCGATGCGCTCAATCTCGCGCTCCTGCAACGCGCGCAGCAGCTTCGGCTGCAGGTCCAACGGCAGCTCGCCCACTTCATCGAGAAACAGCGTCCCCTCGTGGGCCAGCTCAAGGCGGCCAATCTTGCGCGCGATCGCACCGGTGAAAGCTCCTTTCTCGTGACCGAAGAGTTCGCTCTCCACCAGGCCGGCGGGAATCGCTGCGCAATTGAGTTTGATAAACGTGCTGTCTCTGCGTGGGCTCAACCGGTGAATCGCGCGGGCCAGCAGCTCTTTGCCCGTGCCGGTCTCTCCCTGGATCAGCACCGTGGCCGTGGTTGGCGCAACCGTCTCAATCTGCATCAGCACCTGGCGCAGCCCCGTGCTCTCGCCCACAATGTCCTCGAAGTGGTGCTCCAGGCTAATCTCCTGTTCGAGGTATTTCTTTTCCTGGCGCAACTTGTCGCGAAGTTCGGCAATGCGCCGGAAGGCGAGTGCGTTATCCATCGCCATTGCCACTTGAACTGCAATCCGAGCCAGGATACTCGCGTCCTCCTGTCCAAATCCCCCTTCAAGCCGGCTGAGGACCCCCAGGGTTCCAATAGCGTTGCCGTGGTGCAACAGCGGCACCCAGCATCCGGACTGCATTCCGAGCCGGGTCAGGGATTTTGTGGTTTCCGGTGCAAAAGTGGCATCCGACAAGCGCTGCAACAGCACCGCCTCACCGGAACGAAAAACTTGTCCGGATATCGTGCCTTCGATCGGAGTGTGTCCATCCTTGGAGAAGATCCCAGGCTCCTCCGGTCCCAGGAATTGCACCGCCAGATCGCCTGTTGCCGCGTCAAAGAGCGCCGCGGCGGCCATGTCGTGAGGAACCACCTCGTGAATACTGGCCGAGATCGCCGCCAACAGCTTCCCGATGTCCGTGTTGCTCATCAGCGCGCTGCTCAACTGCAGCATCACCGCCTCTTCCGCGCGCTTGCGGTCCGTAAAGTCGCGGGTGACCTTGGCGTACCCGGTCACCGCGCCGGTTGAGTCCCGAATGGACGAAACCACGATATTGGCCCAGAAGCGCGAGCCGTCTTTGCGCACCCGCCAGCCCTCTTCCTCAATGCGGCCGCGCTCGGCAGCCTGACGCAGCAACTCAGCCGGCCGTCCACGGTCGATATCTGGCTGGGTGAAGAACCGCGAAAAGTGATGGCCGAGAATCTCGTCTGAGGAGTAGCCCTTGATCCGCTCTGCGCCAGGATTCCATGTGGTCACGTAGCCGTCCGCATCGAGTAGGTAGATTGCGTGGTCGCGCACGCCGTCGACGATGGAGCGGAGCTGGAGGTCGAGCCGATGCGAGGCCTCGATGGCCGCCTTCTGCTCGGTCACGTCGCGCACGAAGCTTAGCGTCACACTGCCCGCGGGAGTCTCGATCGGCTTTAGCATGATGTCGACCGGAAACTCGGATTGGTCTTTGCGCAGGCCGAAAAGGTTCTGGCTCGCGCCCATCTGTCGCGCGCGCGGATGGGCTTCAAAGTTCTCGCGGTGAGCGGGATGGGTGGGGCGGAAACGGGCGGGGATCAGAATCTCGATTGGCTGGCCAATCAGCTCGGTCTCTGTGTGACCGAACAACTCGACCGCTCGCGGATTCGCCGCTCGGATCACACCATTGCCGTCCGTAACAAAGATCGCGTCCGGAGAAATCTCAAAGAGGTTCGCCAGGTCGAATTCTGCGCTCCTGGCCCTGTGAAGCTCAGCGGTTTCCGTGGCGTCCTGCCTCGGGGAATCGGAAAGGTGCATCGGTAGCTCCAGGCGAAGGCAATGCTATGCCTAACAGGATAAGACAGAGTCGCTACTCTTAACATATGAAGCCAGTTGGACTACAGGCGGATATGTCATGGAGTTGATGCTGACCCTGAGACCGGCGCGAGAACCTGGACGAAAGATGAATGACCCGGATCCACGAAGAATTGCTGCAAAACAGCCTTGGGACGCTAGCCTATCTTGCGAGATTATCGTTACTCGTTCTCCGCGAAGGATTCCCACTATCTCTCTTTGAATCAGAAGAGCGCAGTCTTGCGCTTCAATCACCTGGTTACGGATGGTAGAGTTGCTCTCCGCCCCTATCGACCGTTCAATATCAGTCAGCTTGTCTATCAAAGCCGTGACACTCACCATAGGTCCACCCAACCCCAGTTATCTGTGAAGCAAGGTCTACTGTTTCGCCAGAAATATTAGCGCCAGACGAGAATGTTAGGGGAGAGTCTTGCCTGACAGTTATGATTAGATGCTTAAGTTATCTCCTATGTCAATTACACCCCTGGATCATCGCAGCGAGACAATCCATAAAGCAATGTTCCGTCAGGAGTTCTGCCTTACCAGCGCTTGCGCTTAAGATGGGATTCGACAGGCTCGATCGCAAAGTTCTGATTCACCCTGTCAGGAACCTAGTGGTGGAACCCCGCACCATCGAGCGTCGGTTTCAGCCCCGGCTGCGAGGCAAACCACTCCAGGTGACGCTTGATGTCGCGCACTAGCATACCCGCCAGGTCGTGCGTAAAGCCGTTGCGGATCACCGCCCGCTGCAGCACCAGATCTCCGCGATTGGCAGGCATGCGATAGGTGGGCACTTGCCAGCCGCGGTCGCGAAGCCGGTCCGATAGATCGTAGAGCGACCAACTGGCCGGCTCCTTTTGTGTCGTCTTCAGGGTCCAGGCGATCACCGGCAGATCATGCCCATAGGAAAGTATCTCGAACGGCCCCAGCGCTTCAATCTGTTTGGCCAGGTCGATCGCCACATCCTGGCAGGCCTGATGAATGGCGCGATAGCCCGCACGTCCCAAACGGATCAGGTTGTAGTACTGCGCAACAATCTGGCTCGCCGGGCGCGAGAAGTTGATGGCCAAGGTCGGCATCGATCCACCCAGATAGTCCACATTAAAAATCAGGTCCGCGTGCAGATCCTTGAGCTCACGCCATACGATCCATCCAACTCCCGGATACACCAGTCCATACTTGTGCCCTGACGTGTTGATCGATTTCACGCGCGGCAGACGAAAATCCCATACCAGCTCCGGCTGCAGAAACGGCGCAACAAATCCGCCGCTCGCCCCATCGACGTGAATCGGAATGTCGAGCCCCGTGGTTTCCTGGAGCCGATCGAGCGCGCCTGACAGGGTAACCACGTTTTCATAGTGGCCGGTAAACGTGCTGCCCAGCACTGCAACCACACCGATCGTATTCTCATCGCACAGCGCTGCCGCACGCTCCGGGTCGGTGATCACCTCATCGTCGCCGAGGGGCACCTCGCGCGCTTCAACGTCCCAGTAACGGCAGAATTTGTGCCAGCAGACCTGTGTGTTCGTTCCCGTCACCAGGTTGGGTTTATCGGTTGCCTTGCCCAGCTTGCCCATTCGCTCGCGCCACGCCCACTTTAGCGCCAGTCCACCCAGCATGCACGCTTCGCTCGACCCAATCGTAGAAGTCCCGATCGTCGCCTCCGCATTGGGCGCGTTCCACAACTGCGCCAGCATGTGGACGCAGCGCATCTCGAGCTCCGCCGTCTGCGGATACTCGTCCTTGTCGATCATGTTCTTGTCAAAGGTTTCCGACATCAGGCGATGCGCTTCCGGCTCCATCCACGTGCTGCAGAAGGTGGCCAGATTGAAGCGCGAGCTGCCGTCGAGGATCAGCTCGTCGTGAATCAGGTTGTACGCCGTCGAGGGCGCCATGCCTTCCGCGGGGATTGCGTGCCGCGGCGCCGAGCCCAGCAGCGAGTGGCGTGCATACATTGGGCGGACAAGGTCGGTGTCGTGCGTCCGGCTGGCGATGGGCCGGGCGGCGGTGGGGTGCGCGGCGGTGGGGTGGGGGGCAGCGTCGGTACTCATGCGAGCGGTCATCCTCCGGGAACTCGATCATACCCGCAGAGGTTTCCCTACGTCCTTTCAAATGAATGAAAGCCCGGAATGAGTAGGGGAGCAGTTTACGCGGCGGACGGAACGGCGCCGCCGGCCCTGCCCCGATCGCCAGGGACCACCGGGCGCAGACGGAACGAGTTGTTTCCGGCCGGGATCAACGCCAGCGGAACAGCCGCCTGCCTCGGTTGCGGCCGAAGGTTCTTTGCTTCCAACCACGCGCACAGCCGCGGGTCGTAGATTTCGGGCTCACCATCCCAAAAATCAGGCTTCAAACCGCATTGAATATGCAGATGATCTAGCTGGAGCTCAATGATTGAGATGTTTCTAGGAAAATAGCGACGGACGTTCGTCGAGCCCACATGCAATCCAGTGAGCCCCCTGCCCTTGCTATGTGTTTTTACTACCATATTGCACCTGCTCTGTCGCCTTGGTTAAGGTCATTTTAGGGAGCCAGGTTTCGGGGAAGTGATTGGGTTGATGGGAATTACGCGTGCAATTTCTCAATCGGCTCAGACCGCTTGTGATTCCCAATCTGGGAAGATCGTGCGCCAACCGCTGTGGAAAAAGCGTGCGCCCGTTTTTCTCTTCTGTCAAGTTCAACTCTTGTCCAACACAAGATGAGCCTGAGCGTGGAAGTTGATTCCAACGCAAGATGAGCCTGAAGGAGTCTGAGCGGGCAAGCTGAGGATGGATGATCAGCGTGCTTGGAGCAGAGAAGTTGA